>Ga0316207_10001701_pt1 | contig 25604 bp, 7 predicted proteins | sample 6weekpyrite_MG_FD_204943 | JGI IMG/M metagenome (GOLD analysis project Ga0316207, IMG submission 204943) | Microbial mat bacterial communities from mineral coupon in-situ incubated in ocean water Damariscotta River, Maine, United States -... | ecosystem: Environmental > Aquatic > Marine >... | reverse complement strand
AACGTTTGTACAGTAAACCCGGCGTTACGCAGTTCCGTAGCAATACGAAAAATACCAGCCGCTTTAAAAAGTCCTCTACGCGCACTGGCACCGCCGACTAACACAACATCCATAATTGTGACCCTAATTCTTCCCTAATTAGTTGATTTATTACATGATAAAACGCTTGAACAAAGGTGTTTTGAGGCATGCACGTAATATCTGCACAAATTCTACGAACTTTCAGGAATACAATCAATGGTGCAGACTTAAACACCTTATATACCTATCCAGCAAACTCAGCAAAAGTTTAAAGAAATTAGGTGGGTGTGAGCGTCCCCCCTGTTTAACGGACACTATTAATCAGAATAAGGACGTCCAGACTAGAGTAAGTTTATTCGTTAAATGATAGCGCTAATGGCTCAATACAGATGAGAATGAGACGCGTTTGTCACCGACCCCTTTTCTCATATTAGGAAAAACTGTGTTCTGACCCCGGTTGTTTGGAAAAACTGTGTTCTGACCCTGGTTTTTTTTTGATAGAGACAACTATAATAGTGAAAACTGTGTTCTGATCCCGGCTTTTTAGATAAAGGAAGCAAAGTGACAGCAATTCCTTCTCGGCAGATCCGCGCCATTTACGATGATACAACGATTCGAGTTTATCAGGCCTATCCGGATGAGATTTCCGACAGTGCACTGGAGCATGGTACCTTCGTTTCACCACCGTTTAAGATGGAACGCATGACCTGGATTAAACCGTCTTTTCTCTGGATGATGTACCGGGCGGGTTGGGGCAAAAAAGACCGTGGTCAAAAACGGATTCTCGCCATTGATATTTCAAGGAAAGGTTTTGAGTGGGCATTAGCGCAAAGCTGCCTAAGTCACTTTGAACCTAATACGTATGCAAACAAGGAAGAGTGGCAACGTACTAAAGAGCAAAAGCCTGTACGCATCCAGTGGGATCCAGAACGAGATATCTATTTGCAGCCATTAAATCATCGAGCTATTCAAATTGGTTTATCCGGTGAAGCCGTCAAGCTTTACATGCATAAGTGGATTCAGAACATCACTGATATCACTGAGATAGCTTCGGAGATTCATTCGCTTGTAGAGCAAGGTCAAATTGAAGCCGCCCAACGAAAACTACCAATTGAAAATAATTTACCTATTTCTGATGAGTTAAAAAATATTTTAGGGGCCTAACTATTGAGAGTTGTATGAACCAAATGGTCCATACACAACTTCACCAGAGGAAATAGCTTCATCGAACCTATCCTGTGTAGGAAGTGCATCAACATATTCAGGCCATTGATCTTTTACATGCTCGGCCCACAAACCAGATTCCATTTCATGTATTGGCTGAAGTATTTCCTCAGGATGAAGACCATCTGCATCTAATTTTTTTAAAGCCATTTCTGTTGCTTCAACATATGTATCCCCCTTCGAATAACAACTCACATAAGCCCCAACAAGGTCGGGGGGCATTATAGAATTTTCCATTGGCTTTACATGAAATTGAATAATAAAAACTTTTGTCATCAATTAACCTTTATTAAATTACAAGTCATCCGGTTCGATAATCCTGACTGTGAGGGGTTCTATTGCATCCCTTAACATTTGTATTTGTTCCGAAGTTCTAAGACCAAATTGATCTGGTGCTTTATTAATATCAACTCTCAACGGTGCTGTTGGATTTAACGCGGCATCTGGACTCAAGTCATGAACAGATGTAGAACGTAACCTTTCCAGAATTGAGGCATCAGCTTCAACAGCGGTTATAGTTGCATTTCCATTTCGATTCACTTGAGCAAACTCCTTAGCTCTTTGCGGCTGACCAATATTAACAAAGAGAGCACGCTCATTTCCATTTTTGGTCGTGACCACTGGAATTGAGCCATCACTTAATATACGCAAATCAAAATTATTGTCATCGACACGATATATCGTGACAGTCTGATTATTGTATGCCGCCCCCCTGGCTACTCTTAACGTATTGACTTCAGATGCTAAACCAAAACCTCGGATCGTGCCAGCTCCACCAACTGCTAGCCCAGGCAAGAAGCTGAATAATGATCCTAAACGCTCATTATCACCAGCATTAAAGGCATTAACTACGTTGTCCCCATAAAGAGAAATTGCATTATTTAAATTATTATTACCAAAATAACCAAACGATAGATTATAAGCGGTCTGATCGCTTACTAATCCAGCGACTTGAAGAAGGCCATTTCCTGTATCAAGTGCTAATTGGAATGGATCATCCTTAACTTCATACAATAACCGGCTAAAGTCTCGTACTGCCCCCCCGAATGCAAATCTAGTTGCTTCAAATGCACTTAGCTCACCTGGCTGTAAAGTATATTCAATAACCCCTCTATTTTGTATAGCCAATTGATCATCAATAAGTGTTTCCTGTAACACTGTCCTTAGTGCAGATAGTCTTATGGGGTCATCTTGATAAAGTTCTTCTAAAGCGAATATTGGAACACCATTGTCTGCACTATCTCTAAGCTCAGAAATAGTACTATTAAAGGTTAATTGGTCTATATCAGAGTCTAATTGCAAGTCAGCGGATAATTGAGCAAATCTAATATCCAAGGCTTGGGCAGTGTACTCATAAAATGGATCATTGTTTGATATATTAAAACCAAAACCTCTTGTCTGATCTGAAACTGCTATCCCAAATCCACTCTCTCTATTATCACCAAGAAGTTCTCTCACACTACTATTGCCAGCGCTAACCGGTTCACCTTCTAATGTTGGGTTAGCAATCCCTATTGGGAATAATTCACCATTAGATGTTGGGTTAACTGTTCCAGTTTCAGGTTGATTTGAACTGGACTGTCTACTCGATCGAGTAGAGACCGGTGCTATTTCTCTTGCTATCGAATTACCCAACGCATTTCCAAACGCATTCGCTGCAACATTCGCAAACTGGAACTTGCCTCCACCATTAACCGCTATCCGCACGACTTCAGACGCCGCATTTTGTGCAAACCTGACTGTGAAATCTTTCAGGAAGTCGTTACCCTCACCAAAGTCTAATCCAGCAACTTTATTTCCAACTACTGATGAGACTTTCGCACCGACCACTGAAGAAACAAAACTCTTAAAGTTAAAGCCATCCTGCTGCCCGGTGATAATGTTTACACCCTGCCCAATGATATTTCTTGCCGCAACTATTTCTAGACCTTCGAGGCCCTTGAAGAAATCTGTACCGACACCATGCGTAAGCCCTGCCGTCAGTACGGTCGACGCAAACGACTTGAAGTCAAAGCCGTCCTGAATACCCGCAATGTTACCGACAATTTGGCCAGCAATATTCCCCGCTGCTGCCCCGACTATGGCCGCATTTAGTGAAGCAGTGACAGGCCCTAACCCCAAAGCCGGAGGTACTATAATAGAAACAACAATGGTGACGATAACAACAAGAATCGCCCCAAACCCGCCACACTTGTCTTTCTTCGGTGGTGGTGGCGCATCAGGCAAAGTTGGTGTGGTATCACCAATGATCTCGCCGGCATTGTAAGGCTTGAAGGTGTCGGTATTATTGTTGATGTTACTAATCGAATTCGGGATCTTGAGTGTTTGACCTGCAACAAGGTCAGCATCACTTCTTAATGCATTGGCATCGGCAATGATGTACCACAGTGAGGCATCACCATAGACGGCACGCGCGATGGATTGCAGGTTATCGCCACTACTGACTACATAAGATGAAGGTGTAAGTGCAGGGTAACTATCATTGACAGGCGTATAGTTATAGTCAAAGTCGGCATCACTGAGTTCGCCCTGTGAACCGATGGCTTTACCGTCTGCATAGTAGTAGTTCTGGGATTTACCATTTTGCGTTTTACGCAAAATTTGACCTTGCTGGTTATTAACAAAGGTCTGGTTATTCGCGCTATCTTTTGAGTCAGTAACGCGTATCAAGTTACCGTTCTTGTCATAGGTGTTATTCGTCACACCCGTGCTTGAGGCGGCACCGGTTGAATAGTAGATCGTACGTTTACCTGATATAGAGGACTCTTTATAGCTATCCTGGTAGAGGTAGTTGTACGTGTAGGTGTTAACGGTACGTGTACCCGAAACAGTTTCGAGCGAGTATTTCAGTATATTACCCGCTGCGTCGTATGAGCCTGCCAGGTCATAGCTCAGGACTGCGACGTGCCCGGTTGTATCGTAGATATTCTGGCGAAGTAGCTGGCCATTGGAGTTATACGTTGAGGTCTTACGCTCAGTGAGCTGACCGGGGTTGGAGAAGGAGCTGTACTCAACCACCCTACCTGCATCGTCATAGCTGCGGGCACTGGTTAACAGACCCGCACGGTTTGTAGATGTCAGGCGGTTATTAGCGTCATAGACATAGCTTTCTTCAACAAGATTGTTGCCTTCGTAGAAGCGTGCGATGCGGCGATTGCCGGCGGCATCATAGGAGATATCAATCCCCTGCGTAGAATCAATTTCAATAGACGTCCCATTCAGTACGCCTTTTGATACTGTGATGCGATTATCCGCATCGTAGAGGTAATAGTTTGAATTGGTCTGTAACGCACCGGCATTGTCAGTGTAACTCGTCTGTGTGAAACGGCGGTTGCCTACACTGTCGTAGCCATAATTCAGCGTAAATTCCTTGTCCTGAACCTGGGTGACTCTACCGAGTGCATCGTAGGTGGTATTGGCATCCTGGTAGACGGTACCCCCCTGTGTGTAGCGTTCCTGGACCGTATTACCTGCCGCATCATAGACATAGAATGTTTCACTTGAGTAGGTATTATCAAGAATGCGTTTGATTTGGCCGTTTTCGTAGTACTCGTAGCTGATGTTTTGGCCACGATCACTTTCCTGACTCACAGCCTGGCCATTAAAGTTGTAGGCATAGCGTGTTTCGACGTTACCTAAATCGGTCAAGCTCAACAAACGGCCAAATGCATCTACATTGCGTGTGATCGTTCTACCGTTCGCATCGGTGTCGACCAGCCGGTTATTGCGCAAATCATAACTGATGGTTGAACGCTGCCCGCCGGCAAGTCGAGTACTGACTACGTTACCGCGTACATCATAGAATGTATCGGTACTTTCACCCTTAGCATTCGTCACACGTATACGGTTACCTTCTTCATCGTAAACATATGTTTCTATAAGCAACGGTGTGCTTTGCGTGGTGACCTGATCATTCCTGTCGTAGGTGTAATTGGTGATGTTTTTATTAGCATCCACCGATGCAACACGCTGACCCAGGGTATTGTAAGTATGGGTTGTTACGCTACCTGTCGCCGAGTACTCCCCGACGACCTGGCCGGCTGCATCATAACGCTGACCACTGGTATGTCCATTGCCATCGGTAACACTCAACTGACGGCCGGCATGGTCATAGGCATAGGTTGTGGTTGGCCGCTCAGTAGAGGCAATGGCTTGTTCATTGAACACGTCTGCTTCAGGCAGGCGTTCTTCAATGACGTTGTTCGCATAGTCATAGCGGTAAAGTGCCGTGAATGAGGCATTTCGCGGATCGGTTACAGACAATACATTTCCATATCGATCCAGTATTTGCTGAATTGTGGGTGAAACACGTGTGTCACCCGTTGCGCTATTGACGACAAACGTTGGCTGGCGCTGCTCGATCACACGACCAAGGTCATCAAAGACGGATTCTCTACGCTGTACACCTTCATTAAGTTCTGACAGGTAAGACGAAGATGAATATTTGTCATTACTTAGGTCAAGCTCTGCACTGCGTATCTCTGAGGTTGCCTGGCCTGCCAGGTTATATAAATAGGCACGGTCGATACCGGTTTCTTCGTTAGTTCGTACTAAGCGGCCTGCAGCGTCGTATTCATAGTATTCCTGGAAGTCACCATTGAGGCCTTTAGCCGTGATCTCACCGTGCGCATTGTATTGAACCTGCTCGCTAGCCAGTACACCACCTTCCAATACTTGCGTTGTTGAAACCTGCTGACCAAGACCATCATAGTCAAACAATGTTGTAATCTGACGGGTATTGCCATCAATATCCGTGACCACCTGCCAGGTTTTAGCGACATTGCCATCGGCGTTGTAAGAGGTATTAATCACCCCACCTTCGGCATCGATGTCAGTCACCTTATTACCGAAGGCATCAAAGAAGGCATGTGTAGTCTGATCGTTCTCAGCATCCGCGGCAGCTACAACAAAGCCACTATTGCCATTGGTTGCTTTATCTTGCGCTGTAGCTGAAGCAGCGCCATTGGCATGACGTGTAATTGAAACTGCATTACCGAAAATGTCGTGGGTAACCGTTGTGAGCGGTGTCAGCGTATTCACATCACCGGATACCAGTGATGTCAGGCTATCTCCACCACGCTTGATGTCCAGGATACCAGTGAGGGTTCCGTCAACATTACCACCAATCGCTGACAGGTTAACGGGGTTACCAGAACTGTCTTTAACGCTTACGCGGTATTCGTATGAATTATTCGCCAAATCGTCATAGGCAACGGCAAACCAGCCAGGACCAGTACTTGAAGTCGTTTTACTCAGGTACGCAGTATCTTCGCCTGCAATGCGGTATTCAAATACCACATCTGCTGCACTGGCAGGTACACCTGAGATCTCAATATCACCACTGTCGGAGTCTGAGCGACGATCACGTATCTTGACTTCATTGCCATCGATGACCTTGAATATCTGGACACGCTTGATTTCCGTGATCTTGTTATAACCATCGTTAATAGTCAGCCGGGCACCCTCTAATGCATCGGCGGCACTGAACGTCTGGTTGATTGTACGATTAACACTGCGGTTGCGAACATCGCTCGCTGCATAGTCGACAACCACTCGAATATCACCACCTCCATACTGTTCGAGCGAGGCATAGTTAATATTGATCGCGCCTGCACCTCTGAAGCGACTTCCATCTTCATCTTCGACAATTGCAGGCTCAATAATTTTTTGGGTATAGCCATGGTAACCTTCAAGCACAGACAGATTGGTAGCACCACCACGCACTTCAAAGCTACCTGATACAGATGAAGCCGTACCGATTGGGGTATAAGTATATTGACCGCTGGAAAGCTGGCTGATATCTATTTCATAGAGCCCATCACCAATAGCCGTTGTCGCAAGTACACCAACACCTGACACGTTGATGCCTGTCAGGCCGGCCGTTGCACCCTGGAGAACAAGCCTCTCATACGCAACGCTGTCGCCCGAAGTATCGTGAATTGTGACGTACTGAGTGCCGGTGTTTTTCTCTACCACAATGCGGTTAACGCTTGTGATTGTCTGGTAACTACGAATATCCGAGCCGCTACCAATAAATACGTTTACACCCGTTCTTCTTTCTGAGAGTGTCGTCGTTTCAGAACCTGTCGTAGTCTGTCCGTAGCCATTTCTCGCCGTGTAATAGACCGTGACGCGACCTTCACCCTCTCCATAATCACTTAACGAGCTAATATCTAAGCTCACTCGACTTGAACCTACGTAGTAGGTCCCGCTTTCATCACTGACGATATGTGCACTTGAAAAACCTTTTAATGAAACAACGGGTTCAAGTGTGGCCGCCACAACATTTTGACTACCGGCGGACGACTGGCCAGTGACCGTAAACTGGCCTTCACCACGCGCATACGGAGTGCTATCACCCGGGCGAGTGAACGTGAGCCTGTAATCGTAGTAGTCATTTGCCAGGTTCTTTACGTTAACCTGGTAGCGGTCACCTCTATCTATTAAGGCTGCAGTGGTAAACACACCGGTATTTGCCACCGCATATTGCAGGTTGACCTGGGTATTCCCGGCCTGCGGTTTATCAAAGCGTAGAATACCGTTTGTCACCGATACCGTAGGCAGGGCTCCGCCACTTGCGTCTTCACTTAAACGCGCAGGTTCTGCAATACCGATCGTACGACCCAGCGCATCATAATACGTATAGGTTGTATTCCCTCCAGCATCCGTTGTACTGATCAGATTACCTACTGCGTCATACCCATAACGCGTTGTCAGATCGCCGAACTGCGTGGTTGTATTAACCACGCCCCCATAGGTTGCCTCACTGTGCTCAACATTTACGCGTGTTTCCGATATCTTTTGGCCCAGCTTGTCATAGCCAATTTCAGTAATGCGGTCATATCCAATGGCGCTTCCCAGGGTGTTCTGTGGTGTTGTCGAGACAACGCCCGAGTAACCATTTTCATCGTAGCTGCCAGGGACTAACGATTGCGCATACTCTGTAATTCGGGTTACTTCTCCACTTGCGTCATACTCATATTCACTGAGGTAGCCCAGGCCATCGATACTCGCGGTCTGGTTACCACGGGTATCGTAATAAAAATAACTATCAACGGTAGTGCCGGTCAACGCATTCTTGAGTACAGACTGCTTAACGATCTGTCCAGAAGCATTGTAGAAATTTGTACTGATACCTTCTGAATTAAAATGTGCATCTTCTGCTGCGGCAGATGAATCAAAGTTGAATGTCGAGGGCGTTATGACCCGCGCAATCTTTCCACGCTGGTCATACTCGGTAATGACGGTGCGCGTATCCGCTGCCGTCGTGCCACCTTCAGACACCGCAAAGGTGCCTGTTGATGTGGCAACAACCGTGTTACCCGCATCCAGGTAGTCAAGAATATAGTTATAGTTACCGGTGGGTTGGTTAATCAGCGTTACGTTATAACCGTCTTCGGTCACATTACCATCCGCCGTAATGTACGTTGGGCTACCGACTGGTGCATATCTCACCCGCACCGTTGTGTTTGCTGGCTGTTCACCTGTATTAAAGTCAATACTGCTTATCAGTTTTTCTACTGGCTGCCCACCCACTTCATAATAGAATGAATCAAGTGACTGGCTGCCATCACGGTTATGCTGGGTGATTTCTACGGTATATTGACCATCGGCGAGTACCTGACCCGTGCTCAAGTTAACCTGGCCTGAGTAATTGCTGATCACCTCAGGGTACGTTGTTGCCGTACTAACAACAGCACCTGTTTCAGCGTCTTTTACCGTCGTCGCAAAGTAATCAATACTGGCTGCTGCACCGGCGCTGACATAACCGCTGATTGATGAACCCGCTGCAGTGACGCTATCACGTGTAGGCGTAATATAATTCGTGGCTGCGCTACCCGCGGTGGCACTGACAGTAAACGTACCTGTTCCTGTTTTAACAACTTTTCCAAAACTATCGGCGTATTGGAGCAGGTATTCATAATCACCGGGTTGCTGACCTGTCACTGTCACAACATTGTTGTTGCCACTGCTTGTCAGGGTACCTGATTGATATGCACCAGTACTCCCTGCAGCTCGATACAAGAAGTCAACAGATGTACCCGCAGGCTGTTCAGACTGCGGTATTGACAGTGTCGCACCCGATACAACGGTTCCTACTGTAACAAACAGCTCTGTCGTGTGTACATACGTGCCATCACGCTGGTCAATAAATGTATTTGTATTTGAAAATCTACGTGCGGCATCATCCCGTACCTCTACCACTACACGGTAAGTGTCAGCAGGCAAGGACGTATGACTTAGATTTATTTGGCCGTTAAAGTTAGATACTGGAAGATATCTATAGGCACGCGCAATACTTTCGCTAGAGTAATCATACCTGGTTGAAAAATGAGCAGGCGTCGTAGTATATGATTCCGTCGCAGTGTTGTATTTCGTGGTCGACCCAATGTAATAGCCTTTTTGACTATACCCAACATCTGTATACGTTGTACCGTAAAAACTACCATCGCCCCGATATAGTGTTGCTTTCACTTGTGTAGGTGTTGTATCGCCGATTGATACATTACCTGGGGCAATCGATACACCCGCAGTGGTAACCAGAGTGAAGTTACTTCGTGCGTAGGCAAATTCTTGTACAATGCTGCTTTGGCCCTGGATAATAGGTAATGTCGTAATACCACCTACGCTAGTCACCTGGGTTTCTGTATCGGTTGTTGCCGATTCACTATATGAATAGGGCTGTGTAGGTGGTAATTTAACAATTTCTATCTCATCGCTGACCGTTACATCGGGCTCTGCAGAGGCCAATAGTGAAGCTACATCCGCAACGCTCAACCCCTGTGGGTAATTTTCAGGGTTAACCGATATTGCAACACCATGACGCGTCAACGCGCCCTGGTTACCAAATGCATCGTAACTGTACTCAATCACAAACCCTTCTGCGTCGACATCAAAAATCAGGCGGCCGGCTTGATCGTATATTTTGTATGCGCGCGCACCGTTTACATCAACATTCGCAACAGCATTACCAAAGCTGTCATAGGTAGTGGTTGCCGTGGGGTTTGCTAACGTTTCATTTCTTCCCGCATAGGCCGCTGCCTGATCCGCTGCGGCATTGTAGACACCCACTTCAGGGAATATCGTTTGAACCTGGCGACCTAACGCATCATAAACATATGTTGTCGTACGTGTATCTGGCGTACCCGCTGCTTCGGTTCTACTTATGACATTGCCAAGATTATCGTAGGTATTGAGAACAACAATGGCTTCTTCACTGCTTACTGATGTCACGTTACCCGGTGCCACTTCGGTCAACCGATTAACAGTAACTTTCGGTGTTGTCTCGGAGGTGACTCGACCCAGCGCATCATAGGCGTATGTAAACGTATCGCCTTTCGCATTCGTATAGGTCAAGCGATTACCTACAGCATCATAGGTATTTACTTCTGTATAATCCTCGGCATCAACACTGAGCACAACACGACCGGCATTATCGTATCCAATTCGTGTTGTCCGGTTATCCGGATCTGACTCATCAATGGCTAATTGAACAGCTGCAACAGTTGGTTCTACACCCAATGAAACAGCTGCATCGTAGACAACACTTCCCGTATTTCGTCCAACTGCGTCATACGTGCTTTCAACAACAAAGCCTTTAGCATCTACGGTATATATTTCACGGTTTGCAGCATCAAAAATGCTTCTAACGCTTCGATCCTCATTAGCATTAGCAATGAGGGAAAGCTGAGTACCAATATCAGAAAGTGCATTTGGGTTATTATTTGCCAATGACACGTCTATGGAATTTGCATACAGGGTTGTGTCTATTACATTTCCATTAGCGTCATAACGATACTCAGTAACCGCACCGTATACATCTACATCATAAACTTGCTGGTTCAGGCTGTTGTAGACCGCGTAACCAGTACGATCGCGTGCTGCATCAGCTTGTAGCGCCGAGCGAATTCCCGACAATGTATTTACTGTCAAGTCTGCAACAGGGTTGGCATACGCGATGCGTTTAACGACATTTCCGGCATTATCATAGACAGACTCAGTAATGTTACCGAGTGCATCGCGACTAAATATAAGCCGCCCGTCATTGTCATAGATTGATGTCTGAACACGGTCATCACCAGTCGCTGCCTGAATCAAACTGTTCACGCCAGAAGTCGTTAGTGTGGCCGGCAAAACAGCTGTATTGAGTTGGTTCGCGTAACGGATAGTTTGAACAACTTTACCCGCTGAATCATAAACAGTCTGGTTCACGCCACCCAGCGCATCAATGGCATAGACTAATCTATCATTTTCATCATAGACATAGCGTGTCACATCACCGTTCGCATCGGTTGCTCGAACAACATTATCATTCGCATCAAATTCATACTGGGTTGTTATCGCCAGTCCTGACGGATCAACAACCGTAGACGTGCGACGACCAAGGTTGTCATAGGCATATTGTGTCACCTGTACTTCAGGTGTGCCTGCACCATTACTTACTGTTAATAACTGACCCACGGCATCGTAGGCATATTCAGTTGTCAGGTTCAGACCATCTGGATCCACGGACACACTAATCTGCTGGCCATTGACATCGTAACGCGTGCGCGTCACCTGGCCAGCAGGATCGGTTGTCAGTACCGTCTGGCCTTTAGTGTTGTATTTATAGGTTGTTGTGAGGGCCAGCCCATCCGGGTCGAGTGTTGAACTGGCCAGGCGATTCGCGGCATCATAGGTGTAAACAGTGCGTACCCCACGCGCATCTGTAAAAGCGGTTGTAAGTCCGCCCGCATCATATTCAGTTTGAGTCGCATTACCCTTTGCGTCTGTGACACTGGTTAATTCACCGTTGCGGTTATAACTGAATGTCGTTGCATTGCCGTTACCATCGGTCACAACAACCTCTTCGCCAAATTCATTGCGAACCGTTTGTGTTTGAACCCCTTCAGGGCTTGTAATGGTGACACTGCGTAATGCCTGGTCGTATTCATACCGTGTCACCTGGCCGAGTGAATTCGTTACTGATAAAACCTGGCCAAATGCATCAAACGTCGTCACTGCATTCGCATTGGTTGCATCGCGCGTTTCTACTATCTGGCCACGTCGATCATATGATGCTTCAGTGGCATTGCCTTTGGCATCAATACTTGAAATTACACGACCAAATGCATCAAAGGTTTGCGCAGTCGATTGATTAAGACCACCCGCATCGCGAACAGATTGAACGGATTGGCCGCGCTTGTCGTACACATACTGGCTTAACACACCGTTTGCATCACGCAGACTACTCAATTGACCAAACGTGTCATAGGTCGTCTCACTGGCATTACCCAATGCATCAATGGCACGCGATACCGCACCGGTCACTGAGTATTCAGTTTTGGTTAATGTATCTCGCGTTAGATCACGTGCCTCTACCAGGCTATCAACCAATACCTGTGTCACCTGGCCGCCTGTCAGTCCAGTGGTATCGATACGGTTTGCGTAGGTTAAGGTCTCAACCACCTGGCCAAAGCTGTTATACGTTGTTCGTACCGCTTCGCCACGCGCATTAACACTGTGACTCAACTGCCCATCATCGTTATAAAACAGCAGTGTCGTGTTGTCGTTTTGATCGGTAATACTGATACGGCGGCCGGCTGTGTCATAGGCGTAGTTCAGTGCATAGACATCCCACACCGCATCGATATCCGTCTGAGTGACAGCACTCTTCAGTGCCTCACTGCCTTCGGGTGACAGTTCAGCGATGACGCGACCCTGCACATCATATTCTGTTGTCCCGGTACGTGATGTTGTTGTGCCCACGGCAACGGTGGTGCTGATGACATTGCCCACCTCATCATAGGTGTACTGCGTAACGGTACCTTCGGCATTGGTAGAGGTATCAAGCTGGTTCAGGGCGGTGTAGGTATAGGTGCTGACACGGTCTTGTGGGTCACTGGCCGGGCGCAGGTCACTGACACTGGCTGATGATGTGTAGGCATTGGCCTTGTTCGCATAGGCAATGGTCGTGCTGACATTTCCATTGGCATCATAAACCGTTTCGGTGAGGTAACCTTCCCCATCGACCGTGGCAATGACGTCACCGCGAGCGTTGTAAAGCGCATAGCTGTGGATGTCATCTGCGCTTGATGCGATGCTGCCCTGGATGGCACTGAAGTCACCACTGCTTCGTACTGCCTGGGCGGCGGCATTGGCATAGGCAACGGTCTCGGTCTGTTGACCCGCGTCATCATAACGGTATTCGACCAGGTAACCGGCGGCATCGAGCTGGCCAACCAGGTTACTGTCCGCATCATAAAAACTGCGGCTGTGACGGTCATCGACATTACTTTGGATACGTGCAATCACATCACTCGGTGTACGGGTGGCAGTTAAACCATTGGTATCAATGGCCGTAGCGTATTGAATCACATCCGTGACGCGCCCGGCCCCGTCATACAGCGTCTGGGCGACTGCACCAATACTGTCATACGACAATACGGCGCGGTTGGCACTGTCATAGACCGTGGTAAAGGTGCGGTCGTCGTTGGTATTTGCCGGGCGAACGGCATTTATATCAACATCCGCTGGACTGCCATCAGGGTTGATCAGTTGTGCCGTGTCGATGCGTGTGGCATAGGCAATGCTCTGCACAAGATTATCGGCGGCATCATAGACCCGCTCGGTGACACTGCCATCGGCATCAATGTCGGCGACCAGTCGGTTTCTTGCATCATAAAGCTGGTAGGTGGTGATGCCAGTTGGATCGGTCTGGTGGCGCAGGTTACCCGCCGCGTCATAAGCGTAGGTGGTTGTGCCGAGGCTTTGTGCAGTGTTGACATCGGATTGTAAAACGCTAACCAGCTCTCCCGCATTGTTATAGGCGGAGGTGGTCACCAGCCCATTGGCCAGGGTTGTAGCGATGGTGTAGTTAACATCGTCATAGACGGTGGTGGTCTGCACGCCATTGGCATCGGTGCTGACGGTCAGGCGATTAAGGCCATCATAGACATAGTCCGTTCTATTGGCATTACCATCGAGGGTCTGTTTGAGGTTACCAAAGGCGTCGTAGATGTACTGGGTGACCGACGTTTGGGCATTGAGGATACCGTTACCGTTTGCATCCACGTCGGTGTAGGTCGTGGTACTCGCCAATTGTCCGCGGAAGTCGTAGGCATTGTCGATGCGTTGGCTTTGGGTCTTGTCCGCCGTGGCGACAAAGGCAAGCAGTTGGGTTTCGTTTAGGGTGTCAGTAGCGCTTAAGCCTGCAAGGTTGTAGGTACCACTGGTATAGGTGATGGCCGATGTTTGGTTACCCACGGCATCGTAACGCAGTTCGGTGACACGCCCTTCTGCACTGATGCTAAAGCGCAGGTGGGACTCGCTGTCATAGACATAGCGGCTGGTCTGGGCACCGCTCGGCAGTTGCGGGCCGGCACCATCGGTATCGATACCGGTGTAGAGCGTCTCGGTAACGAGTTGGTTGTCACCGTTGTAGCTGCGTGTGAGCGTATTGCCTTCACTGTCACGTTGCAGCACCAGGTTGCTGTTGGCGTCATACACATAGTCAACGGTGTTACCCAGGCCATCGGTCGTCTGGGTGACGTTGTCGCGGGCGTCGTAGGTGTAACGCACGGAGGTTGTTTTGCCATCCACCGGTGGAGTGATGACATCGGTCAGGCGACCGTCAGTGTCATAGGCGTAACGGGTAATGGCTCCGCTGGCGTCGGCGACGTTTGTGCTCGAACTCGTAATAACCTCGGTCACATAATCAAGGCTCGCAGGTACGGTCAGCCGCGTACCCACCGTTAAGGCAGGATTACCCAGCGCCGCTTGTAATGCTGAGCCTGCTGAAGCAGTGCCGTATACAACTTCTGCAATGCTTGAGAAAGTGTCGCCAGATTGAACCGTGTAGTAGGGTGCAACGGTGACGGTATTGGTTAAGCTGCCCTGCAAAGCTGCCAGTCGACTGCCGGCTGTTAACACTGGGTTACCAACTGCCGTCTGCAGCTCATCCCCAACCAAGCTGCTACCGTATAAATACTGAGCAATGCTGTTGAAGCTGTCGTTAGCTTGTACGGTGTAATAAGCCGGAACGGTAATTGTGTTAATCACTGTATCGGTGAGACTAACAGGCAAGTCTGTGAATCGAGTGCCTGCGATCAGACTTGGGTTACCCAGTGTAGCCTGAAGTTCATCAGCCAGTAATGACGTGCCATACAAGGTCTGCGCAATACTTGAGAAGGTGTCGCCGGACTTCACTTCATAGTAAGGGGCTGCAGCAACCGTTGCACTGGCACTGCCTGTTGATGATGCTGTGCCACCAATGCCCACAGATGTTGTACCTGTGACCGTCTTCAGTACCGTGCCCGCTGCATCCTGGTACTGCACAAGGTACTCGTACTCACCTTCCGCCAGTTCACCCAGGTTCGCGGTGTGTGTGGTTAAATCTAAACTCGCTGTACTGTAAGCGCCTGTGCTGCCCGCCACCCGGTACTGCACCGTCGCCGCGGTCACACCTGCTGGTTGTGTACCTGCCGGCACACTTAATGTAGTTGGGTTTAGAACGGTACCCACTGTAACCGTGACTTCCGTCGTACGTACATACGTGCCGTCACGCTGATCGATCAACTGGTTGTTATACGACCAACCTGCTGCGGCATCATCACGTACCTCAATCACGACACGGTAGGTGTCTGCCGGCAAGGCTCCCTGACTCAGGTTGATCTGGCCGTTGAAATTAGTAACGGGGAAATGATGACGTGCACGACCAAGACTTTCACTGCTATACGAGAAAGAGAAATGAGCGTGCCTGGTAACATAAGATTCTGTCGAGGTATTGTAGGTTCTCGTTGAACCGATGTAGTAACCCTGTGAGATATACCCCACATCCGTATAAGTCGTACCATAGAAACTGCCATCGCTGCGGTACAGGGTTGCCTTTACTTGAGTTGGGGTAGTATCGCCAATGTTGGCAACGCCTGGAGCCAGTGAAACTCCTGAAGATGTCACAAGGGTCCTGTTATTTCGGGTATAGGCAAAGTTCTGAACTGAGCTACTTTGTGGCTTCGACGCATTACTCGCCGTTACTGTTAGCGCTTCATTGATGACCTCGGTCGTGCTCAAGGCACCACCGTTAAGCGCATAGTCTGTTGTAATCGTCTCTGTGTCAGTTGTACTGAGAAGGCCAATACTCAAAACGTTGATGTTTTGTGAGTCGGTTGTCTTTTCCTTATATATCGGTGTTTTAGCGGCCGTAACAACTGCACTGACTGTTGATGTGGTGGTTCCACCAATGCCCACACTCAATATGCCACTGAACGTCTTTAACCCCGTGCCGCTTATGTCACTGTATTGTAAAATATACTCGTAATCCGCCGGCACAAGCTTGCCAAGGTCCGCCGTATGCGTGGCCGTGTCGATATCAACACGTGCCGTGCTGTAATCACTGTCACTTCCGGCCAACCGGTATTGAATGGTCCCCTTCGTTACATGCTCAGGCTGTGTACCGGCCGGTACCGTAAATACGGTTGGCTGTATATCTGTTAACCTGACTGAACCGTCTTCACCCACCGTGATATACAACTCTTCACTTTGTGTAGACCTTCCATCATTATCATCAAAATATGAATTATTACGAACCCAGTCCGCTTCAGCATAATCATTTATTTCTACAACTACCCGGTAGGTATCCGGCGGTAGCGGCAGTGAACTTGTACTTAAATTGATTTGCCCATTGAAGTTTCCAGCCTGAACATGTTTACGCGCACGTCCCAGCGAACCTGGTTCATTCGTCTCAGAGAAGTGTGCCGGTGTCGTAACATCCTGACCCAGCACTGCATCAAATGCCGTAACCTCGTCAATATAATACCCTCTCTGGGTATACCCTGTAGATGTATAAGCACGCCTATAGTAACTGCCATCACCACGGTACAAGGTTGCGCTGATAGATGTCGGCGTGCTATCAATAAAATCGATTACACCGGGCGCCAATGCTATGCCCACTCGTTCGACCAGAACGTCTCCACTAAGACTGTACGCATGATCGAGAACCCCGCCTTCTTGGTAAACTGAGTCATTACTTGTCGTAACTGTAAGATCTTCAGTAATAGTCGGCGCAACTGTAATACTGGCACTCGCTGTCGTCGTCGTCGTGCCACCAATACCTACATTTACAATACCCCTAACTGTCTTCAGGGGGGTGCCACCCGCATCACTGTACTGCACGGTATATTCGTAGTCGCCTTCTGCCAAACCGCCCAGGTCTGCTATATGCGTGTCTGCACTGATATCAACACTTGCTGTGCTGTAGTCAGCATCGCTTCCCGCTAACCGATATTGCACCGATGCCTGTGTGACATGGGCGGGCTGTGTACCCGGTGGCACTGTTAACGTCGTTGGATTTAAATCTGTACCCACCGTGACATATAGCGTAAGTCTTTCGCTAAACCTGCCATCAGTCCCATCAATCAGCTGATTGTTGTAACGCCAGTCTGCATCTGCATCATCACGTATATCAATCACCACACGGTAGGTATCCGGCGGTAATGGCGTCGTACCTAAATTTATATGCCCATCGTAATTTGTCGCAGCAATATGTTTACGTGCAGCGCCCAGTGAACCTGCTTTATCTGTCTCTGAGAAATGTGCCGGCGTCGTGACATCTTGTCCCAGGGCTTCGTCATACGCCGTGGTTTCGCCAATGTAATAACCTTGCTGGATGTAACCGACATCAGTCGTGAACCGTCTGTAATATCGACCATCGCCTCGGTATAACGTTGCCCGGATACTCGTCGGAGTGGTATCGCCCAGATCAACTAAACCTGGAGCGAGTGATACACCTTCTGTAACCACCAAACTTGTTCCATCAAGCGTATAAGTAAAATCCTGAACTCCAATACTTTGTAATTTAGAATCATTGCTCGCAGTGACTTCAAGGGATTCGGTGGTAGTGGGTATAACCGTAACAACAGCACTGACTGTTGATGTGGTGGTTCCACCAATGCCCACGCTCAATATGCTACTGAACGTCTTTAACCCCGTGCCGCTTATGTCACTGTATTGTAAAATATACTCGTAATCCGCCGGCACAAGCTTGCCAAGGTCCGCCGTATGCGTGGCCGTGTCGATATCAACACGTGCCGTGCTGTAATCACTGTCACTTCCGGCCAACCGGTATTGAATGGTCCCCTTCGTTACATGCTCAGGCTGTGTACCGGCCGGTACCGTAAATACGGTTGGCTGTATATCTGTTAACCTGACTGAACCGTCTTCACCCACCGTGATATACAACTCTTCACTTTGTGTAGACCTTCCATCATTATCATCAAAATATGAATTATTACGAACCCAGTCCGCTTCAGCATAATCATTTATTTCTACAACTACCCGGTAGGTATCCGGCGGTAGCGGCAGTGAACTTGTACTTAAATTGATTTGCCCATTGAAGTTTCCAGCCTGAACATGTTTACGCGCACGTCCCAGCGAACCTGGTTCATTCGTCTCAGAGAAGTGTGCCGGTGTCGTAACATCCTGACCCAGCACTGCATCAAATGCCGTAACCTCGTCAATATAATACCCTCTCTGGGTATACCCTGTAGATGTATAAGCACGCCTATAGTAACTGCCATCACCACGGTACAAGGTTGCGCTGATAGATGTCGGCGTGCTATCAATAAAATCGATTACACCGGGCGCCAATGCTATGCCCACTCGTTCGACCAGAACGTCTCCACTAAGACTGTACGCATGATCGAGAACCCCGCCTTCTTGGTAAACTGAGTCATTACTTGTCGTAACTGTAAGATCTTCAGTAATAGTCGGCGCAACTGTAATACTGGCACTCGCTGTCGTCGTCGTCGTGCCACCAATACCTACATTTACAATACCCCTAACTGTCTTCAGGGGGGTGCCACCCGCATCACTGTACTGCACGGTATATTCGTAGTCGCCTTCTGCCAAACCGCCCAGGTCTGCTATATGCGTGTCTGCACTGATATCAACACTTGCTGTGCTGTAGTCAGCATCGCTTCCCGCTAACCGATATTGCACCGATGCCTGTGTGACATGGGCGGGCTGTGTACCCGGTGGCACTGTTAACGTCGTTGGATTTAAATCTGTACCCACCGTGACATATAGCGTAAGTCTTTCGCTAAACCTGCCATCAGTCCCATCAATCAGCTGATTGTTGTAACGCCAGTCTGCATCTGCATCATCACGTATATCAATCACCACACGGTAGGTATCCGGCGGTAATGGCGTCGTACCTAAATTTATATGCCCATCGTAATTTGTCGCAGCAATATGTTTACGTGCAGCGCCCAGTGAACCTGCTTTATCTGTCTCTGAGAAATGTGCCGGCGTCGTGACATCTTGTCCCAGGGCTTCGTCATACGCAGTGGTTTCGCCAATGTAATAACCTTGCTGGATGTAACCGACATCAGTCGTGAACCGCCTGTAATATCGACCATCGCCTCGGTATAACGTTGCCCGGATGCTCGTCGGGGTCGTATCACCTAGATTAACTAGACCTGGAGCGAGTGATACACCTTCTGTAACCACCAAACTTGTACCATCAAGCGAATAGGTGAAATCCTGTACGCCAATACTTTGTAACTTAGAATCATTGCTTGCGGTAACGGTTAACGTTTCATTGATGACCTCGGTCGTGCTCAAGGCACCACCGTTAAGCGCATAGTCTGTCGTCACCGTCTCGGTGTCGGTGTCGGTGTCAGTCGTGCTAATCAGGGTATTGTTTAAGGCGTAGTCGGTACTGATTTGGGTATCCAGTACCGCTGCATTCGCGGATGCAGTGTTAATAATATCTTGTGAAGCGATGTTGTACTGAATGTTTGTTGTCCGCCCCACCCCATCGGTGTAGGTGGCGACACGGTCACTGGCGTCATAGGTGAAACTGATAGTATTGCCATCCCCCTGGGTGATGCTGGCAATGCGTTTTGAGCTGCCATCATACGTATAGGTCGTGACATAGGTATTGCCATCGGCAATGCTGCTGTCTTCAGGGGTCAGGTCAACCGTGACCTGTGTCAGGCGGTTTGAGGTGTCATAGCCATAACGAACACGCGTTTGGCTGCCTTCAGGGGTAACGGTTTGTATTGATGTCAGGTTAATGCCGGTGTAGATGAGGTTAACACTCTGGCCGGAGGCATCATTGACCTGGGTAAGGCGACCCGTAGTGTCGTAGATGTAGGCGGTGGTGTTGCCGTCGGCATCTCGGCTGTTTTGGAGCTGACCATTGGCATCGTAGGTCTCGGTAATACGGCTGCTGCCTTCTGTCCAGGTCCAGTTGCCATTATTAAAGCTCAGGGTATCATCGGCGCCGCTGCCATCACTGGTGATGTAGACACCCTGGGTTTCATCGTAGTTGTACAGGCTTTCTGAGCCATCGGCATTGATGCGGGTAATACTGGTTCCCGCGGTATTCGGAGTGGCAGGGATGTTGGTCAGGCGTTTGTTAAAGCCAATGCGGAAGTTGTCGCCGTTATCGTCGGTAAATTGACCCTGGCTGTTGTAGGTGCGGACCAGTGCCGCATCCAGGCCCTGGTTGATGAGCAGTTCATCGCGGTTCTGGATAACCAGGTTACCCGTCGATGCATTCAGGTAAACCTGTTCACCCTGTCTGCCCAGATTAGCCTGACCGACTGCACCGCCACCGTTCAGTAGCGTTAATGAACCCGTGAGCAGACCTTGCTCATTCCCCGTGACGATTCCGACCATTCCTTTACTCCCCAGTAAAGACAGATTTAACTTGTTGTTTTATAGATAAATATTATTTTTTCGCTCTAATGCGAGTCGTTACCTGTATTTCCTACGAAGACGGAGAATGTTTATATATAGAGAGGGATATATTCGTGAGTTAACGTCGTAACTTCACGTGCGATTAAGCTTACAAATAGTTGGGTATATGCTATGCGGCAGGGTAAAGCCTTGTGTGTAGACCATCGACCACTTCCTTGTGGTCCTGACGTAGTTATAGTGTGAACGCTATATTAGAGAAAACTGTGTTCTGACCTCAGATCACACAAACTTCGAGAATTCATCTGCTGGTTATAGCAATGAAGTCTCGAAGTTTTAGGTTTTTGAAGGTGAAAATTAGAGTGGGCTAGCCCGTCATGTGCGTACCGTTAAACATGGGGTGATTACTCTCAAGGCCAGCTATTGAGCTATACACATGCAGCGGCAAGACAATTAGGTGTTCATCGTCTGTTTCGAAGTGATGCGGGCACATTTTTTCAAGCACGACGGATTTGCCCGGGTAGAGATCTTCTACAACCGTCTGGCTATCCATGCCGACAATGCTGCGGCCAGTCCCGGAAAGGATATAGGCGACTCGAACGGTTGAATGAATGTGGTGTGCCTGCTCGGCGGAGTACGGAGGGATATCGAGCAGTTGCAGTGTAGGATCGCCGAGCCTGTCTGGCGGAAAAACCTGCTTGGTAGAGCAACCGTTCACATAGGGCAGGTTTGTTTTCGTGGTGATGGTTGATGACTTGGTTTCTGGCATATAGCCACGAATTACCGTCGCGATGTGCTGGCTTTCAACCTGGGCTGGACCACGGTGAAGATAGGCCGTGGTTTTATCGTCTGACAGGAAATACACACAGTCGCCAAACTCGACCGATATGGAATGCGCACCGATGTAGGTTTTATAAAAATAGAGATCGTTCTCGCGCGCTGTTATAACGGCTTCTTGACCCGGGTTAAAATATTGAACCCCGTATAAATCCATTAGCGCTTGCTGGTCGTGATGGACATCACCGACGATTTTCACATTAGATTTCATGGCAAATGTTACTCCGTTGTTAATATTTAAGCCTTCCTGACCCGCAGCTTATCAGTATGCTCGCCTGTCAACAACATTGAGATAACACAAAAAAATGTAGTGACCTATAAGTGAATATTATTGCTGGATTAGTTAATAATAATAATCAGGCCGGTTTTGTCACGTGGCTGGTTTTATAAATCCATCTAGACAGTGTCCCCAAGAAAAAATACAATGGCGTGATACTCGGTGTTAATTTGTATTAAACAATATCTGAGTAATACGGATATACAGGTACAGAGGGTGCTGCACGGAATGGCGGCCTCTAAACAAGGACTCAGTAGGTAGATTTTATAAAAAATCTAAAAAAATCATGTGGATTGAAATAAACCAGGATAGTTTTGCAATCACTCAAAGTGGCTTTGTTCAGCACGCCGATGGCCCAAATATCATCTTTACGTCACCGGGTCTTAACACGATTACCCATTTACGTGATTTGAAAGAAGCCGAATACGGTATTGCATTATCAATCGATACGGTAAATCGTAACGTTGCTTTCGGGCGTGACTACCTCGGCCATTACCCCCTGCTCTATGCGCAAAGTGATGATGCGATCTTCATCAGTGATGACTTCAACACCATTACTGCCTGGCTGGAGAAGAAGCACATTGCATTGACCGTTTCTGAAGAATCGTTAGCGCTCTATTTTGTAATGGGTTACGTCCCGCAGGGTCGTACACTCTATGATCAAGTCACCACTTGCAGCAATGCAACCTTGTACCATTGGCAAAATGGTAACGTCACATCAGAAGATATATTCACGCCTATTGATGTTGATGAATCAATTGGCATTAGCGATCTACGAGACTGTCTCGAACAAGAAATGGCTAAACAGGCCTCCGCCCATTCTGATATAGATGTGTGGTGCTCAGGTGGCCTCGATTCATGCATCATTTCCCACTTAATGAATACTAACGGTCGTCACGCAAACCTGCTGAGCCTTGAAAATGATGACTATATTAAACGGGAGTATGGTGAGGGCGAATACCAGTTTGCAAGAGAACTTGCAGACAAGCTTGGTCTTGACCTTCGATCAGCAGTGTTAACGCCCGAGTTTTTTGCCCAGCGATATAATGACTTCATTGCACAGCATTTATCTCCGATTGTGGACCTGGTTGTGCCACCGAAATATTCCCTTGCCTATGCAACAAACAAAATCGCGATGACGGGTGAAGGTGGTGACCCGCTGTTTTCCGGTGTAAAGAACAATGCTTTTTTGTTCTCGCTTCACATACACCCCAAACAGGATGTTGGCTGGCTTTACAGTAAAGTTCATGGCCGCCTGTATAAGGCGCTTGATAGCCTTTTTACCCATGGCGATGAATTAAAGGGTTTTGTCTCAGAATATTTCGTAAAACAATTTGATAAGTATCCTGGCGACTACACGCGAAAACTGTTCTACATGAACACGTTTGGCAAACAGGGCGGTATGATTTTTCCGAAGAATTACTATGCGGGTAAGACATACGGGATTAAAACGCTGCATCCGCTAACAAGTTTAAGCATGTATAAACTTGCATTCAGCCTTCGCGATGATATGAAATACAACTACCCTGATGGCAAGTTGGCGTTAATTGATGCCTATAAAGACGAATTGCCTGATTTTGTCACCACACGCAAAAAATCAGGTACGCGTTTACCCCTGGCTTATCATGTCGATAATATTGCCCCCAATGGTTTGCAGCCCAAAGTTTTGAGCGAGTTTGACTATCTGGATCAGGCAGCACTGTCATCATTGGGTCAAGCACAAAACCCGCATACAAAAGATGTTCTATTACAATATGGACTGATTACGTTAGACAAATGGTTATCTAAATCACAAGGAGAGAATAATGCTAGAACTTTATCCAACACGCCCTGTCGTGAGCAACAACGCCGCGCTACTGGCTAGTTACAATGCACACCCTGATTCACCACTGATGGGATCACAGTGCCTGACTTCAGATCAAGCATTGTCATTACTTGATAAGGGTGCAAAGTTTGAAGCTATCGTCTGTATCGATAAAGATGGTGAAGAAGTACTTAACAAGATTGGTCACGATGCATCAAGTGATGTCGAATTTGACACACGTGTTGAATACTTCTCAATGGAAGCCGCTCGTGATATTGACGTTGATGCGATTCATTCAAAAGTCAAAGGTGAGAACTTCATGCTGTACGGCATGGGTTAACCTATATCCTGCCTATAGCACGTCTTTCGTGCTATAGGCATACCCTGTTCAGGGTTTGATCACATCGTATTTTTCTATAAATGACCTTCTATTTTTTTCAGATGAGAGATTCAAGTGCCTATTAAAGCCAATATGTTGAAGCACCTCGTTCACCTTAAAGATTCCGTTGCAAAGAATGAGTTTTCCGCACACTTTAATGTAGAGTCCTGTAATGCTGAAGTGCATATGGGGCTTCGTTCCCATACTTTGTATCCTCAGTTTATTATCTTTATCGATGGTGAGAAGCATTACACGTCTGACTTTACCGATGATGTCGGTGGGTTTTGTGGTTGGCGTCCTTATCCAACCAAGATTGTTGAAGAGTTTGCAAATAAAATCGCTGTAAAAAAACTGATGATCGAGGCGGGCTTACCTACCCCTGAATTCTCAACTGACCCTGAATCTGTACTGCAAAACGTCATCGTCAAGAAAGCCGTGTCTTCTTTTGGTTTCAGTATTGAAGGCCCCTTCTCTGAGGCCAGCCAGTTTACCTTAAACCCTGAAGAAGAAGAGTACTACGAAAAATTCACTGAAGGCACCATTGTAAAAAGCTGGTTCTGGAATAACACGCCGGTTTGCTATGAGTATCAAGACATGCCCAATATTACGGGGAATGGCGCTTCAAGCATCCGACACTTTCTTGATGCTCGAACTGAAAAAAACACCACCCGCCCGAGCAAGAAACTCATTAAAAATGTCTTGTCATATTATGGCTATGCGCTTGATGATGTTTTGGAAGACGGCAAGGAATTAGTCGTCGACTTTCGATATGCTTCGAAATTTGGCCATAACCTCGCCATTAAAGATGTCAATATTGAGAAAGATGACCAACTGAACATTAAAGATCAATTACAACCAATTGGTGAATTTGCCTGGAACCATGTGCCTGACCATTTAAAAAATGGCCTGGCGTATAGTGTTGATGCCATACTCGATACTGAAGGAAAACTGTGGTTCCTGGAAATCAACTGTAACCCAATGATTCACCCTTATCTCTACTCACCCATGATTGATTATCTGCATAGCATTACAGATGTAGAGTGTTTGAGAAGTCTTCCTACGCACTCGTAGCGTCAAATAGTCTGCTACTCCACGACCAGAGATAAAGTGCCCTACTCGTTAAATGGGTGTCGCCGAATAATTCCCTCTACACGATCAGGGGCTGTTGAAATAATATCGATTGTGGCATCGACACTTCCTTAATTTTTATATAGATAGTCACGTGGGTTTTCAGGCTGTGTCATTCTCAGGTTCCGGGAGAGGTTGATCTGAGGTTGTTCTTAGTACCGGGAATTCAATCCAGAAAGTTGATCCCTCCCCTTCATGGCTCTTAACGCCAAACCTGCCACCCATGTGTTCAACAAGGTTCTTTGAAATAACCA
>Ga0316207_10001700_pt1 | contig 25631 bp, 26 predicted proteins | sample 6weekpyrite_MG_FD_204943 | JGI IMG/M metagenome (GOLD analysis project Ga0316207, IMG submission 204943) | Microbial mat bacterial communities from mineral coupon in-situ incubated in ocean water Damariscotta River, Maine, United States -... | ecosystem: Environmental > Aquatic > Marine >... | reverse complement strand
CTTGATAATTCAACTTACAAACTACACTAAAATGAATTCACTGAATAATATTTTCAGACAGAAGGATTTAGTGTGGAAAATAACCGCGAATAAAGTGATAAATTGCTAATTGATTTTCCTATGACAGCGTTAACACTCTACCTTTAAAAAAAATACAAACCTTCAAAGGATTATAAATGAAAATCAAACTATTAATTACACTGGTAACTTTCGCCCTTTATCACTCTCTCACAGGTTGCGCCACAATCGTTAGTGGAACCACTCAACAAATCACATTTCAATCCACACCCGATGGAGCAGTAGTAAGACTTAATGGAAGAGAGCTCGGTAAAACACCATTAACCCTAATGCTCGAGAAAAAAGATCCGCAATTATTTACCGTGGAAAAAGAGGGATTCAAAACCTATGAAGGAAGTATGTCCACATCTCTTGATCCTATGTTTTGGGGAAATATTATATTCGGTGGTGTGATCGGAAGTACAACTGATAGTGCCAGTGGTGCAATGCATCAATATGCACCAGATCAATATATGGTGACTCTGGAACCAATGGCAACGAGTCAATTAAATACATTTATCCATTTAAGCAAACGAGAACAAGCTCGATCATTCCTGTTTCAAAATTATGAAAACATTAAATCTGATTTGAGTAAAAATTCAGGAGAATATATTGATGCACTTCTTCAAGTTTTGAATGTTCCAAAAGAAAATTCAGATATCGTTAAAGTCGACCTTCATAGCACTATTTTTAAAAATAGTGATCCTGCCTGGTTTGTGAAGCACACTTTAAACAAATATTTTAATACTTAATATTTTTTTCTCGTTCCCACGGTCCCCCGTGGGAATGCATATCTCAATGATATGACTAAACTCAGGTATGGATTCCCACGGAGGACCGTGGGAACCAGGAAATTCATCCCCGATAACATCCCAATCATCGGCAACTTAGACGAAGCCACTGCAGTGATTTTATTACTGGCGAGTTTGCGACATTTTGGAATTGATTTTGGGAATGTTTTTAAAAACAAAAAAAATAATTGAGCATTTAAAAAATAATCCGCTTGCGTTTAGATAATTGGATAATTGGATAATTCAAAACGTTTTTTTCTGCCTTTTATTTTAACTTTTTGTAACACACCAACTTTCTCAGCCCAAATATACTGAACCTTAAATATCGATCGATATTTAATCGTACATGAAACCCGAATACTTGATTTTGAGATGACTCACGAGCTATCTGAGTTAAAAACCAAAAATAATTTAAAAAGAGTTATCTTTTCTAGCCAATAAAATTGACACACAAAACACTTTTTATGTACTCTGTGGCCAACAACAATAAATTGTTTCACACGGGAGATTTCACAAAGCCAATATGATGAATAAAAACACGAAATAAAACTGGCGTCATTACATTTTATGTAAAAAACATCCATCGTTTTTCAAATCGGGTTTTCTTACCTTTTTGCTTGTCATTTTTATTTTTAATGTTCTTTGTTTGAATTGAGTTTTTATCCATACCCTTAATATACGCACATGCGCGATATTATTAAAAAATGGCTTTATAGCTTATTGGTTTGAATGATCTTTTTTGATGTGAAGAAATATCGTAGCAGCTGCTGAAAAACAATGATGCGGTTGCGATTTAATATAACGTTAGGTTTTTAACCCAATAAGCACATAGCTTCATTTTATTGTTAAGTGCGTTTTGTCAAAGTTCTAGTGATGTATTCGTCCATCATTGAACGTAATTATTTAGGAAAGGGTATGCTCAATATTAAATTTGTTTTACTAGGTGCGGCGTTAACGCTATTTAACTTAGGATATGTAAACGCAAGTTTGATCGATGATGGTGATTATGTTTTGGATACAGAGTCTAACTTACAATGGTTGGATCTCACACTTACGAATGGGATGAGCTATGCAGATGCAATAGCTGTTTATTCTGCAAATAGCTGGCGTTACGCTACTGCGTCTGAGTATAAAAATATGTTCGATTCCCAGTTTCCATTATATAGCGAGAACACACCATTTGGTTATATGTCCAGAGATATAAGTAATGAAGGTAACCAGTTCTTAGAGTTCTTTGGTGCCACGCGTACAAATTTGATTGGTGATATATCGATACAACTTTCATGGGGTTTTTACGAAAACGAAGCTGGGAATATCACACGAGGAGGAATCGAACAACATTATGATCCCGCTTCGCTACAATTCGAAATTTTATATCGTGACCAAGAAATGCATGTTGTGACGAGTGAAGTAGGCAATAGTGGGTTTGGAACTTTTCTGGTTAGAGATGTTATTCATTCAGTACCACTACCTTCGGTGATTTCCTTAATGTTTCTAGGGCTAGTTAGTTTCGGGCTCAAACGTCGCCGTAAGAAGAAATAATTAACTCGGTAGGTTAATGGGATGGACTCACTAACCTACAATTTTTAACATTTTTACAACTGAGAAAAATAATTAAACGTCGGCGACCCAGCTTCCCAAAACGGTTGAGTGACAAATACATTCGCCGTTGTATTTTCCCCTTGATATAAATCAATTGTATTTTGAACTGTTTCAAAATGAATACAACCACCCATTAAAATACCCGTGACATGCGCATTCCAGGCTAGGTTATGAATTAAATAGTCAAATCCATTTAAATTTCCCGCATAAATCGCAATGTGGTCAATTTCCCCTTTCGCTTGATTTTCAAATGATAAAATATCTCCAATATTAGCATTGTGCCCATTATAGGCAGCGGCATCACCAAACAAAGATCTAATTTTTTGATCTTGTCCGCCAACGGAATTTTCAAAGTTTTGAATTTTTCCCACTGTCATAATGTCACATTGATACGCCATGTATAAAACCGCTTCCCAGCAATTCATACTCAGCAACTCTTCACTGGAAGTTCTGCGTGACGTTTTTTTCCAATGGGGTAATGTCACTGGATGACCATTTTTAATTTCTGATGCCTGCCATAATAATTTCCCGACCCGCCAAATCATTTTCTTAAAAACTCGCTGAGTTTGTGCATTTGCAATTTGATTTTTTGCATTATCCGCCAGCCCTTGTAAAAGCCCTTGATTTTGAGTATTTGCACCTTGAGTTTTGGCAAACCGAGATTCCAACCAGTTAGTCGCGTTATTCTTTGACATGTCCATTCCTTGTTAATATGAGTTTTAATGAATCAATTATATATTCTTTTTCCAATCAAATTTGTGATTTGTTTCACCACTTAACCAAATAAATCATCGATCAAATAATGCGCCATCTGATTAATCATTTTTTTATGAGACTTACTGACATAATGCTGTCAGTAGCCCTTTGTTACTTTACGCTTGTCATTCACAATCAAATGGAGATATTAAATGGACAAAAAAACATTAACTACACACGGCGTTTTTAGTTGGTGCGAACTATTAACAACAGATGTAACAGCAGCAAGACGATTTTATGGTGAATTACTGGGCTGGACTTTGTCAGACATGGACGATAGTTCAATGCCCTACACCATTATTAAAAATGGCGAGAACGACATTGGCGGAATGATGGAGATAACAGATGAAATGCCAAATATGAAACCAATGTGGGGCCCATATGTTACAGTTGATGATGTGGATAAACGAGTTGATGTTGCGAAAAAACTGGGCGCTAAAGTATTAGTTGAAGCTCAAGATGTCCCAAATGTGGGTCGTTTTGCCATGATAATGGATCCCCAAGGTGCGCCAGTTTCACTCATTACATATGCTGAAAATTTGACATAGTATCTCAAGATGCACAGTTGGTTGAAATTGATTACAATCAACTGTGCATGAACAAATTAAAATAGATGATTTTTCTATTGGAAATTTAAAATATCGCTTATGGAGTTTAATCAATGGCAGGGAGTTATTTTACAAAAGCAAGTTTTACTTTTTTAACAAAACTATCAGAAAATAATGATCGAGAATGGTTTGATGCGCACAAACAAGATTATGAAGATAATGTCCGTACACCAGCCCTCGACTTCATAAATGACATGGAGCCGGATTTAAAAAAAATATCAAAACATTTTGACGCAATACCTAAAAAAATGGGTGGTTCGTTGATGCGAATTTATCGCGATGTTCGATTTGGAAAAGATAAACGACCCTACAAAACCAATGTCGGCATTCAATTTCGCCATGCCTTAGGTAAAGACGTACATGCCCCAGGATTTTATTTACACATCGAACCGGGAGAATGTTTTGTTGGCGTTGGTATCTGGCGTCCCGACTCAACCGCCCTGCAAAAAATTCGAACCGCAATTGTGGAAAAAGAGAAAAAATGGATTAGCGTGATCAATGACAAAACGTTTAAAAAACAGTTTAACCGTGTTGGAGACACATTAACAAATCCACCAAGAGGTTTTAACAAAGAGCACCCAATGATTGATGAATTAAAGCGTAAAGATCATTTGGGCATTAGCCCGTTAACTGAGGCAACGGTTACTAGCGCACGATTAAAAACACAAGTCGTAAATAAATTTAATACCGGCAAACCGTTTATGCAGTTTTTGTGTAAGTCTTTGGAACTGAATTTTTAGATTTTAACCATGCGTCGCGCGGATCGTTTATTTCAAATCATTCAACACTTGCATCATGATAAAGTGATAACAGCATATGATCTGGCTAATTTTTTAGAAGTATCAGAAAGAACAATTTATCGCGATATTCAGGATCTATCCGCTTCAGGTGTACCGATATCGTCTGAAACTGGCAGCGGATATCGACTAATGAAAGGGTATCAACTCCCTCCGCTTATGTTTAATGAGGAGGAATTAGCTGCACTATTCATCGGCGCGCAAATGGTACAAGCCTGGACAGACCAGTCTCTTGCTCGCGCTGCCAGTCACGCACTTCAAAAAATCGAAAGCGTCATACCAGAAAGATTAAAACCAGAGTTAGAGCAACAAAATATTATTATACCAAATATTCCGACTGACGAAAAAGTCACAGGCCAGCTAACTGTTTTGCGTCAAGCAACCAAACAACAATTTAAGATTTTATTTAATTATACGCGTGAAGACAAAGAAAAATCCTTACGCACTGTTCATCCTCTCGGATTATTTTATTGGGGAAAAGTCTGGACACTCGTCGCCTGGTGCCTTCTAAGAGATGATTTCCGTCATTTTCGTCTAGATAGAATGGAGAATGTTGCCATGCTAGACAAACATTTCACAAGTAAACCCGGGCAAACATTGGATGATTTTCTTGAGCGAGAATGGTGTAGTTAAACATATTTTCATGTAATAGACTTACGAATCAATCTATCATTGTGTCTCTTTTTTCTAAACATCAAAATTCATATCACATCCAAATTTTTCAATTATTTTCCAAAGAAATAATTAAAACGTTATCTCAAAATGTTAGAACCAAACATTCAAATCAAGAAAATTTATTTTTGCTCCATAGAAAAGCAACAAAATTATTAATTTTTTTGTTCGCATCATTTTAGTGCAATTTCGTCACGCAATAAAACAAATTTATTAATTTAATTATATTTTTTCTTTTAATAACATGGTGTTATTGATTGATAATATTTTTGGTACGACTAATGCAGTTCTGCCCATAACTACCTTAAATTTGAGGTAATTACCAACTAATAACTAACTAAACAAAATATTTAAATTATAAAAGGAAAATGCAATGTCTTATTTAGAGCCTACCGAATTTGTTACTAAAATGGTTGACTCCGGTGAATCCAAAGTTTACATGTCAACGAAGGATACCTTTATTCGCGCATACATGGCAGGCGCGGTTCTCGCACTTGCAGCAATGTTTGCCATTACTGTTACCGTCAAAACCGGCTCACCATTGGTGGGCGCACTTCTTTTCCCAGTCGGCTTTATTATGTTGTACCTTATGAAGTTTGACTTATTAACTGGCGTTTTTACACTTGTACCACTCGCACTTCTTGATAAAAGACCGGGGGTCACTGTCGGACAGGTCTTAAGAAACTGGTGGTGGGTTTTTCTTGGTAATCTTGGTGGCGCACTGACTGTGGCATTTATTATGTCATTTGTTTTAACCTACGGGTATAACGTTGATGGTGGCGCGCTTGCTGCCAAAGTCAGTAGCATAGGCGAATCAAGGACACTGGGTTACAAAGAACATGGATTTGAAGGATGGCTAACGATATTTATGCGTGGTATGTTGTGTAACTGGATGGTTTCTATGGGTGTTGTCGGCGCAATGATTTCTACTTCTGCAACAGGAAAAATAATGGCAATGTGGATGCCAATCATGTTGTTTTTCTATATGGGCTTTGAACATTCCATTGTAAATATGTTTTTATTCCCCTTCTCTATTATCATGGGCGGGGATTTCACAGTATCTGAATATATATTGTGGAATGAAATACCAACAGCGTTAGGAAACCTAGTGGGCGGTCTAGTCTTTGTCGCACTGCCGCTATACTATACTCACGTTAAGACGAGCCCGAATCGCTCATTAAAAAAATAAACATTACATAGGAAAAGATAACTCGACTCACTTTGGGTCGAGTTTTTATCATTATGGCTAACCAACTACGTGTATCCACCGGACAACACAGTGACAAAGGTCGCAAGGAAATCAATCAAGATTTCCACGGCCTCATGCTCCCAAACGAACCGTTACTCACATCAAAAGGAATAGCCATTGGCTTAGCTGACGGTATTAGCAGTAGTGAAGTCAGTCAATTTGCAAGTGAAGCTGCTGTAAAGGGATTCCTACAGGACTATTACAGCACACCTGAATCCTGGACTGTAAAGACTGCAGTACAACGTGTATTAAAAGCCATGAATTCCTGGCTCCATTCCCAAACTCGCAACAGTCCTTATCGTTATTCTCCTGACCGAGGATATGTTTGCACCTTTACGTCTCTGGTAATTAAATCAAATACAGCACACATATTTCATGCTGGTGATACACGAGTTTATCAATTATGTAACAACCAGCTAGAACAATTAACAGAAGATCATCGTGTTTGGTTATCAAAAGATAAAAGCTATCTTCGTCGTGCGTTAGGGATGAAAGATCAGCTTGAATTAGATTATCAAACCATCGAGATAGCGGCTCAAGATGTATTTGTTTTGGCAACCGATGGTATTTATGAATTTGTAACTGAAGAATTTATCATTAGTGCAATTAAATCCAACTCTGACAATTTAGACCAAGCTGCAAAATCCATATTAGATGAAGCCTATCAACAAGGCAGTGACGACAACCTAACAATTCAAATAGTCAGAATAGATCAACTACCTAATCAAGATGCTAGCGAAATTTACCAGCAAATTACGACTTTGCCATTTCCACCTGAACTAAAACCAAGAATGTCTTTTGATGGTTATGAAATCACTCGCGAATTACAAATAAGCCATCGTAGTCATATCTATTTAGCAGTTGATAGCGAAACTAATGAACAAGTTGTAATAAAAATACCATCTATTGATCTTAGAAATGACCGCGAATATTTGGAACGTTTCCTGATGGAAGAATGGATTGCACGACGTATCAATAATCCTTATGTTTTAAAACCCTGCAAACAAACACGAAAGCGAAATTATTTATACATTGTCACCGAATTTATCAATGGAAAAACATTGAAACAATGGATAGCTGATAACCCCGAACCCGATATTGAGGCAGTTCGAAAAATAATAGAACAAATTGCAACAGGATTGAATGCGTTTCATCGACAAGAAATGTTACACCAGGACCTAAGACCAGATAACATAATGATAGATGAAACTGGTACGGTAAAAATAATTGATTTTGGATCAACAAGAGTTGCTGGCCTTAGCGAAACCTCATCTCAATTAAATAACGAAAACATACTTGGAACTGCGCAATACACTGCTCCAGAATATTTTCTTGGTGAAGTTGGCACAACACGTTCCGACTTGTTTTCTCTAGGGGTTATCGCTTATCAAATGTTATCAGGCAAGTTGCCTTATGGCGCACAAGTGGCCAGAGCAACGACTCGAGCTGCACAACGAAAATTACATTATCAATCTGTATTAGATGATGAACGAACCATTCCTGCATGGATAGATGATGCTATTGCAAAAGCGGTCAATCCAGACCCATATAAACGATATGATGAATTATCTGAATTTGTTTTTGATCTTCGCAAACCCAATAAAACTTTTTTAAACAAAGCACGTCCGCCGTTGTTGGAACGCAGTCCTGTGCTTTTTTGGAAAATGACATCATTAATATTATTATTGATTGTTATTTTTCTCGTTAGCAAAAACCCACCAACATAATTGACAATATGAGCGAGCAAGCAAATATTATTAAACTAAATTGTAAAGGAGAATAGCATGACACGTGACGAAGCCACACAACTAATTCTTATCAACAAACGTCGTAAGCAATTAAAATGGAATCAACTTGGGGAAGCCATTGGCCAAAGTAAAGAATGGACGACTGCAGCATTAATGGGGCAAATGACTTTAACGGAGGAGCAAGCAACAACACTGGGTAAAATGCTTGAACTTCCAACAGACGCCGTTGAGATATTGCAAGTTGTTCCTTACAAAGGTTCCTTACCGACAGCGGTACCCACGGATCCATTGGTCTATCGATTTTATGAATTAGTCAATGTATATGGCACAAGTATCAAAGAACTTATCCATGAAGAATTTGGCGATGGAATTATGAGTGCAATTGATTTTTCAATGGATATTACACGGGAACCCAATCCAAATGGAGATCGGGTACGCATAGAAATGAGTGGAAAATTCCTTCCATACAAAACATACTAGGTTTACAATAATTTAAGAACCAGGGGAAACTGCTAAAGATTCTTCTGGTTTTTTTATCTTAAAGCTCCATTCGTCGACTCAAAATGATTTGTTTCAAATAACCCTCATTTTTATCAATCATCATTCGTAATAGGAATGAGTTTAACCGATAAATTTTCTGGAAAAACGGTAAACGCATATACCTCTTCCACTGGCTTTTCAGATTGGGCAGCAACAATATTGAAATTTTTACACATCATTCGCATAACCATTTTCATTTCTAATATTGCAAGTTGTTCACCTGGGCAAACACGTGGTCCGGCCCCAAACGGGAAATGATTATCTGCACGATGAGGACAGGAACTGGTTTCTTTATTTTCAAACCATCGATCTGGATCAAACTTTTGTGACTCAGGATAATTGGACTCATTAAACCCACCTTTTCGAGTGAGTAATGCAAGTGGCTGCCCCTTTGGTATCTCATATCCGGCTAATACGACATCTTCATTTGGCTCCATAAATAAGAATGGAGCAATGGATTTTAAACGTAAGGTTTCTCGAATAGCTGCCTCTACATAATGCAATTCCGATAATATTTCAAATTCAGTTTTATCAGAATGTTGACTTTCTACGTTGAGAATTTCTTGTCGTAACTTTTCTTGGATATTCGGGTTTTCGATTAAATAAAATATCATCCAAGCGAGTGTATTTGCTGTGGTATCTTCACCCGCTAATAATATAATTATGATGTTGCCAAATAACTCCTCTTCACTAAAAGTGGAATCATCATCGTCTTTGGCTGCAATCATTGCTTCAAGAAGATTGGAGGGTGTTTGATAACGACTCGGGTCTTGCTGCATTTTTTCTTTTGTTTCGCTAATCAATTCCAATGATCTTTTATTGACATATTCCACAGCCTTATCTAAGGCTTTATCATCAGCAAATTTCACATAGCGCCAATATGGAAAAGGTGCTTGAATACGTCGACTAATCATGGGAAAAATTTTATCAATATTTTCCTGTAGCTTATCACCCGTGTGTTGTAACGAATTTAATGGGTGACCAAATGCGAGATTCACAGTGGTGTCCACGGTATATCGCATCAGATGTTGTCGAATATCAACTGCAGAATCTGTTGTTGTAGTTTCTTTACAAACTTCATATAAACGTTCAGTAATTTCAGTCAGGATGGGTAAAAAATTCTTTATGGATACTTTATTGAAAATTGGACTGATCATTCGTCTCTGACGTTTCCAAGATTCACCTTCAGCATCGAATACACCCGTAATTCCCATATCACCGATGACAGTTTGTAGATTTTTTATTCGTCTAAATTGTTGTGGTCGACTGCGAAGAATTGTCTTTTGTAATTCTGGATCTGCAATACCAACCATACTCTGCGGACCAAATTTAAACAAAAATATGTCACCATATTCATCCGCCCACTGCTCCATTGAGCAATGAATACGCTTGCGATCAAATTGAAGTAAATTTCCAATCAACGGATAGGATCTTGGGCCAGGCAAATCGGCCAAGGTTAATTTCTGCTTTTCTGATTGATTTAATTGAGATTGTGACATACCGTTGCCTCTTTGAAGTCATCCCTGCAATATTAGTCATTACATACTAGCGAATCGGAAGAAAGGAATACTTAAGGGATTTAATCCTGTGGACAACAGGGATGTTGTCTTCAAGTCTACATGGATAATGTATTTACGACGTGGATTAAAACGCCTAGTATTCCTTTCTTCCGATTCGCTAGTGCATATTTAATATAATATCTAAAATATAGATCTATACTTAACATGTTAACAAATCCGAGTAAAAAAAGGACATAATATTTTAATCATCTTTACATAGCTGATAATATGAATTGGAAACAAACACTGCCATGCCTTTGTTACCTCATTTTTATTCAACCATCGTTTGCTGTTGAAATAACAATGGGAAAAGATGCACAATCTCATCTTCCATATTGGCAAATTAACAATCAACACATGTCCTTGCGGTTCGTTCAACGCCTGCCTGATCAATCCCGCGCATATTTCATGGCACGGGGATTTTCTAAGCAACATGCAGAAGAAATCGCATTAAGTTGTGCCTTTCAAACAATCTTTAAAAACACATCGACTCAAAATAATGCTAGCCCTTTACGCTATTCGCTTAATGATTGGATTATCAATGTAAATAAAACAAAACATTTTTTAAAAACACGTGAGGCTTGGGCTAAAGAATGGAAAACAAAAAAAATCAAATCCTCTGCAAAAATAGCATTTAAATGGGCCCTTTTACCCACAGATTTGCAGTATGAACCCGGCGACTATAATTGGGGAATGACTTTTTTTAATTTAAAACCCGGTGAAAAATTTGATTTAATCATTAAATGGCAGCAATCCGGAAAAAACCATCAAACAGTATTACATGATCTACAATGCGCGCCTGATATTCACCCTAGCCCCGAAGATTTTTTAAACTAATTAATTTATGTGTAAATTACTTTTTCCTTATTTAATTTCGTTTGCTTTACTAGCCATCAGTAACAGTTTTTGTTTTGCTGACGATACAGATTCGCAAATGCTTTATCGATTACCAAAACCATTTTCTGCAGCAGATTTTAATTTAATAGGAGAAGATGGAAAACGATATCAATTGTCACAGTATCGCGGTCAGACCGTTATTTTAAATTTTTGGGCAACCTGGTGCCCACCATGTCGTGAGGAGTTTCCATCAATGGAAAAGGCCTGGCAGAAAATCAAAGGTAAAGGAATTGTATTATTGGGATTAAACGTGGGTGAAACTGAGGATGATCTTTTTACTTTTTTAGCAGATTATCCCGTAACATTCCCACTACCGTTAGATAGCAAAGGTGAAATCGTAAAACAGTACCCGGTAATCGGATTGCCAACAACTTATATAATCAATCCTAAAGGATTTGCAACCCACCGTGTTATTGGCACTCGAGATTGGAGCGACCCTATATTTTTAAATAAAATTAAAACATTATACGAATAAGCTACAAATCGAATAAACACGATGGAGTAGAATTAATAGTTATAAAAATATTCAATTTATTGCGGAAATCGTTGACGCAATACATCACGATCAAACCACCAATCCGACTCAGCAACAATCGCATTTAATACCATACCCAGCCGAGGAATAAAAACAGCCGGATCATTTAATTCCAACTTGTGAATCCAAAAATCCAATTGTTCTTGATTATCCACATTACTGTGATTTTTTGCTACCTGAGCCAATAAATTGGTTGTCAGAAAATTTAAATTTTTAAATTCTTTTTCATCTGCGCGAACCCCAACAATGTATTGTGCAGTGACGGCAGCTAGCGCAGCACCATCCGCATTTTTTGGCGTCTCCTCAATCATATGATCTAGCATCATAACGGTTAGCTCTGGATCAACTGGGAAAGAAACCGATAGCCAAACCCCATGAATTAATGCAGCGATTGAAGCAGGTTGATCAGACATATACAACACATCACAGGCCTCTACCGCTTTATTCCACTCATTGTTTTCAATAAAATAATCCAACACGTCTCTGGCTTCAGTCCATACCTCGTCCTTTTTTTCCAGTCCAATTAAGGCAACCACCTTCTGCAGAATTAAATCCGCATAGACTAAAGGCGTTTCTTCTTTTGATACGGTTTCCAATTGCTTTATCGCATCTTCGTAAGATGCTTCAAATGCCGCTTTTTCCTCAGCTTTTGCCATATTGCCAAATACTTCTGGTCTGACACCATCAAAATCTTCTTTCATAAATTCTGCCTTATAACAATAATATTTTTAGGGATTAATATTTCTTGTAACATAACCCTATTTTTCATCCACTAATGCACGAACAACTTCACACCAGGTAGCCGCGATATTCTGCAAATTGTAACCGCCACCGCCTAAACACAATAATCGATTGTGTCCCAAAGTATGGGCCACTTCCTTCAATTTAACCGTAGCATGATAATGTGCATCAGGTGAATAACACATATGGGTTAGAGGATCACCTTTTATACTATCCGCACCGCACTGCAAAATAATAAATTCTGGTTTATGCGATTCTAAAAATGCAATAACACGTTCAAATTGTGTAAAAAACTCCGAGTCACTGGAAAATTTTGGCATGGGAATATTTAATTTATAACCCTTACCCTCACCAATACCGCATTCATCTTCCCTACCCGTACCGGGAAATAAATAGCGACCATCTTCATGTAAATCCGCAAAAATAAGCCGAGGATCAGACTCAAACCCATAATAAACACCATCACCGTGGTGTGCATCAATATCGACATAAGCAACACGGCTTAAATGAAATTCCTCAAACAAATGATTCACCACCACGCCACAATCATTAAACACACAAAATCCAGATGCATACTCGGGTGCAGCGTGATGCAATCCAGCAATGGGGACGAAGGCGTTGTCACACACCTGTTGCATAATGTCGTTACTTGCTTGTAGCGCAGAACCAACAACATAGGCTGCTGCTTCGTATACACCAGGATAAGCGGGAGTATCACCGCCATCCAAATAGCCTTCACCGACAACTGAAAGTTGCTTCACTTTTTCGATGTAATGTTTTGAATGGAAAAGTTGAATTTGTGCAGCAGTGGCTTGAATTGGCTTACGTATGGAAATCTGTGAATTTTTATCAAGGTCTCGTTTTAAAAACGCTTCCCAAAACGCGTCAAATCGTTGTGGACTAAAAGGATGACCATCTGGAAAACCATAACGACTAACCTTTTCTCCGGCATAAAGATTCATCATAAATTATCTCATTCCCCAATTATCCTAGTAGAATATATTGAATTGAATAGATAAAATATAACATGAAAAAGATAAGGAAGTTAAGAGGAGTGATTAACCCGCTTGTTGAAATCCTGATTTTTTATTTAACTTTTCCACTAGCCCATCTAACGGTTGTGGTTTTGCAATACCGAATCCCTGAGCAAAATCAACACCAATTCGTTTGAGAATTGTTTCAATTTCTTTGTTTTCTACAAACTCTGCAATGGTTTCAAGTCCCATGACTTTGCCTACTTGGTTAATTGATGTCACCATTGCTAAGTCTATTTGATCGTTTTCCAAATTTTTCACAAACGCACCGTCAATTTTTAGATAATCTACTTTTAGTGTTTTTAAATAACCAAATGAACTTAATCCACTACCAAAATCATCTAATGAAAACTTGCAACCCAACTCTCGTAGTGTTGTTATAAATCGTGTTGCATGACTCAAATTGGCAATCGCTGCTGTCTCCGTAATTTCAAAACAAACTTGCACTGGATTAACCTTTTTTTCCAGAATCATATCAACAACGTATTGCATGAAATCCTCTCCGCATAGGGATTGGGCAGATAAATTAATTGACACAACTTGTGTTTTATAGAAGTTTTTAGAAATGAAATCAAACGCTTTATTTACGATCCATTCATCGATTTGCGTCATAATATTGTATCTTTCTGCTGCGGGGATAAATGAATTGGGTGGAACTAAATTACCTTCATCGTCAAATAAGCGCACTAAAATTTCAGCATGAAATTCCTCGGCGCTTTCTTTTAGTGGTTTAATAGGCTGATAATATAAGGTGAACCGATCTTGTTCTAGCGCAAGTTTAATTCGATGTACCCAATCCATTTCACCTTTTCGCTGCAAAGACTCATCATCTTGTGATTTAACAAAATGCACTCGATTTCGCCCTTCATCCTTTGAAACATAACAAGCTGCGTCCACAACACTCATGATGTCATAAATATTGCCAGAGTTCTCCTTAATTTGCACAACGCCAATACTCGCTGTAACGGTAAAACATTTATCCTCCCAACAAAAACCATTTGCTTGAATGGCTTTCCTAACCCTTTCCATTGTTAACAGTGCCTGTTCTTCATCACTGTGTTTTAATATAATCGCAAATTCATCACCACCCAAGCGTGCTAAAAAGTCAGTAGAGCGCAACTGATTGTTTAAAATATTTGCCAATTGCTTTAATAACTCATCACCTGCCAAATGACCACATGTGTCATTAATTACTTTAAATTGATCAATATCCAAATAAGACAACCAATAGGATTGTGCTGGGTATCGTCTTACTTCTTCCAACATTAATGTGACTTGTTTTTCAAATTCGCTTCGGTTTAACAACCCAGTCAATGAATCGTGTTGTGCTTGAACACGCAGCTTTTCTGCCAAAGCATGTATTTCAGACACATCACGAAAAATTAGAATACTGCCCATAATATTATTATTAGAATCAAATATTGGGGAGAGGCTATATTCGACATCATAGGATCGATTATCATTTCCAAGAATGGCTGTATTGCCATTACAACTATTTTTTCTCTCACCACTTAATATTTTACTCAATTGACCTTTTATACTCTGATCATAGCCAATGCTCATTGGAAAAATTTTCCAAATATCCCGACCTTTAGCGAGGGAGTTTCTCCATCCGGTAACCGATTCTGCGGCGGTATTTAATTGCTCGACTTCACCTTTTGAGTCTGTCGTTATGACACCATCACCAATACTATATAATGTAACTTGTGCGCGCTCTGTTTCTAGATATAACTGCTTTTCAATTCGACCGGTACGCCGAACCAAAATTATTGCAATCAACACACTTGCCAATATTGCACAACTCGCTAAGGAAACTATTGAAATGATAGTATTTTTAAAAACAGATTTTTCATGTTCCACACTTTGCTTGGCTTCTTTTTTTAAATGAGACAATAACAAAGCAAATTTATTAAATATGTCGTCTTGTTTAGGTAACGCTTCATCCACAATCAATTGATGTGCTTCTTCATCTTTTTCAGCAAGAATCAATGCAGCAATCTTATTTTGCAATCCTCCGACTGCATTGATAGAACCACTGAGTTTACCAAAGGTTTCCTGTTCTATTCTTGATAATGGCATTTCTAATAAAAGCTGCCTAACCTTAATAAACTCACTCGCAAAGGCCTTGAAATTTATCCACTCCTCGTCTTTATCAAACATATCTTGGAGCAATAACATTTTTTGCATACTGATCGATCTTTCACGGGCGAGTGTCCGCAATTGTGTTATGTATTCATTTTTCAAATTATTTTCACTGACAATTTTTTCTATGCGTTTTACACTCGATTGATACGAGAGCAAACTCAATGAAATCAAAATAACCATTAATCCGACAATTGCACTAAAGCCAACGGATAAAATGGTTTTTGTGTTAGTTTGTAACTGCATAGGTAAACAAAAAATTAAATCGTAATAGATCGCAAAAAAATATTTAAGAATAATTCTAATGAGACAAATTTCTAATCTCACCTTTTTTGTATCGGTTAATTACGATAAAAGTGAATTTTTTTCTAAGCGGATCAAATAATTACACTGTCATAATACGGATGGTCTAACATTAAAAATATTAACATTGAAATATTGGAAAAAGATACTGACACATCTGATAACATATTGATTAGGCGAATTTTTTAGCCTAAGACAAAAACAAACTAAAATGCGTTAGTTAAAAGCAAGTGTCAATATTTTGAGCATTCCAAACAAAATATAAAATTCATTGGTAAACATTTATCTTATCGATACTCAAAAGATGCGAGTCTATTCCCCATCACCCGAATACTTATCAAACAATTTATGTCAAATAACAAACGACAGATAACAAGTCACATTTACAGTTGCAGTCAATAAACTTCAGTTTAAAATGAGCATACTGACACTAAACTAAAACATACGATGAAAATTACCCTAACATTAGTCTTTATAATCACTTTATCGATTTTAGCGTTTCTTTTTTATTTGGGATATCAATCAAGAACCACAATCGCGCCGGGATTATCCTCAGGCAAACTAACGCAGTGCCCAAATACACCCAATTGTGTTTGCAGTGAAATTGATAAAAATCTTCCACATTTCATTGCTCCCATACCTTTTGAGAAAAGTTCGCATGAAAAAATATTCTCCATTCTAAAGCAAGAAATACAGGATCTTGGTGGAGAAGTTATCATCGAAAAAAATAACTACCTCGCGGCAATATTTGTTTCTTCCATTTTTCGCTTTGTGGATGATTTTGAAATTCGAATTGATGTGGAAAACAATACTATTCACATTAGATCTGCTTCTCGTGTCGGTCGTAGCGATATGAATGTAAATCGCTCGCGAGTGGAAAAATTCAGAACAAAAATCTTAAATCAACTCAAGTAGCACTTCCCGATCAAGACACCCGGGTTAATTAATATTCATTTATGACGACACTCTCAAAAAATAATTACCCATGTTATTTTTTAAGGTAGAATCTCAAATCAATTTTTTTAGATTGCCAATGAATTTTAAGGGGTTTTACTCATGAAACAAATTGCAGTGATTACATTTTCACTTTGTATCGGTTTATTTTTATCCGCAGGAGTGATATCAGATGCGGAAGCAAAACGACTGGGCGGTGGAAAATCCTTCGGTAGTAAAATGTCCCAAAATAAATCAGCCACACGCTCGAGTAGCAAGCCAAGCAAAGCACAACAACAAAATGCAGACAGAAAACAAGCATTATCAAAAAAAGGTGGCATGATGGGTTTGTTAGGCGGCTTAATGATTGGCGGTTTATTGGGCGCACTGTTTTTTGGCGGTGCGTTTGAAAATATCAATTTTATGGATATATTGCTCTTTGCCGGAATCGCCTTTTTAATCTTTAAACTACTTGCAGCACGTCGAGGTCAACAACAAGCTGCGACAGCAAATGGGCCACCGGTGGATGTCCCTGAAAACGATAATGTCCAAACACGTCAATCTACCCAAGAACACGGTAGTGCGGATGCCGCCATTGATGACGAACCTGAAAATATTTTAGAGACCGGAAAAATACCACGTGGTTTTGACCAAAAGAGCTTTTTAACCGGTGCCGAAAATGTTTACGCCTTATTACAAAAGGCGTGGGATAACGGCGACCTCGGTGACATCAGGCAATTTTGTACTGATAATGTCTTTGGTGAAATTCAAGATCAAATCCGTGCAAGGGAAAATAACACGACAACAGAAATTATTTCTCTCAATGCTGAATTGGTGAATGTTGTCCAATCTGACAACAGCACTGAAGCTACTGTTGTGTTTAAAGCAGAGCTAAAAGAACATGATGATAGTGACAATCCCGCTGTTACAACACATGCTCAAGAAGCTTGGTATTTCATTCGACCCGATAATCGAAATGAACATAACTGGTTGTTGGACGCCATTCAACAAGTTGAAGATTAAAACCTCAATTCTGTCTCGTTCACAGTTACAGCAGGTAACTGTGAACGTGCCCTACACTAATAACGCCACACTCTTAGCTTGAGCATATACCTTTTTACCAATCGTTAGCTCCAAATGCTCTGCTGATTTCTTGGTAATTCGGCTTAAAATAATTTCATCTCCCACCAACAATTGAGCAATAACTTGCGAGCTACCTTCATTGCTTAAAGCATTTATTGTGGCTGGAAAAATATTTAGAATACTCGTATCAGTTTGTTGAGCCAACGTTAAACTCACATCTTTCGCGGCAATACGCAATCTCACCATTTGCCCTATTGATAATGTACTTTGTGGCACGAAAAAATTACCGGCAGAAAATAGTAATTTAGTCAACGCATAATGCTCATCATGTTCTTGAACTGTAGCTTCAATAATCGCTTCTGCATTATCACGATGAGAAAGTGACAAATCCAGACGCGTTAAGATATTTTTAGTTTTATCAATTTCAACTACCCTACCATTATCCATTAATATAACGGTGTCTGCGAGCCGCGCGATTTCATCAATTGAATGACTTACATAAAGTATTGGGATATTTAATTCATCTTGTAAGATTTCAAGATAAGGTAAAATTTCTGCTTTTCGTTTGTAATCTAAAGCGGCTAATGGCTCATCAAATAACAAAATGTTCGGGTTAGCCAATAACGCTCTTGCCACTGCAACCCGTTGCTGTTCTCCACCAGACAATTGATGCACGCGCCGTTCTAACAAATTATTGACTGCCAGTTTATTAACAGCATCGTCAAAAGATATCTTTGGCTCTGATTTATCGGTACGCTTAAACGCGTATTCCAAATTTCCACGCACGGTTAAATGCGGAAACAACCCCGAACGTTGAAAGACAAATCCAACGCCTCGTTTGTGGACCGGAACAAACTGATTATGATCTTGCCAAATTAAACCGTTTATAATGACTTGGGCACTTTCAACTTGATCGAGCCCTGCAATAATTCGCAATAATGATGTTTTCCCACATCCCGACGGACCGAAAATTCCAACGATGCCATTAATCCGAGTCTCAAAATCCATATCAAGAGTGAAATCATTTTTTTTACTAAATGCTTTTATTTTGATAATCACAAATTCATCACTCGCGTGCGACGATTAAATGCAAAAACTACCATGAGCAAAATAAACGATAACAATAGTAACCCACCAGACAACACATGTGCTTGAGTGTATTCCAGACTTTCAACATGATCATAAATTGCAATGGAAATCACCTGGGTTTCCCCCGGAATGTTACCGCCAATCATCAATACGACACCAAACTCTCCAATAGTGTGTGCAAAGCCCAATACTATTGCAGTCACAAATCCATTTCTCGCCAAGGGAATAACAATGGTAAAAAATCGATTGATAGGAGATGCGCGTAATGTTGCTGCGATATCTAAGGATTGTTGACTCACATTTGAAAACGCATTTTGAAGTGGTTGAACCACAAAGGGCATGGAATAAATAACAGAACCAATCACTAATCCTGTAAAAGAAAACGCTAATGGTAAACCACCAATAAAGGTCGCAAAGCTACCCAATGGTCCATTGGGGCCAAGCGCAATTAATAAATAGAAACCCAAAACCGTCGGTGGTAAAACAAGAGGTAATGCAATAACCGCCTCGAGTAAGAATTTATAGCGCCATTTACTGCGAGCCAACCACCATGCCATGGGAGTACCAACAACGAGCAAAATGAACGTTGTTAATAATGCCAATTTTAATGTGATAGCTAAGGCAACAAGGTCCGCTTCGCTTATCATTTTGGCGTGTCATATCCATATGATTGAATCAAATCCAAAATTTCCTCACTTTGCAAAAAGTTTAAAAAATTCCGTGCAGACTGACTATCTCTAATTAATACTGCTTGTTGATTTATTTTTGAATATAACGACTGAGGTACAATCCAAAATGATCCCTCGGAATTTTGATTAATCATCTTAAACTGAGAATATGCAATAAATCCCAACTCGGCATTTCCACTTTTGACAAATTGAAGTGTTTGACCAATGTTTTCACCCTGCACCAATTTCAATTTTGTTGTTTCCCAAAGGTTTAACGAGAGCAGCGCCTCCTTTGCCGCTTGTCCGTAAGGTGCAAGTTTAGGATTTGCTATTGCTAAAAACCGAAACGGTTGTTTTTCCAAAAACAAACCACTTTTTTCCACGAAATGTGGTATTGAACTCCATAATACTAATTTTCCAATTGCATAAGTAAACCGAGATTTTTCGACTACCAGCCCTTCATCTTCGAGTCTCTTTGGTCTTTTAACATCTGCAGCGAGTAAGATATCGAATGGTGCACCATGTTTAATTTGTGCAAAAAATTTACCGGTAGAACCAAAAATCAAATCGATTTGTGATGTTTGATCCTTTTCATATTCATTAACAATGGCTTTAATGGGATTTGCAAAATTACTTGCAACTGCAATACGAATTTTATCTGCAAAAACAATAGATGGAAAAAAAATACAAAAAGAAATCAAACAGGTCAAAAAAAACAAATTAATATAGGGAATTTTTGCCATGTTAACGACACGGAACCAAAGTGCATGTTTTTGCAATGTTGGGCTAATTAAGCGTGTGATTATTCAAAAGATCAGTAATCAAATGCCCCTGGTCCTCTGCCGTTAATTCAACAACAATAATCTCTTCCAATGGAATTTCATCAATTTCTAAATGAGGTAATAATTGCTGTGAAAATTGTAAAACAAGTAGTAAACCCTGCTTTGTGGCATGATCATCACTGGAATTTGACTGTTCGGTTAATGATGTAATATAGGTTTTAAATACTTCAACGCGTTTTGTATGATCGAAACTTTTAAATTCCGGTGTAAACGAAAAATGTAATTCACGATTACCCGAACGGCTGTTATCGCTACTTTGAATGGTTAAAGGTCCTGCGAATTCCATAAAACTCCTGTTAATTTATAGACTAGAAAATGACTGTCCATTTTCCCTACCATGGCATGATTTGTAAAGGCTAATTTGTCATCTTTTTAAACAAATTGTGCTCTATAAACGCGCTTTTTCACTGATAAAACAGGAATATCAGCTTCTCTAATTCCCATGTTATTTTTTTCTATCACCAACTGTTATCCTATTTTGAATTATGCTGTAATTGACAGGTTAAATCAGCAAAACTCAGTGGAAAGTGACAACCTAGTATAATGCCTAATATTATTTTCACCTCAAACTTGTTGCGACATGTTGAATGTCCCGTTCATCAAGTTACTGGTTCAACAGTCTATTCCGCATTGCAAGAATATTTTAAAATCTATCCTCAAGCCAAAAGTTATATATTGGATGACCAAGATCGACTGCGAAAACACATGAATGTCGCCATTAATAACGAATTGATAACGGATAGAAAAACACTAAGTGATTTAGTCAATTCGGAAGACGAAATATATATATTACAAGCGCTTTCGGGTGGTTGATAAAAAGGGAGCATTGCCACAATGATACGCATTCATATTGGAACACGTAAAGGCTGGTTTGAATTAACGAAAACAAATAACAAATGGCAAATATCTCAATTTGCCTTTGCAGGTGTTCCGGTCAGCAATACACTGGCACAAAATGGTTCCGACACATTTTATGCTGCATTAAACCATGGTCACTTTGGTGTTAAATTTCATCGCTCAGATGATGCGGGAAAAAATTGGCAAGAAATTAGCTCACCGACATATCCCAAGGATGCAAATGAAGAAAACGCACCAAGCCTAGAATTGGGTTGGTGTCTTGAATATGCAAATGATTCAACTGACGCACTATGGGCAGGAACGATTCCTGGCGGATTATTTTACTCTGGTGATAAAGGTGAAAACTGGCAACTCAATGAAAACTTGTGGTACCAGGATTCAAGAAAAAATTGGTTTGGTGGTGGTTATGATAAACCCGGCATCCATTCTATTTGTGTACACCCAAACAATTCGCAACACATGACAATTGGAATTTCTTGTGGAGGTGTATGGGTAAGCGAAGATGGTGGACTAAATTGGAAAGTACAAGCTGATGGTATGCGGGCAGAATACATGCCCCCCGAGCAAGCATATGATCCATATATACAAGATCCTCATCGCTTGGTACAAAATCAACTAAATCCAAATGTCTTATGGGCTCAACACCACAATGGAATTTTTGTTAGTAAAGATGGAGCAAAGTCCTGGTCAGAAATCACGACTGCATCACCGTCGCATTTCGGTTTTGCAGTTGTTAGCCATCCAAAGGATGAAAATGTTGCCTGGTTTGTCCCTGCAATAAAAGATGAATGTCGTATTCCAGTTGATGGAAAACTGGTTGTCATGCGCACATCCGATGGAGGAAAAACTTTCACGACTTTAACGCAAGGCTTGCCCCAATCTCATGCCTATGATTTGATATACCGTCACGGATTGGATATTGATAATAGCGGCGAATTGTTAGTGATGGGGTCCACGACGGGAAATTTATGGATTTCAGAAAACTCGGGTGAGAATTGGGAAATGATCAGCAACTTTTTACCACCGATTTATAGTGTACGTTTTGTAAAATAAATTATTGTTTAATTCAAATGGTTTACCATTTTTCTGGCAACGAGCGATTAATTATGATTTCCTTATTCGCAAGAGTAATATAATCACCTTTACTCAAATCACTCATAATACGACTCACCATCTCTCTACGACACCCTACCATAGAAGCCATTTCTGCATGAGTTAATTTTGGTCGAATAGTCGGTTTACCATTTATATCAACGGCAAAATGCGTTAATAATGCGGTAATCCTTTCATATACGGTATGTAAAGCAATATCCCTGGCTTTAATAGTCAACTGCCGCACTAACTGGGATAAGCCTTTAATGATATTAAGCGCAATTTCCGGATTACTTTCTAATACTTTTTCAAAATCTGCTTTTTGTATCACTAACAACTCTGATGGCTCAACGGTAATTGCTGATGTAGACCGAGGTAAGCCATCCATTAAAGATAACTCTCCAAAATAGTCACCCGTTTTCATCATATTTAATGTTAATTCTTTCCCTTCTTCGTCACTGACAAATATTTTCACTCGACCGGATTTCACCATAAACAATGAATTAGTTTCATCCCCTTCAGTCATAATAATATTATTTTTTTTATAGCTACGAGTTTTCGCATGTGACATGAGCAAATCAATGTCTGATTGTGACAAATTATCAAATAATCTTAATTCTTTTTCTGGCTTTTCTTCATTCTGAATCATAATTCTCTCTTCCTTTATCAAGTTGTTAATTCTTTGTCATTAGTTGAAAAGCTGTTAACTTTTCTTCTTTGCCTTTCAATAACAATTCTCCTACAACTTCAGTTGAAAATCTGTCATCTAGAAATTGTTTAGTGGATTCGGCAATAAGAATGGAACAATATTGTTGTTTATTCTCGTCTTTAAACTCCCTACCGTAACTCTCTAGACGAGCCGCAATATTTACAATATCACCTATACTGGTATATTTTAAACGTTGTGAACTTCCTAGAGAACCAGCAATAATATCTCCAGTTGCAATACCAATTCGCATTCCAATTGGCTCTAAATCTTGCTTAACTCGATCTACGTTCATTTTTTCCAATTCTGCATTCATTTCCATAGCACAAGTAACCGCATTTCGCGCATCCTGCTCAATTTGCGCTTCACTTATTCGTACGATTGGAATACCAAAATTAGCCTTTATTGCGTCCCCATAATAATCGTCAATCATTCCTCCGTTCCTAATAACGCAGTTTGCCATAATCTCCATATATTCGTTCAACCAACTCATCAACGAATCAGCATCTAGTTTCTCTGCGGTAGAAGTGTAACCCACTAAATCTGTAAACAATACAGTTGCCGTTGTACGTTGTGATTTCAAACGACCATTTTCAAAAATACGACCACGTTGTTTCCATACTTCATTGGCAACATCTTGAGATACATGGCGTGCAAACAAATCCATCACCATAGTCCGTTCTCTTTTTTCTTGAATGTAAACAAACCCACTTACCAAGGAATATACACCTAAAAAAGCTAAAATAGGTGCCGCAATTGGAAACCAAATACCAGAACTAAATGATATAAAACTTACAACGAATAAGCTAAATAAACCAATGGATAATAATGAAAAATAACGAATCAATGACAGGGATAGCAACGCAAACCCCCAACCTAACAAACCAAAAATAACTAACCAAATATTTTCCCAAAACTCAGTTAATACCATCAACGGTTTAATTGCATTAGTTGCACTTCTAATTAATTGACTTGTAGCATGAGCATGTACATAAACACCAGGCGTTGCGTTAGACGATTTTAATTTTTTACTTAATGGTGTGATAAAACTATCTTTAACACTTTCTGAGACGACGCCTATCAATACAATTTTATTTTCTAATAAATTCGCATCAAACCTCTGTGACATTATTTCGTTCATTGAATAGGATTTAAATCCTAAATACCCATCTTGATAAGACAACAGATATTGATACCCACTTGCATCAATATGTCGATATCCACCGTCATTTTTCTCCAATGGTTTATAAGTCACATCACCGAGCATCATTAAATCAGGGTTAACAGGATTGGGTTTCAAGCTAATATTTTTAGTTGCTAAATATTGTAAAGCCAGGCGTAAAGATATTGCATAAGCGAATCGCTCATTGTTATTTAAAAACAATAATCCTCGTCTTACAGCGCCATCAGAATCTATTATGATGTCGGAGAATCCTGTTTGATGATCTAGAACCAATTCTGAGCTAGGCCGAACTGCAATCTCTGTTTCGTTAGCACTAAATTTTTCAACCAAAAAAATATTGGCGTTGTCATCTAAAATTGATTTTAGTTTATCGGATCCTGGTTGAATCAATGCATCGCGGTATATGTCTACGCCAATAGCGGCAGGTGAATGACGTAACAATTCTTCTAGTAAATTTGATAAACTTAAGTCGGTCAGTGGCCATTCTTTTCGGGATTGAATATCACTTTCATTAATCGCAATAATGACAATATTTTCATTTTTGTCTTTATCATCTAATGACTCGGTAAGGATAAAATCGTATGACAACAAATCCCACTGTTGTAACCAACCCACATTCTTAACATAAATTATTGCCAAAATGGTGACAATACAAATGCTCAATGAACTAATTAGCGTTGAGATTGAATATTTTTCTAGTTTAATTTCGCTCAACGACGACAATACCTCTTAATTCTATTTACAAAAGTGGTTTAATAAAGTTCGGGTTTCCAAGGAACAATTAGACTGCAGAAGTAATATATACCCGTAGCGTCATGGATTTAGGTGTTTTTTAATGTTCCAATATTTGTTCTCAACGCGACGCGACAACGCAGTATAGCCATTCTATACAAGTCGGAGCAACAAAGTTGAGGGCAAATAGGGGCATGTTAAAAACACCTAAATCCATGACGCTGCGGGTATAGTACACACATTTATCAGAAACCGTTATATAAAATGGATCAAAATTGATTAGTTTACTTTACCAAATATTTTAATTATTATTTGAAATTTCAATCTAGGTAAATAAGTCACTGACAAGGCATTTAAAGACAGAGTCAAAATATCACTTTATTAATGTATAAACTTATTATTCTTATTTTATTC
>Ga0316207_10001699_pt1 | contig 25635 bp, 23 predicted proteins | sample 6weekpyrite_MG_FD_204943 | JGI IMG/M metagenome (GOLD analysis project Ga0316207, IMG submission 204943) | Microbial mat bacterial communities from mineral coupon in-situ incubated in ocean water Damariscotta River, Maine, United States -... | ecosystem: Environmental > Aquatic > Marine >... | reverse complement strand
AGAAAAATCAAAACGTCGAAGAATATGATGAAGAAAATATTGTTAAACACAATATGAGAAGAAAATGCAGAAGAAGATTACATTTTTAAACTAGCGGGTTTGATACATTTTTGAGATAGCGCTGACACTGATTCAAAAAATCAATCCATGCTTTGATATAGTGCAGTAAATTATGCAAGTGAAAGTCAATAACAGATGTTTTTCATACCCCGATCATTTACAAACAGAATGAACATATGATTCAAATCATGACGTTAACCACTCTAACAATGCTAATTCAGCACATATAAATTTCTTGGCACTTCACATGCAACGTTGTATACATCATAAAAATATAACCTTTAAGAGTATCGGATGTTTGAATTGCTACGACAATGCATTGCGTTTCCTTTTCCTTTTATTAACCTAAATAAATCTGCTGGACCAGGATTTCAGATGGGTATGAATTGGAATGTTTCAAACCTGTATACAAGCCTCCCACATTTTTTTCAACAAACACAAAATACAAATTCAAGGAGAGTAATCCAATGAAAAGGCGTGATTTTATAAAAGGCTCTGCGATTCTGGGTGCCAACCTGGCGCTGTTACGAATTATGCCTGCCTCCGCTGCAACTCGAGCTGGAACTGTCGTAATCGTTACAGGATTTGGCCCAAACAGTATGGATATTCATCGCAAAGGAACGAATCGTCCAAGTTACGCTATGGCTGTAAATCTATATGATCGCCTTCTTGGATATGGAAGCAAAACGCTGCCTGATGGTTCAATGATGTATGACTATCAAAAACTGGAACCCGAAGTGGCCGAATCCTGGGAAATTGCGTCTGATGGCATGTCAGCTACTTTTAAAATTCGAAAAGGTGCAACTTTTTGGGATGGTAACCCAATCACAGCAGAAGATGTAAAATGGTCATTTGATAGAGCAGTTTCTGTTGGTGGTTTTCCTAGTGTTCAAATGAAAGCAGGCTCATTGATTAAACCTGAACAGTTTGAAGCAATTGACATGCACACGTTCAAAATTAATTTCATACGTAAAAGCAAGTTAACGCTACCCGATCTAGGCGTTCCAGTACCTATTATTATTAATTCCAAGGTTGCTAAAAAGCATGCAACTAAAAAAGACCCCTGGGCCTCTGAATATCTACATAAAAACCCAGCGGGTAGTGGCGCATATAAACTCGCGCGATGGGAACCCGGCCAACAAGTTGTACTAGAACGATTCGAAAACTGGAAGAATGGACCACTTCCGCCAATCAAAAGAGTCATTCTTCGAGAAGTGCCATCACCATCAACGAGACGCGCCCTATTGGAACGAGGCGACATTGACATTTCCTATGATGTTCCACCTAAAGATTCAAAGGAATTACGCGACTCTGGAAAGGTTAACGTAATTGGCGTACCCATTGAAAATTCAATGTATGCTATCGGACTAAATGTAAAAATGAAACCGTTCGATGATGTCCGTGTAAGAAAAGCACTAGCCTATGCCATACCCTATGAAAAAGTTTTCAAAGTTGCTGCATACGAACGTGGGATTCCCATGTATGGCGGAAAATCCCTTAAACCTGAAACTATCGAATGGCCACAACCCTTTCCCTATGATACAGATTATGAAAAATCCAAAACATTATTGAAAGAAGCTGGCTATGAAAAAGGATTTGAAATACCACTTTCCATCAATCTAGGTCTTGCATATTGGATGGAACCAGCTGCGCTACTAATTCAGGAAAGCCTAGCTAAGGTGGGTATTAAAGTCAGCATAGATAAAATTCCCGGCGCCAGTTGGCGAACAAAAGCCTTGGTTGAAAAAGGACTCATCTTCCACATGAAATCATTTGGTGGATGGCTAAACTATCCGGATTACTATTTTTTCTGGGTTTACCAAGATGGACATTTATTTAATTCCATGTCATACAAAAATGATGAACTGGAATCACTAGTGGAAGAAACTCTGCACATTCCATTAGACGACCCAGCATACGAACCAAATATTAAAAAGTTAATCGGCATTGCGTTTGATGAAGTTCCACTCATCCCAATGTGGCAACCCTTTCTTGATGTTGCCATGCAAAAAAATGTTGATGGCTATGAATACTGGTTTCATCGGCAAATCGATTGTCGTGCAATTAAGAAAACATAAACAACATTACTATGCTGCAAACCTTGCGCATTATTTCAGGGAGATTGTTACAAGCGATACCCGCAATTTTGGGTATCATCATCGTAACGTTTTTTCTAACTAGGGCTTTGCCAGGAGATCCGGCGGTTTATTTCGCCGGACCAGCAGCGGATGCAGAATCCATTGCAGAAATTCGTCATGAACTGGGATTGGATAAACCATTACCCAGTCAATTTCTAATTTATTTGCAAGATTTGTATCAAGGCGATCTGGGCATGTCAATTGGAACCGGCAGGCCCGTCATAGAGGAACTGGGTCGCCGTTTGCCTGCTTCAATTGAGCTAACATTGTGTGCATTGGTGTTTGCTATCAGTATTGCAATTCCATTGGGATTATTATCTGCAACCAGACCAGATACATGGATTGACCATCTAACACGGATGATTGTCACCATGGGCGTCTCACTACCCACTTTTTTTACTGGCCTGTTTTTTATTTATATATTTTACTATCTACTTGGAATTGCACCATCACCATTGGGACGACTTGATTTCATTTATCTCTCACCCCCTCACGTTACGGGATTTTATTTAATTGATAGTCTTATCGATGGGGACTGGGAAGTTTTTTTCGCCTCATTGAGTCAACTCATTTTACCTTCAATAACATTAGGATTATTTGTTCTCGCACCACTCGCTCGCATGACACGTGCATCCATGCTACAAGTTTTATCCAGTGATTTTATCCGTACTGCGAAAGCGAATGGATTACCACGTCGAAAAATACTCATGACCTATGCATTTCGTAATGCACTATTACCAATCTTGACAACCATGGGTATGGTGTTTTCTTTTTTACTCGGCTCAAATGTCCTTGTTGAAAAAGTGTTCGCCTGGCCCGGCATTGGATCTTTTGCTATTGAGGCACTAATTGCATCGGATTATGCGGCAGTTCAATGCTTTGTTCTCGCTATGGCTATCTTATATGTTTTTCTTAATTTGATGATCGATGTTATTTACACATTAGTTGATCCTCGAATTAAATTAAGCGGATAACCCCAATTTTACTATGAAAAACCTAAAACATATAAAGTATGTTTTGACAGAAAACCCGATCACCTTTGGTTCTGTCATCCTGTTTTTATTATTTATTTTAACCGCAATTTTTGGCCCGCTGCTCATCCCCTTCGACCCGTTGGCAAGCGATACAGAAAATGCACTCAATCCACCTTCGGCCTTACATTGGTTTGGAACAGATCAACTCGGGCGAGATGTCTTTAGTCGCGTCGTTGTTGCCACACGGCTGGATTTATTTATTGCGTTAGTCGCTGTCATTCTATCTTTTGTTGTCGGTAGTATCTTGGGTTCACTTGCTGGTTACTACGGTGGCTGGACAGATCGTATTGTCGGAAGATTTCTTGATACTATCATGGCGTTTCCATTATTTGTTCTTGCCATGGCTATCGTTGCAGCATTAGGAAATACAATTGAAAACATTGTTTATGCCACAGCAATAATTAACCTTCCCTTTTATGCTCGTGTCGCTAGAGCAGAAGTTAATGTATTACGTAATTCACCATTTGTGGAGGCAGCCCTGGTATCTGGAAATTCCCATATGAAATTACTTTGCTTTCAAATTTTCCCTAATGCCATGCCACCAATGATGGTACAACTTTCTTTAAACATGGGGTGGGCAATTTTAAACGCTGCGGGTCTATCATTTATTGGATTAGGCGTTAAACCACCGGATGCAGAATGGGGAATTATGGTAGCAGAAGGTGCAAATTATATTATTTCAGGTGAATGGTGGGTCGCGCTGTTTCCAGGTGCAGTTCTAATGTTAGCAGTATTTTGTTTCAATTTGCTTGGTGACGGTCTGCGCGACATATTTGACCCGAGAAAAAGATCATGAATGTTCCATTATTAGACATCAAAGATCTTTCCATCACATTTAAAACCCGACAAGGTAATGTCCCCGCACTTGAAAACATTAGTTTTCATATAAAAAAAGGCGAGACAGTGGCAGTTGTTGGAGAAAGCGGATCAGGAAAATCCGTTACTGCTGCAGCAATTCTGCGTATATTGGATAAAGCCGGCCAAATTGACCATGGCAAAATAATGTTTAGTGGAATGAATCTGCTTGAATTTTCTGAGCGATATATGCTGAACATTCGAGGCCGAGAAATTTCCATGATATTTCAAAACCCTCGTGCGGCGCTCAATCCAATCCGATCAGTTGGAAAACAAATAGAAGACATTATCAGAATGCACGGCCCCGTTACAAAAAAAAACCTATATGAACACGCAATCGCCGCTTTGAATACAGTTAATATCAGCAGCCCGGAGCACCGTTACCATCAATACCCATTTGAACTATCTGGCGGTATGTGCCAACGGGTCATGATTGCTATGGCAATCAGTTGCCGACCATCACTACTCATTGCAGATGAACCCACTACGGGTTTGGATGTAACAACGCAAGCGAATATTATGGAGCTAATAAAAACCAAATCGACTGAGCTACACATGTCGACATTATTGATCACACATGATTTAAGCATGGCCGCGCAATATTGCGATAGAATTATCGTCATGCATGCGGGGCATATTGTTGAAATTTCGACTACAGATGACTTATACAAAAATCCATTACATCCCTACACAAAAAAATTAATTACCGCAACACCTTCAGAAAGAGGAAATGTGGATGACATCGAATTTATCCCTGGCAACTTACCCAACCTCTTAACCGAATCTCTTAATTGTCGCTTTTCTAATCGATGCGAATTTGTAGACGAGAAATGTGTAAATAATAAATTACTTTATACAGAAGTAAGCCCAACCCATAGCGTTGCATGTTGGAGAGCAGAAGAAAATGCCACTGCTTGAAATTAAGAATATTCATAAGCGCTATAGAATGAAAAACCAAAACCAGTCGCTGATAAATAGTCTAAGTGGCATATTCAAAAAAAATCATTCAAACCACCCATCCTTACACGCATTGGGCGGCGTCAGTTTTGAAATACAGGAAAATGAAAGTGTTGGCCTAGTTGGCGAATCCGGTTGTGGCAAATCAACGTTGGTCAAAGCAATATGTCGCTTAACAGATATAAACGAAGGCGAAATATTTTTGAACGGCGTAGATATTAGCGCAATCACTCCAAATAAATTTGGTCATACATCACATCGCAGCCAAATTCAGGTTGTGTTTCAAGATTCCCATGAAAGCCTCAATCCCAGATACACTGCTTTTCAATGTATTGCCGATCCCCTGAAAAATATTCTACATATACGTGATAAAACCCAGTTAGAAAATAAAATAAATGAATTGGCGGATATGGTTAGCTTCCCACGGGAATTACTGCATAGACTACCCCACCAGCTATCGGGAGGACAAAAAGCACGAATCAACATTGCCCGAGCCATAGCCGTTTCGCCTAGATTACTCATATTAGACGAACCCACATCTGCTTTAGATGTTTCTATCCAAGCGGTCATATTAAAATTATTGGTTAAACTACGTAAAGAATTGAATATGAGTTATCTTTTCGTCAGCCATGATTTGAATGTTGTGCGTATGTTGTGTGATAAAATAATTGTTATGTACATGGGAAAAGTAGTAGAAACTGGCGATGCTAAAACACTTTACTATAAACCAGCTCACCCCTATACTAATGCATTGATATCCTCTATTCCATCAATTAATAAAACAAACAGAGTGATACTGGATGGAGAAATTAGCAGCCCCATCGATCCAGACCCTAATGTCTGTCGATTTAGTGGAAGATGCCCAAAGAGTGTGAATCAATGTCAAATTGAGCAACCATTACTTCATGAAATATCCTCTCAACATTTTGTTGCTTGTCATTTTGTAGACCCATGATCATACTACACCCATGAAGCTTGCGCTTATCTCATCTTCAAACAAAACCTACCTCGCTTATTTTTTACTAACATTCACTGCATTATTTTGGTCTAGCAATATTGTCGTTGGAAAATACTTAAATACGGATATTTCCCCACTAACATTGGCTTTTTGGCGGTGGTTTGTCGCTACCCTCATCCTAGTTCCACTTACATTTTCTTATCTCAGAAATGACTGGCAACGAATTGTCAAACAATGGAAACTTATGGTTTTTCTGTCTCTACTGGGTGTTAGCCTATTCAATACCATTTTATATTATTCAACACAATCCACCGATGCGACTAATATTGCCTTAATACAAACTTCAATGCCATTAATGGTTGTCGTCATTTCCTTCGTCTTGTTTTCACAAAAAATATCCATTGGAACATTCATTGGGTTACTCTTTGGCATTATGGGCGCTATGATTGTGATCTTTAAAGGCTCTTTTTCACTCTCGTTTTCTACTAGCAATTTCACAAACACGGTAAGCATAGGTGATGTCAGTATGTTGCTTGCTGTGTTTATCTACGCGTTATATTCAGTATTACTTGTTAAAGTACAAAAGATTCATCAGTATAGCTTGTTATTAGTGACATTTATGATTGGCACATTATTGCTAACTCCGTTTTTTCTATGGGAACAGTTTTCTTCAGGCACTTTTATCCCAGATACTAGCTCTACATTGCTTATATTATACCTCGCAATTTTTCCATCCATATTGGCTTATTTGTTTTGGAACTTTGGTGTAGCAGAGATTGGCTCACACACAACCGGACTTTTCATTTGTTTCATTCCAGTATTTACTCCAATGATTGCAGCAATATTTTTGAATGAGATTTTATATTTTTATCATTACTTGGGGATTCTGATGATTATACTCAGCGTGGGAATTGTACATTGGAGTAAAAAGCCAATGTCACAAAAATAGCTAGTCCGCATTTCCCACAGGATCGCGAAATAATCACGCAGAGATTTGATCCCACACTGAGCGGAATACAGACTGTATTTTCGAAGAAAGAAAATTCCTTGTGGGATCAAAGATCAAGTGAGAATCCGTGAACCCTGTGAGAAATGTGGGCTAGCCCGCATTTCTCACAGGATCGCGAGATAATCGCGCAGAGAATTGATCCCACAAGGGGTTTTCTGACTGAGCGGAATACAGACTGTATTTCCGAAGGAAGAAAATCCCTTGTGGGATCAAAGATCAAGTGAGAATCCGTGAATCCTGTGAGAAATGTGGGCTAGTTGTCCAATAGCTCAATCCAATGTTTTACAGAGACTGTTGCCTTCGTTGCCATATGCATCTGACATCCGATATTGGCTGTCGCTATGACATCCGGAGATTCTGCTTGTAAGGAATGGAGCTTGTTATCCAATAATTGTTTAGATAACTCACTTTGTAGAATTGAATACGTTCCAGCTGAACCGCAGCATAAATGTGGATCAACCACATTTGTTAACTCGAATCCTGCATTTACAAGAATCGTCTCCACCGAATTAACAATATTTTGGCCGTGCTGCAGTGTACAAGGAGAATGAAATGCCACTTTTTGCTTTACTCCGTGACGAGGTAGTTTCGAAAGATCCTCTGTGGAAAGAATCTCACTGATATCTTTCGATAACTCCGAAATACGTTTCGCTTTTTTCGCATATGTAGAATCTTGCGCAAGCAGTTTACCGTAATCTTTTACCACAACACCGCAGCCACTCGCCGTCAAAACAATGGCTTCGACACCTTGCTCCACATAAGGCCACCAAGCATCAATATTTCGACGCATAAACTCAAGACCTTCCTCATGGGCAGATAAATGATGACTCACCGCACCACAACAACCTGCATTACTTGCGCGAAGCAGCTGAATACCGAGTTTATCCAGCACATTTGCTAGAGCAGCATTCGTATTCGGACTAACAGTAGGTTGTACACATCCGCCCAATACCAGCATTTTACGTTGCCGAATTTTTTCTGGCCAAGGCTTAGCAACTTGTGTGTTTGGTATTTTGGTCTTAAATTTTGATGGTAAAATTGGCTTAAAGATTCGACCCAATTGCAATAGAGTCGAAAATAGCGTTTGATTGGGGATGACAATTCGTAACGCTTTTCGAATTATTTTGTCGCCAATAGAACGTTCTACCTGTTGTTCAACGATATTCCGACCGATATCAACTAAACGCCCATATTGCACACCTGAGGGACACGTTGTTTCACAGGATCGGCAAGTTAAGCAACGATCGAGATGAGATAACGTTTTTTGAGTAGCAGTCTTGCCTTCAAACACTTGCTTCATCAAATAGATGCGACCCCGTGGCCCATCCAGTTCGTCACCTAACAATTGATAAGTGGGGCAAGTTGCCGTACAAAAACCACAATGCACACAATTGCGTAAAATGGATTCCGCCTCTTGGCCTTCAGGTAAATGTTGATATAAATCAATAAAATTAGTTTGCATGGTGTATGTTATAAATTGTTGAACATACGGCCGGGATTAAAGATTCCAGCAGGATCAAAGGCGTGTTTTAAATTATGATGTAATTTATTTATACCAGCATCTAGCGATTGAAACACATTTTTAGTCGGAGACTCCCCTTTGTATAAGGTTGCATGTCCACCAACCGATTTTGTGATGTTACGAATCTCTTCTTCACTACTATCTGAAAATAACCAACGCAAACCACCACCCCATTCAATAATTTGTTCACCATCGAGCGACAGCGGTGATGTGGTTTGTGGTACGGACAAACGCCAGAGTTTTTCCGCTTTTTTAAAAAGCGGCAATCCATGCTCGCGTAATTGAAACCAGAATGATTTCGAATCATTTAATTCCTCACCACCAATTTGGTTTCGAGCAGCTTGCAGGGCACTATCAACACCTGACAATCGTACATAGAGTTTTCCGTTAATATAGCAGGTAGCGGACATTGGTAGTGGACTCGCCGCCCATTGATTCATTTTACGCAGCGCATCATCAGCACTCATTGCTTGAACCAACGTTATTTCAGCAGGCAAGCAGGGTAAGACCTTAAAACTAATTTCAAGCATTACGCCAAGCGTACCCATTGCGCCAACCATCAACCGAGACACATCATAACCTGCTACATTTTTCATGACTTCACCACCAAATTTTAATTCTTCGGCTTTGCCATTTATAATTTTCGTACCCAGCACATAGTCCCGAGCTGCACCGGCATAGGCTCGGCGTGGACCAGAAAGATTACACGCTATCGTGCCGCCAATCGTTGCGCCCGAGCCATAATGGGGTGGCTCGAAAGGTAACATTTGATTATGTTGGTTTAGGGCTGTTTCAATTTCTTCAAGACTGGTGCCTGCACGAGCGGTCATGACCAATTCTGATGGCTCATAATTGATAATTCCACTGTGTTCAGCCATTTTTAAATTCTGACAATCGATAGCATGGCCGAGAAAACTTTTACTATTTCCACCAATAATATTTAACGGCGTTTTATTAGCAATCGCCGCTTCAATTTGTTCTTTTATTTGTTGAGAAATATCTGACATTCCTGTTATACCTGTCGTTAAAAACGTTCTAATTCAGGAAACGGCAATTCACCTTTATGCACATGCATTGCACCAAATTCAGCACATCGATGTAAGGTTGGCACCGCTTTACCAGGATTCAATAATCCATTTTTATCGAAGGCATGTTTGACTGCGTGAAATTGCGTTAACTCAGCACTGTTAAATTGGGTACACATTTGATTAATTTTTTCCATACCTACACCGTGTTCACCGGTAATGGTGCCACCCACTTCAACACAAAGCTCTAAAATTTTTCCACCGAATTCTTCAGTGCGCTCCAACTCACCGTCTTTATTGGCATCATATAAAATCAATGGATGTAAGTTACCATCACCCGCATGAAACACATTAGCAACCGGTAAATCATAGTCTTTGGAAAGCGAGGTTATTTTTCGTAAAACCTCGGGCAAACTCTTACGTGGAATTGTACCATCCATGCAGTAATAGTCCGGTGAAATTCTGCCAACTGCGGGAAACGCGGCTTTACGCCCTTTCCAGAATAGCGCGCGCTCTTGTTCATCTTTCGCTGTTCTGACTTCGACGGCCCCTCCTTCAGTTAATATTTTTCGGACTTGAGAGACTTGCTCAGAGACTTCTTCGTTAACACCATCGAGTTCACAAAGTAAAATTGCCTCAGCATCCATTGGGTAGCCAGCATGAACAAAATCTTCTGCCGCTTGGATAGCGAGTTTATCCATCATTTCCAATCCACCGGGAATGACGCCAGCGGAAATAATGGCACTAACCGCAGCACCTGCTTTTTCCACATCATCAAATGCCGCTAACAAAACTTGTGCGCGTTCAGGAATAGGCAGTAAACGAACCGTCACTTCAACGATGACACCCAGCATACCTTCCGAACCGGTCATTAATGCCAGCAAGTCAAAACCAGGACTATCCAAGCTTATACCGCCAATTGTTAATAGCTCACCTTCGATGGTGACAATTTTTAATGCCAAAATATTATGAACTGTTAAACCGTATTTTAAGCAGTGAACGCCACCGGAGTTTTCCGCAACATTACCACCGATACTGCAGGCGATTTGCGATGAAGGATCCGGCGCATAATACAAACCAAATGCCTTAGCTGCATCGGAGATCGCGAGATTGCGCACACCCGGTTGTACACGAGCGGTTCTTGCGAGAGGATCAATGTTCAATATTGATTTAAACTTTGCCAGACTCAGCAATACACCTTTTTCCAAAGGCAATGCGCCACCAGACAGCCCGGTTCCTGCACCGCGCGCAACAACGGGCACATTATTTTGAAAACATATTTTAATGACACTTTGCACCTGTTCAATGGTTGACGGTAAAACCACAATCATTGGTACCCGGCGATATGCGGACAAACCATCACATTCATAGGGACGTAAATCTTCCGCATCATGTAACACTGCATTATTTGGCAGGAAGTCCTGAAATTTAATTAACAAATCTTGCTTGCTAATATTTGCATCGGGTATGGCATCAATATTTTTTTCAGATGAATTCATTTTACTCACTGCATTCTGCTAATTGAACTTCATTCATTAGTGCATACAATTGCATTTGTGCTTTAATCGTACGTTTCCAACTTTGTTGCATGTCTTGTTTAAACTGAAGAAAATCATTTGAGGAATTTAACCTATTTTCTCTCACAGTATCCATTGCATTTTTCAACAAACCAGAGAAAAAATTAATCTTACGTATTCCACAACGCACTGTTTCTTGAATATCGTCATCTGTCACACCAGTCGCACCATGCATCACGAGTGGAATATTGGTTGATAGCCTGCAATCCTGAATAGTCTTAAAATTGATTTCTGGTGCTGCGCTATAGATACCATGAGCCGTTCCTACTGCGATTGCCAATGCATCAATTCCGGTATAATCGACAAACTTTTTCGCTTCAGCTGGGTCAGTAAACGGTAGCTCCTCCGCTGATTCACTGTTTGTATCAGCAACGCCCTCTTCTCCCGCTATGCCACCAATCTCACCTTCCACACTTGCCCCATAGGGTTTAGCCATGTCAACAACACGTTGTGTGATTTCCGCATTCTCTAAAAAGGGTAATTGAGAACCGTCAATCATTATACTGGTAAAACCAAGGTCTAGCGCCTGCTTTATCATTTCTATCTGATCTGGCCCAGCATGATCTAAATGCAACGCAATCGGCATACTGGATTTCGAAATTTCTGTCACAATAGACGGAATTAATCTTGGCGCATTGATGATATCAAAGTGACGGGAAGCTATACCGACGATCACAGGCAGTTTATGTTCTTCTGCTGCTTCGATCACGGCAAACGCCATGTCTAAATCGAGCACGTTAAATGAACCCACCGCAGCCTGTGGCAATGAAGTAAAAATACCATTTAAATTTGCATTCATAAATCACCCCCTTTATTCATTTCCGCCCGGACAAGCGAGTGTATACTGTTGCCAGTGCAAACTCATCCCCTACGTTTCCTGGAAAAATAACAACCGGTAAATCTGGATATCGCGGATGATCAGATGGACAACAAACCACAGAACAACCGGCGAGAATTTGGCCCACTACTCGAGATGTTTGCAACGCTAGCCCGCTGCTCAATACATCGTTGGATGTTATGCCACCTTTGCTTATTAAAAACCCAATGTCTTTTGGTAATCCGCGAACCACATCCATTAAAAAATCCGATACTAATTCACCAAATGCGAGTCGCGATTTTTGATCAGGAAAGACAAGCTCGACTCGGCTGGTAAATATAACCGGTGTATTACCGACATTGTGCACTGCATCGACTCTATCACAAATCATATGCAACAAATCTTGACGGGCTGATTCGATTCGACTGACATCAACTTCTACTGGAATGGCACCTGGCACTTTTAGCAATTCGTTCAATTGAGTGGTGGTTTTTTTAACATGAGAACCAACAATGACAGCGCCGGGTTTTGCGTTTCGAACATACTCTGCCATTGATTCAGCTGCAATGGCTTGCGGTGGTAATTCTGCTAAGGACGTTAGTAAACTGGCAGCACTACGAAACAAAAAACGTTTTCCCTGCCCAGCGACATCCCGCAACTGTTTGGCAAAGTTATCCATGTCTTGCTGGCACTCGGCATCAACAACGCAACAGGTGTTATTTTCTAACGCCGATAATCGTGAATGGATAACACCGCGGACATCCTTCAGTGTAAATCGTTGAACCTCATTTGCTTTGATTCTTCCGTTGGTTTTTTCTTCCACATAATCGGGCAAATAGCTGTGCGTAAAACTAAACACGGAGTCATTGGCAAATTCAGTTTTATGTACTGGAACAAACTCATCATTTATTTTTAAATAATGCACGTTATCACGCGTTATACGACCACCTTCAAAAAAAGCAGGTGTGAGGAAGTGTGCATCAAACGGCCCCATTTCCTCTTCAATAATATCCGTTTCCACAGGATAGTGACCACGCAACGTTGAATCTGATCGACTAACTAAAATAAGATTGATTTGCTGTTTTTCAGTATTTAACACATCAACAGCTTTGCGTAAGTTGCAACATATTTCACGGGTCACATCAGCCGCTTGCCCAGCCCCCATTCCACGTGAATTACTTAAGACAAAAAAAAGCGGCGATGAATCCAGTAACGCGCGTTGCAATGTTTTTTCATCCCAACGGGTTAACAGTAAACAACTATGAACTGTCTGTGACCCTGTTGGATCGTCATCAATAACAACTATTTTTGTTTGGGACATTGTTTGCTTCCAGATATCATGCTTGGGATAAAAAGAAATAATGTTACAAGCGTGTATTTTAAAAATGCGACATAACTTGTATGCCGCATTTATTTAAAACATATTTATTTATTGGTAAGTGTTTTCACACGCTCAGACATCGCGTCTGCTGTAATGCCATTAAACTGCATTATCTCACCCGGTGTCGCAGTGGTTTCACCACGTTTCCAACAGAATGTTTCACGTTGAGCAGCACGAGTTCGTATCAACACTGGTTCTAGTGTTGCGCTAGGCCCGCCACTCACCGCAAGCAAAACATCACCATCAAACAACGCATTGAAATGATCATCATCCATAAATGTATTGTCTGGCTCCGAAACCGTATCCCATGCAACATCCGTGGATCGATACAAGCGTCGAGGATTCATTACAGCTACAATTCGGACACGATAGCCTTCACTCTCCAGTTTGTCTTTTGCCTCAAACACTGGAAGAAAAACCATATCGCCAGTTGCTGCAATGACTACCGTGCCTTTGTCACCAGATTGACTTTCGTATAAGCATATCGCCCCATCTTCAATTCCTTTCTTGGCATCATCAAGTGAAACATACACTGGTAAAGGACTCTTAGATGCGAATATAGCAATGCCTTTATTATACGTATTGATTCCCCATTCATAGGCAACTTGAATGGAATTTGCGTCACAAGGAAACAAGGGATAAACATTGCCAGCCCGCATTTGTGCAGCCAGATAATTTTCTATCTCTGGTCGCTGATGAGTCCAGCCATTTCGGCCTTGCTCTAACGCGCCAGCAGTAAACATACACATTGCAGACGGTGTTTTACGTCGCAACTCGGCCATTGCTTGGTTAACAGTTTGAAAAATTGGCCAGCCATTAATTGCAAAACTTTCGTACGACAACCAAATTGATCGTGAGCCAAATAGCGCCAAGCCTGCCGCTAAGCCTGCACAAGCATCCTCGTTTAACGGCTCATATACTTGCCCATTAGGCGTTTGGTTATACAACGCATCTTCCGTTGGATGTCTAATTTTTAACGCGTCGTTAATGTTTTTCATCGCTGACGCTTCATTACCATCAGCATTCGTTACCAAATAACGTGGATCAGCCTTGCCAACTGCGCCAACTAATGTACCCATACTGGTTGATGGCACTTGTTTTTCACCAATAGGGAAATCAGTGGTTGGTAGTTTTCCGACTGGTGCAATCTCAAATACTGATTCGGTCACAGACGTTTTAGCAGCGGGACCACCTCCTGCACGAACAAAGTTGTCTCGCACTAATTGCCAGGAACTTGGTGAAATCGCTCGCCGTTGTAAGCCTTCAATAATATGTGGTTTATCTAGGGTATCAGCCGGATATAGGTTATGTGATTTTGAACCAACGGTATGTACACCAGCCCCTTTCATTTGCTTGATGATGAAACAAGTCAACGTGCCGCCCATAGCCGATTTTGCCGCTTGATCCATACCAGATAAAACAGCTTGTGCAAATTCGTTACGTTTTTCAAAAGAGAAATAACTGCTATCAACATAAGCGCCTTCTTGATTACTATCATCAAACTCCTTTGCATCAACAATAATGACTTGCTTGAAACTGTGACCTTTCCAATAGGCTGTCATCTCCTCATTGTTCATGAGTGACACCATGGAATGATGTTCCTGGCTGTAACCATTCCAAACCAAAACCGGTAGAAAGTTAGTAACATCGGGGTAAGCAACATTAAAATGCTGCATGGCAGAAAGAATGTAGGGCTCGCCCATGCCACCATCGCCCAAGGTAAACGGGAACAATTTTTCACGATGCAACATTGCACCTGCCATAGCAAAATGTTGACCTTGACCCAACGGCCCAGCTGGTGACAATATACCGGGGATAGCACCCGATAAATGACCGAGTAAACCATGACGTTCGCGAAAACGTTCACGCATTTCAGCAACGGTTTTAATTCCCATTTCTTCTAACGATGTATCGAGAAACATAGCGGAGTAAAAGCCCGGCGCGTGATGACCAACCTCAGTAACAATATTGGTATGGCCTAACATAACCAAAGCAGCATAAGCGTCAGCGCTGGATGCAAAACCACCCGGATGACCAGAACCCTTTGCCCCTGTCACTTGTAGTGTTAAATAACGCAGTGCATCTGCCATGAGCAAAGTTTGATAAGCCGCTTTCGGATCCTGTGCATTGCTAATGGCATTTTCACCTTCCGCAATGACGGGAAAATCAGCCATTTTTTCTGCATTTGGCCATTCATCACCAAAGTGTTGAATGCCATCGCAAAACGCGGGTAATGTATTATCTTCAAATTCTGGTACCGCTGACATAGTCTATCTCCTTGTATTTTAAGGGATTGCTTGACCAGCCCGGGAGGGAGGTAGGGGTTCCGTATTGGCTAGCCCGCCTTTCTCACAGGAATCGCGGAATCTCACTTGATCCTTGGTCCTATGAGAAAAGCGGGCTTGGTCAAGCTTGCCCAAAATCGTAAATTGATCTTTGTTTGCTCTCTTAATTTCACTGTTGCTTTACCTTAGCAAAACAGTTAGGATTTCACAATGTATAATCGTTTTCATAATGTGAAATTTTATGACTAAAACTACCAGTTCCATACAAGTGATAGATAGAGCCGTCCAACTACTAGACGTCCTATCTCAATACGATAAACCCGCTAGCCTTAAATTTCTGGCTGCCGACACCGGGCTCCATCCCTCCACCGCATTTCGAATTTTAGGTTCGTTAATAATCCACCAACTCGTTGAAAAAAACGAAACCGGTGATTACCACTTAGGAACCCGTTTACTCAGTTGGGGTGATCAAGTTCGATCTCGCATGGACATAAGAACCGAAGCCCGACCCATTATGGAATGGCTGCGTGATAAAGTAGGTGAAACGGTAAACCTAACCGTTAGGGAAGATGATGAAGTGGTTTACGTTGAACGTAGCATCAGCCGGCATGCCATTCGAGTTGAGCAAGTCATCGGTAGCAGAGCACCACTGCATGTGACTGCGGTTGGAAAACTCATGCTCGGTGAATCAGGCGAACAGGCTTGTCAAGACTACACCAAACGCACTGGCTTACCAAAATTCACAGATAATACACTGACCATTGAATCGAAACTCGCCGAAGAAATTAAAGACGCAATGCAAAACGGATATGCATTGGATAATGAAGAAGCTGAATTGGGAGTCGGTTGTATCGGCGTTGTCATACATGACTCTTCCGGATCAGTTGTCGCAGGCTTATCTGTTTCCGCGCCCATAGAACGCCGTCAACCGGAATGGATTGAATTTATTCAACAAGCTGGAGAGCAGCTTTCTGCAAGATTGGGGTATAGTAAATAAATATTTTTTCGTGAAAAAAACAATTCGATAGTGTCATATTCACATGGGGAATTTGACGATATTATGTGGAGTATTTTCTTTATTCATTGAGCCTAGAAAAATCAGTTGAGAGCGAATTTATAGTGCAAGACAGCTCCATTACTTCCTGTAATCGCTGCATTAGTGCATCCATGCACGTCATATTGTTTCCAGAGTGCTTGTAAAAAATCTTAGCTTCACCCATTCGGTTAAGCGGGAATTTTTTGCAAGTGCTATGGAAACAAGAGCTTGTGCTAGAAATCGTGATTCAACTGATTTTTCTAGGTTGAGCTTTAATTTCGTCGAAATCAAATTCCTATTTATGCCACAAGATATTCATCAATTTCGCTTAACTTACGAAACAAATATGAAATTTCATACCAGAACAGGATTTTTTTCACAAATCATTACGAAGTGCAAATTATTTTGCGTTATCGAGAAATGCCGTTGAACAGACTGCAATATTGCTCTCCGTTTTTCCGCTTTAAAAAACGTTAGATTCTGGTATGGTTTAGCTTCTATATATTGAGATATAAGCTGTATAGAAGCTCTCAATAATAACAAGCTAATTGATTTTTCACTTACAGTGAATGAAAACTGTTAGATACAGTAATTTCGTCGATCTAATTGTAAATTACATAACTAAAATGAAAATATTTTTCTTACTAATTATTGTTTGCATGAATCTTGAGGTTTTTGCGTCCGATTCTAGCACTCACCCAGACTTAACCTTTGGCATGTCAATAGGAAAGTCTACTTTCAATGATAAGAGTAGCATAGACCAACCTCAAATATTTGAAAATGGAATTGGACTCGGATTTGAAGTTGAATACCAAATTAGTCATTGGCTATCTTTGGATGGCATTATTTTTAGCGTGAATGACATAACTGAAAAAAGAGAAAATGATTCATCAACAACCTATCAACTTCTAGGCTTAGCGCCAAAGCTTAAATTCAAATATAAAAAACTGACTTTATTCTCAAGAGCTGGTTTTGGTTTTTCTTATTACGCTGTGGATTATAAAAGTACAGTGCATTATGATTCTGATGCATCTTTATATCCCGTTAGCGCCTCGACTAGCACCTGGGACGGCTATGCGTACTCATTGGGCGTTGGATTGCACTATGATTTATCAAATTATTGGAAGGTCGGCTTGATATACGAAAAATATTATTCCTTTTTAACACCTGATCCCATTAATTTTGAAACCAGTGATATTAATATTCAACATACGAATATTGCATTAACAGCAAAATATAAATTAAACATAAAAAATGAAATGGGGAGAGCCGTTCTAAAATACGTTGTCGCCGCAGTATTGGGAGGAATAGCAGGCGCCTATACAATTCAAAATTTACCCGGATGTGATTTTTGCGAAGAACTTGGCTTTGCGGCACCCATGGTAGGATTTTCCATTGGCGCACCAAGTGGAATGTTTGCAGTATATCTCTTCGATTCCACAACAATTTGAAATCAATAACGAAATCTTTTATTTTAAAAGGGGTCAGTACCCTTTTTGCAACTCTTATAACCAGATTCAGCGTACCGCAATATTTAAATACTATTTAATTGGCTTGACCCCTAGACTTCTCTATACTCCTTTTTTGACCAGAATTTGAATAGCAACCTACATCAGCAGTCAATTCAACCCATTAGCATATAGAAATTTGGTACGTGGTAAATTTGTCACCAAGCATTTCAGTTTCAAATACATTCTTTGAAATTTTACGTAAAAACCTGTACTCAGGTCGAGTGTGAAGGAAATGGATAAATACCTCATTGTGGCCTAGCTCCTTAGCCCAGCACAAAGTATCATTGAACACTCTTTTTCCGATCCCCCAAAACTTATCATCCAATACAATCGCTATTTCATACTTACCATCTTGAAGTTGTATGCCACACCAACCAGCAATCGAATTGTTTGAAACGATTCCTCGCATTCTGCAACCATTTTGGCAATCCACCTTACATTTTTCTTGGATCCATGATCTTATGGTATTTGAGTCAAACAAATTATGTTCGATTAAGTGTTCTCTAACTTTTTGCTTATTCAACATTGCCCTAAGATCTTCGGGATTCAATTTTTCAAGTTTTATGTATTCTATTTCTTTCATACTTATTAATCGTAGTTCACCTAAGCACCAAATCCAAGTACAAAAAATATTGAAATATTGGAGTCAATTATTTTATATGACATTTGGAGAAACAGGAGACAATACCCATCTTTCTGTAAAATAGTTTTCTAACCCTATCATGATAGAAAACGTTCTCATATTTCATATGTATTTTATATTGACACAAAGGGAGCATAAACAGAGTTATAATATAATTAACTTGACCACTCAAGGTATAAAAAAATGAAATGGGGAGAGTTGTTCCAAAATACGTCGTCGCCGCAGTATTGGGAGGAATAGCTGGCACCTATACAATTCAAAATATACCAGGATGTAATTTTTGCGAAGAACTTGGCTTTGGAGCACCAATGCTAGGATTTTCTATTGACACTCCAGGTGAAATGTTTGTGATATATCTATTCGATTCATCAATAAATTAAAATCAACAAATGAATCCCCAATCTTTGGGTTAGTACCCTTTTTAAAATCCTTATAACCAGATCCAGCTTATCGCCAACTTTTAATACTTAATTAACTGTCTTGACCCCTTTTATCCCCCACCCCTGCACGTCATATTAATTCGCCAGTGCTTTTACTTGTGTCCTATGGGTAAAAAACCTTGGCGTCATCCTTAGGTTGAGCGGGTATTTTTTACCCACGAGGCACAAGTAAATACACAAATAAATCAACCGCTTGTGCTACAACCCGTTTTCAACTCCCTTTTCGAGGAATAACCACAAAAATATTGCTCAAGTTCAAACTGACTCTTGCCGACTTACCCAAAACTAATAATTTGGAAAAATAACTGGATCGCAATTATGCTAAGAAACCTTTCCATTAGAAACAAGTTGTTATTAATACTTTTACTTCCGCTGCTTGCTCTATTTTACATTGCATCTTCTTCCGTATTGGAAAAGTTCTCTACCCAAAATGATTTGGAAAAGGTTAAGGAACTGTCGAATTTAGCGGTAAAAGCCAGTGCCCTAGTACATGAACTGCAAAAAGAACGCGGTATGACTGCTGGTTTTCTTGGTAGCAAAGGAAAATCTTTTGCGGATAGTTTGCCAAAGCAGCATCAATTGGCCAGTAACAAACTTACCGATTACAATTCCGCACTACAAAATTTTGATGCTAGTCGTTTCAGCCAAGAATTTAATTCAGCATTGAGCGATGGGTTAAATCGCTTAAAAAATATTAGCGATATTCGAGACCGCGCTTTGTCGCAAACCATTCCAGCGAAACAAGCCATTGCCTATTACACTAAAACCAATGGTGCCATTTTGGGTATGATAGGTGTTATCGCAAAACTCAGCAAAAATGCACAAGTTAACAGTGCAGCTATTGCCTATACAAACTTTCTTCTGAGCAAAGAGCGAGCAGGAATAGAAAGGGCAGTCATGAGCAATACTTTTGCACGCGACAGCTTTCCATCCGGCGTGTTTCAGCGTTATGTTTCCCTGGTGGCACAACAAGAAAGTTACATGAATATATTCTTAGCAATAGCATTACCAGAGCATATAACTTTTTATAACAAGACTATGCAGGGACGTTTTATTGATGAAACCCAGCGCATGCGTAAAATCGCCGAAGACAAATCAACAACCGGATTATTTGGCATCAAAGCAACCCACTGGTTTTCTATGCAAACTGGTAAAATCAACCTATTAAAAGAAGTAGAAAGTCGTTTATCAACGGATTTACTTAACTTAACACAAAAACTAGAAAAGTCCGCCGTAACGGATGCAACAGCCTATACGGTAATGGTAATGATCGTAATATTCGTGGCAATTGGTTTCGCACTTCTCGTCACACGTTTGGTAACAAAGGGATTAAATAGTGCTGTTAAAGCGGCGCAGGAATTATCTCAAGGAAATTTGGATATCACAATCAATGCAAACAGTACTGATGAAGTCGGTAGGTTACAGCAAGCGGTTCAAAGTATGGTTGAACTCCTATCCAAAGTAATAAATGATGTAAGAACTGAAACCGAATCGTTGACCTTATCTTCAAAAGAAATTAGCCAGACAGCAAACTCGTTAAGTATGAGTTCCAGTCAACAAGCGGCAAATGTGGAGGAAACCAGTGCTTCGTTAGAGGAAATGACCGCCACTATTGCACAAAATACGGATAATGCCAGTCTCACCAATGATACCGCACAAAGTTCTTCGTCACGTGCCACTGAAGGGGGAGAGGCGGTAAATAACACCATACAAGCCATGAAACAAATAGAAGATCGCATTGGCATAATTGAGGATATTGCATACAAAACCAATCTATTAGCATTAAATGCTTCCATAGAAGCTGCGCGCGCAGGTGAACATGGAAAAGGATTCGCTGTTGTGGCCGATGAGGTACGCAAACTTGCTGAGCGCAGTCAAGATTCAGCGCAAGAGATCGTGGAACTCACTAAGAATAGTGTTGGTGTGGCAAATCATGCGGGTGAAATGATTCAAACAATTGTTCCAGAAATTCAAAAAACCGCCTCCCTGGTTCAAGAAATCTCTAGTTCATCTGACGAGCAAGCAAGTAGTGTAATACAACTAAATGAAGTCATGGGAAATTTAGACAAGATTGCCCAACAAAACGCGGCTTCTTCAGAAGAATTGGCTGCGTCTGCAGAAAAAATGAGTGAACAAGCTAATAATTTACAGAACGCCATATCCTTTTTCCAAATTTCAAAGACGGCATGACTTTATTTTTATTATAAGTCATTACAGTGACCATTCTGGAAATTTCTCTATCCAACAGGAAAAAGCGGGAAAAAGGGGTCAGTACCCTTTCTATCCATTTTATTGATTGGTTAATTTCACTTTAGACTGAAATCATTATATTTTGAAAATATTTCCGATCATTTAAAATAATAATTGATAGCAATATTAGTAACAGGAATCACAACATCATTCAAGCTTATATTGTCCTGATTTCTTAAAACAGCGGATATTCCAACAGAACCTTCAACGCTAAATCTGTCTGAAAAATATTTTTCAATACCATACATCATTCTCAACGAATAAATTCGTGAGCCTATGTCGCCATCTTCAATAAATTGTTGCCCAATTAAATCAGTGCCGGCAAAATAATTATATTCTCGCTTAGAGAAATATCGTCGAAAACCAATTAATGCACCAATGTTATGTCGCGTGTAATCACGATAGTCATCTTTATATATTTGAGCGATATATGAAAAACCAAAAAGTAACTCGTTTTTTTCATTTAATGATTTGCGTATTTTGAAATCGCTATTACTTATGCTCGCTGCCCATTCGAATGAATTTTCCTTTTCAGTCGCATTTGCGAGATTGCATATTAAAATTGTAATTATCACAAAAACTACACGATAAATTGATTTCATTTATATTCCATTTATTATAGTTGTTCGATATACGCCCCAGCTTCCAAATGCAAAATATTAAAACATTTAAAAAACGATACGTTGGATTATCCTTATTGCGGCAAAAAGGGAACCAAATAAGTTATCACACCTAACTGACATAAGCTAATTTTTGTAGGTAAAATCTTTTAAGGTCAATACTCTTTTGATACTTATTAGAATTGGAAACTGATTTTAATTCACTAATATTATAAAAAGCTTGCCGTCCTTCTAAAGGAATAAAATAACGCCCTAAACCTTACAATCCAACAACTAAATTCCATATGCGAGAGGAATTCATTTGTGAAAACCAATTACATTCAAATTGGATAAAATAATCTAAAAACTTTTCATGTAAGCAGCTCACTACTAATACATGCGTGATTTTTTATTCGTGATTTGAAGTCTAAAACAATGTGAACATGATGTTTTAGCAATTCCATAGCCAACGTGAAAAGGCAGCAGATGTTCCTTTCGAATGGCAAAATTCCACACTCTAGACATCTGCCGAATCAACAAGCTTTAGAAATACACCACTGGGATTTTAACAAAACGTCGCAAATTTGTTATACATCGGTCTCTATTATCCGCCTACTATATAACGGGTCATTGCCCTTTTTATAATTCTTATAATCAGATTCAGCTTACCGCTAACCTTCAATACTACTAAATTTTCTTGACCCCTTATTATATATTTTCACTTTTAACTGTGATTATGAACTTTATTTACAGCTCTTTACTTAAATCAGACCACATCAGCAATAACCACAATTCTAACTACACTACTTTGCTTACTAATTGTTTCCCCGCCACCAAAAATTGAAGTAACTTCTCCACGTTTTGTTTTTACTATTTTAAAATTAACGGTACATTCTCTTTCAGGATATTTTTCAAAATAATCGTCGACATCAACATTTTTAAAAAGCTCTGCAATCGATATTGGTTAATTTTCCGTCAAATCATACTCAAGGGGAATCTCTATACTCTGCAATCCTTCGCAGTCAAAAAAATAAAAATACTCAATGAAATCTGAATCCGCGATGTTTTCCACAACCAATGTTAGCTCATCATCTAGAGAATAAGTCGTGAGTTTATCCACAATTCTAATGTCTGCTTTTTCTGGAAAGGCCATGTCTACTATTTCATATTGCCTGCCATTCATTGCAAGATATAATAATGTCATCATTGAATTCGAACCAGCAAAACTACCGTGAAATTCTTGATTAAATTGCGGTAGCCAGGAATGATAAATATCCGCTTTCAGTGGATAGATGTTGTCATTCGATTTAATCATAAATCCCTCATCATTAGTCAAGCTAGTACTCGTTTTTAAAGCTTCGTCTTCAAATACTCCCACATATGCGTAGGTATTGCTTTCATCAGTAGTATATAGTCCGACCGACAAATGGAAGTCTATTCGATTAGCCGGATCTTCACTACTACAAGCAACGACGGCCGTGACGCATACAAAGAAGAGAATTTTCTTAAAGATATTCATACAATGAATGTTATAAAGCAAAAATTCACCTGTCATAAGAATTCCCAAATCAATTATATCCAGAGAATATAGAAATTAAGAGGTAGGCACCCTTACCCCCCATAGCCAATATTGTCAATTTTCCTCTCCCCATTTTTTTAACGCGAACATAACAGGTCCTAAAGACTTGCCCTTTTCCGTCAATTTATACTGCACCCTTATCGGGTGCTCTTCATAGACTTCTCTTTCAATCAAATTATCAGATTCCAATCTTTTTAATCGCGCAGAAAGAGTACTAGGAACAATTTTTGGTAAAGACTCTTGAAAATCTTGAAATTTACATGCCCCATTCAGGAATAAATCTCTGAGAATCAATACTGACCATCCATCACCGATTGCATTAATAGTGCGGCCAACTGGGCAGCGATTATCATATTTTTTACTCATCCATAAATGATAATAAATTAAGTACATAAATGCTATTGACTATTTTTTTAATAGTGACTATCATAAAAATATCTACTAGAGAGCAAATAATATGAACAAGATGCACATTATTTTACTGCTTAACTTTCTCATTTCAGGCTGTGGACTCAACTCACTGATTATCCCAATAGTTGGCATACCCACTACAAACCTTTTAACAAGTGAATATTATGAGGAAAAATATCAAAAATATGATGCGAGTTACCGCAAGAATAATAAATTTTTAGAGCATCAAATTCCTCGCGGGCCTTATAACTTATATGCACGTGAGTTTTCTACGCCAAACAATTCTGACAAACCCGTCATTTTACTTCTGCACGGATTTCCGGATAGTTTACATATTTATGATCAAATCGCCTCAAAATTGACGAGCAAATATAGAGTGATTAGTTTTGACTTTTTGGGTTGGGGGAAATCAGATAAACCAGATAATCATATGTACAACTCTGCCAGTCTTTACCATGATTTAGAAAGTACGATTGAATATTTTGGTTTTGAAAAAGTATCATTAGTCGTTCATGATGCTTCAGGCCCGCCAGGAATTGATTGGGCGATTAATAATCCGGAAAAAACAGATATGCTAGTACTGCTAAATACATATTACCACCCCATGGACGTTTTACGAAAACCTGAAGCAATTGAAACTTTTTCGACACCAAGTATAAAGCGCTCAATCATTAGAACTGGGGCAAAAATAAGTAATTTTGGATGGAGAACAGGATTTCAAAATCAGCTCGATAAGTTTTTTTCTAATGAAGCAATAAAAGAAAAAATGGTTCCTGTTCTAACACATCAAGCTATGAACATAAGAACTTCTTTCTTTCAATTAAATAATGTTTTGGATCAAGAAGCCAAAATACGGCTAAACAAAAAAAATAAACTATTTAACTATACTGGATTGGTAAAAATTATCTTTGGAAAAGATGATCAGTATTTAAATAGTAAAGTGGCGATGAAACTTAATGAAATTTTACCGAATTCATCCCTACATTTAGTTAAAAACGCTGCACATTTTGTTCAACTTGATCAGCCTTCTGAAGTTGCTAAAATCATTCTTTCAGAAAACGTTACCAACAAAAAGCTTGCCATTCATCAATAGGCAGATTTTACCTAAAGTAGAAGCGGGAATTTTGAGTTCAATTTTAATGCCGCTAGCGTTCAGTATACGGAAATTCCAAATATTCAAATTAGCTTTTATCTACCAAGCCCGCGTAGCCAAATTATAACATTAACAAAACCTTTTGCTCCTATCATTACGCCAATACCCAACATTAATTGCAAGCCATCACCAATGATTTTTCCTTTCTGACTCCAGCCAGTTTCGGAATCCTGTTCAATTGGCCTCAATTGATTTAGCTCATAAATCGAGACTATAAAATCAGGCAAGGCTATCAAAGCAACAAACAAACCTGTAACAGAGAATAATCCTGTCATAGGAAAATCAATTAGCAATTTATCACTTTATTCGCGGTTATTTTCCACACTAAATCCTTCTGTCTGAAAATATTATTCAGTGAATTCATTTTAGTGTAGTTTGTAAGTTGAATTATCAAG
>Ga0316207_10001698_pt1 | contig 25645 bp, 21 predicted proteins | sample 6weekpyrite_MG_FD_204943 | JGI IMG/M metagenome (GOLD analysis project Ga0316207, IMG submission 204943) | Microbial mat bacterial communities from mineral coupon in-situ incubated in ocean water Damariscotta River, Maine, United States -... | ecosystem: Environmental > Aquatic > Marine >... | reverse complement strand
AAATTGTATTTAACACACATAGCAAACCACTGTCAGGTCAATATTGTGTGTTGTTCCTTTAGGTAAGGAGAGGTTACAGCATGGCGGAAAAATTTAACATCGATGTGGTTGAAGACGACGAAGATGAAGGTTTGATGCAACTCGTTGGTTTTGGTGTGGCCAACGAAAAATTTGGAGTCGATATCCTGATGGTGCAGGAGATACTTCGTTCTGCTGAAGTTACATCTGTGCCTAACTCACCTGAGTTTGTTGAGGGCGTGCTTAATCTTCGCGGTAACATTGTGCCGGTGATTGATTTGCGTAAACGCCTTAATCTTTATGATGAGGAAACTTCGCAGAAAAAAAGCTGGGTATTAATTCTAAATATCGATAATAGAGTGGTTGGCTTTATTGTTGATCATGTAACCGAAGTGCTGAAGATAGAAGAGGACAGTATTGAAACAGCACCGGATATTATTGTCGCAGGCCTTGAGAGTCAATATATACAGGGTGTATGTAAAATTGACGATGGCTTAATTATTATTCTTGATTTTGATCTTGTGCTGTTCAATGAAGAGCAGAAAGTGCTCGGTGAAATGAGCGGTGACGAACTCCTGTTAACTGAAAGTGAGATTGTTTGATGATATTTTTTAGTAAATTTGACCAGGCAGGCTTGAAAGAATGAGTATTAAAATTTTAGTTGTAGATGACTCTTCTATTATGCGCAAAATGCTAGTGAAGGTTTTTGAACAAGCCGGTCATACTATTATAGGTATGGCGAGTAGTGGTGCTGAAGCCATAGAGCTGTATAAAGAATTAAAACCAGAATTAGTCACTATGGACATCACTATGCGAGGTATGGATGGCCTGACTGCAGCCAGGGAAATTATAGAAATGGATAGCAGTGCCCGTGTCTTAATTCTGTCAAACCTGGATGAAGATAAATACAAAGATGAAGTTGAACGCATCGGTGCAATTGGTTTGGCAAATAAACATAACTCAGATCGTATACTTGAACTGGTTGAAGGATAAAAAATAATTTGCTGCTTGATTGTAGTAACGACTTAACTGATATATCCAGTCCGGGGTTTTGGAAAAAACATGAGTGAAATAGATTTATCACAGCTTCCAGATTTTATTATAGAGGCCACAGAGCATCTCGAAGAGATGGAAACGCTTCTTCTGCAACTGGTAGATAATCCGGATGATCTGGAAATTCTGAATGAAATATTTCGACCTGTGCATACAATTAAAGGGTCTGCCCAATTCATTGGTATTGCCAGGGTTTCTGTACTGGCGCACCGTCTCGAAGACCTTATGGATAAACTGCGTGATGGATCCATGCAATCAACCCCGATTATTGTTGAAACTTTAATAGAATCCAGAGACAGAATAGTTCAACTGGTAAAAGAACTGGAGCAGTCACAGCAGGAAGAGTCATCGGTTGATGACCTAATTGATAAGCTTAGTACCCTTCTGGAAGGCGGCGATTCGGTTGGAATACAGCAAAGCCAGTTAACAGAAGCTGAGGTTCAGGAGCAGTTGTCATCAGAGCCGTTATCTTCTAATACTGAAACGGTAGAGAATGGTTTTCAGGAGGAGGGTGATGAAGAGTTATTTTCTATTTACCTGAACCAGGTAAGAGAGCAGGCTGCAATTATCCGAACGGCTATGGATGATATTGATGATGCTGAAGATAAAGAAAATCGGTTAACAGGTTGTATAGAGGCAGTTGATAAACTCAGGTCATCTGCTAATTATATGGGGTATGACGAGGTTGCCAGTTTTTGTAATGGCTGGAGTGAATCAATACATGAAGCGCGAAAAAGTGTTGTAAAAGGTAATGAAATCGCACTCTCATTTATGGAATTTTATTTTGCTGAATTAAAACAGTTGTTCCCACAACTTGGCCAAAATTTAGCTCAGTCAGTTGCTGGTGTACCTTCTGCTGAAGGTACTCAAGCACAGGTAGAGCCTGAGATACACCAGTCAGTTGATTCTGCTGTAGATTTTAATGAGGAGCATGACGAAGAACTGTTTGCTATTTTTACAAATCAGTTACAGGAACAGGTTACAAATTTAAAGTCTATAACACTTGACCTGGATAATGCGCTGGATAAAGAAAATAAACTTCGTCATTGTTTAGAGATAATTACCAAATTAAATTCTTCAGCTAGTTATATGGGATATGAAGAAATTGCCGAGTTTTATGTGGGCTGGAGTGAAACAATAGAGGGGGCAATTAAGGCAATTTCAAGAGGCAAGGATGTGGCCTTATCCTTTATGGGTTTTTATTTTGCAGAGTTAAAGCAGTATTACCCGCAGATTGATTTTGAAAAAATATCAGCAATTGAAGAAGTAAAAGCGCCTGTGATCGATGAAGATACACAGGATACAATTGTATTTGAAAAAGCACAGGATGATAGCGATGATCTTGAAGCTGCTTTATTAGCAGGCGCAAGTGTTCAGCAGGATGATGAACTTTTTGGTCATTTAAGTAGCGCACTTGATGAAAGCATTCACCAGGTAAGTGAAACAGAGGTTGAAACCTTAAATAGTGTTTTTGATGAGATGGTTTCTACTAATAAAGTCGCAAAAGAAGAACCTGAAAAAGAAATTAAACCAGTAAAACCTGAACGCAGAAAAGCCGTAGATCGTCGTCTGGAAGATAGAAGGCTGTTCGAAGAACGTAGACGCATACGTGAAGGAAAAGATAAAAAAACCAAACGTAGTTTAAGGGTCGATTCAGAAAAAATTGACACCTTAATGAATCAGGTAGGTGAGCTGGTTGTTGACCGTTCATACTTTGTTCAGTTACTTAATGAGCTGGGAGATTTGCAGCAATATTTTAAGGAAAAACTGGATCTCGACCAGAAAGAACAGAAGATGTTCAGAACATTTAATTATCGTCTTGGTGAGGCCATTTCAGGTTTGGGGCGCACATCAAATGAACTCCAGGAAGGGGTGATGAAAATGCGAATGTTACCCATTTCGCAGATATTCAACCGCTATCCGCGACTGGTTCATGATCTTACCCATAATACTGACAAAAAAGTCAACCTGGTTGTTAATGGTGAAGATACTGAACTGGATAAAATGATTGTAGAGGAATTATCAGATCCATTGATACACATTATTAGAAATGCAGTGGATCACGGCATTGAAAGTATGGAAGATCGTCAGCAGCTAGGTAAACAGGCTGAAGCTACGCTGGCCCTTGAGGCATATCAGGAAAGTAATAATATAGTAATTGAAGTAACAGATGATGGTCGCGGTATTAACCGGGAAAAAATCAAAAAAAAGGCAATAGAAAAAGGTTTGTTTACAGCTGATGAGCTGGAGCGAATGTCAGTTGCAGAGTTAAACCGCATTATCCTGACAGCCGGATTTTCTACAGCAGATAAGGTTAGTAACACTTCTGGTCGAGGTGTTGGTATGGATGTTGTTAGAAAAAATATTGAGAAATTAAACGGCAATCTGGATATAGAATCTAAACCCGGTGCCGGCACACGCATGCGTGTAAAAATCCCACTAACACTTGCCATTATACATGCATTAATGATTCGAACAGGTTCTGATGTGTTTGCAATTCCATTGGCAAATGTTGATGAAACTGTGCGTATCAATACGGATGAAATATCAACAGTTGAAGGTGTAGAGGTTATTTATCTACGTGGTCAGACCTTGCCCGTATTCCGCCTGTCGTCATTGTTTAATATCAAATCAGACATGAATACAGAAAGGCTCTATGTCGTGATAGTGAGTTCAGGTGGGCAGAGAGTAGGCTTTGTCGTTGATGAAATGATGGGGCAGGATGAAGTTGTTATTAAACCTCTGGTTGATTATGTGCAGGAAAAAAGCGGTTTCTCTGGCGCAACAATTGTTGGTGATGGAAGAATCTCTCTTATATTAGATGTATATGAAATGGTTCGTATCACTGCTGAACGACAGGCTATAAAACATCGTCAACAGACTGCGCGATTAAAAGAAAAAATAGCCCCCAGAGCTAAATCTAAATGATGACCACTGATAATAATTAATTATTTTAGCTTAGTTTGAAAGTAGACAGCTAAATTAGTAATCGGGAAACCTATGTCAGAAAAAATTAAAGTTCTCATTGTGGATGACGCTTCATTTATGGTGAAAGCACTTAGTGGAATGTTGGGTTCAGATCCTGATATTGAAGTTGTAGGTGTGGCTAAAAATGGACTGCAATGCCTGGAAAAAATTAAGGAATTAAAGCCAGATGTAATAACACTTGATGTCGATATGCCGATAATGGATGGTATTAAAACAGTTCGTCATATAATGATTGAATCGCCTGTGCCAATAGTCATGTTAAGTTCGCTGTTTAATCATGGGGAAATAACATTTGAAGCGTTAAGACTGGGTGTGGTTGACTTTATGCCTAAACCATCCGGTGCTATATCCAAAGATATTCATGATGAGCGAAATAAAATTATTGATCGTGTAAAGATTGCGGCTGATGAAGATATTGAAAAGGTGAGAAGAGTAAGGGTTTGCAAACTTGACTCAAGAGATCGTTTGTCTGAACGTTATGAGTTTCGACATCTTGAATTTGTAGTATCTGTTGGTACGACATTAGGTGGACCCAATACGATTATCAATTTAATGTCACAACTATCGCCAGAGTTACCTGCGGCAGTTGTAGTAATACAGGAAATATCACAGAAAATATTACCTGCCTTCGTTGAGAAATTTAACGAATATACACCATGGAGAGTAGAGGTTGGCATTGAAGGTACGGTTCTTGAACAGGGTGTCTGTTATGTTTGTGCATACAATGAACCCCTGATCGTAAAGAATAATCAGAATAATGAGTACTGTTTAGTGGCTGGAAAAAATCCAGAAGAGCCATTGAATGATTTGTTTATTTCTACAGCCGAAGCATTTAACGAAAATGCGATTGGAGTGTTATTAACTGGGATTGGTAGTGACGGAAGTAAAGGCTTTATGTCTATCAAGGAAAAATCCGGTATAACTATCGCGCAGTCAACTGAAACGTGTGTATATCCAAATTTGACACATACAGCTATTGAGAATGGTGTGGTGGATAGTGTAACTAATTCAAATCAGCTGGCACAACAGATTGAAACCACAATTAACAGAAAACAGAATGCCTAGTATAAACCTGGAAAAATCAGTTGACCGCACATTTATAGCGCAACCTCTTGACGCGCCTGGCAAATTTAAAAATCTTTTTATCACCAATAAGGTGACTGCACATTTTTTGAATTCACTATACACATCAAGAGTTTACACTCTAAACGCACTTTCAACTGATTTTTCTAGGATAAATATTTACTTTTTTATTCTTCTTAGGGCGCTAATTTTTATGCTTAGGGATTTAATTTTTATGCTTGTGGATTTAATTTTTATGCTTGTGGATTTAATTTTTATATGTTGTTCTGTAAATAATTTAATGAGAAACAGTTAATGATTGTAACCTGTGATAATTGTAATACTAGTTACAAAATTAGTGATAGTGCTATTAAGAGAGCTGAAGTTAGCGCCAGATGTGCTAAATGTAAGCATGTGTTTGCCGTTCGAAAGAGTATGCAGAAGTCACAGGAAAATGAATCTAAAACAGATATAAAACCTGTTGAAATAGAAGGTATAAATATATCTGATTCAAATATGAATGCAAAAATAATTTCTGTTTGTAATCAGAAAGGCGGTGTGGCTAAAACAACAACTTCACTTAATCTTGGGATTTCATTAGGTTTGTTAAAAAAACGTGTGCTGATAATCGATTTTGATATCCAGGCAAATTTAACATTGCTTATGGGGTATAAGGATGCAAAATCATTTTTCGAAGTAATTCATTCAAAAAATACGGGTATAGCGGAGTATATTGTTAAAACAAAAATGAATTTATGGTTGCTGCCTTCGAATAGTAAAATGGCTTTATTGTCAAAAAAACATTTACAGGATGAGAATTTTGAATATCTGCTGCGTGATAAATTAAAATCTATTAGTCAGTATTTTGATTATATAATTATAGATACACCCCCTTCGGGTGATTTTTATACTTTAAATGCACTATTGGCTTCAGATGTGGCCATCATACCTACACCGTGTGAATATCTTTCTATGCAGGGTGTTAATCATATAGTAAATATGATTAATGTTATTCGCGAAAAATCAGATCATGTGCTTGATTATAAAATATCTATTACTATGTTTGAGCCAGAAAATACGGCTTCAAGAGTTGTTTTAAAAAAATTAAAAGATGAATTTAAGGAGCATGTTTTTTCAATCATGATAGAAAAAGATTCGAAAGTACAGGAGTCTCAAATAGTTCATAAACCAACAATATATTATGATAAGGAAAGCCGTGCGGGAAGACAGTATTATAATTTGGCAAAAGAACTTATAGATATTTAAATAGCTTTGTCGGCTAAAGATAAACTAACTATGATTTTACAAAAAGAATTTTTATATCCACTTATCTCATTTGTGATTATTGTTGTCCTGTGGCAGCTGGTTGTTTTATATAGCGGTTGGAGTGATCAGGTATTTCCAGGGCCAGTAGCGGTGCTTGATAGTTTTTATGAGCTACTGGTGAATGGCGCAATATTTAACCACTCTGTTGCAAGTTTATATAGGGTTACCATTGGCTTTTATCTAGGTGCATTTCTTGGTATACCACTCGGTATTCTTATTGGTCGAGTAAATTCTGTGAAGTTGATGGTAAATCCTGTGATTCAGTTTTTGCGTCCTATATCACCCCTGGCCTGGATTCCTTTGGCAATGTTGTGGTTTGGTATAGGGGATCAACCCGCAATTTTTCTTATTTTTTTATCGAGTTTTTTTCCCATTGTAGTTGCTACTGCTATTGCCGTTATTTCAATAAATCCTATTTATTTTCAGGTTGCTTCAAATTTTAACCTGTCACGTATTGAAATGATTACCAAGATTGTTGTGCCTGCGATAGTACCAGAAGTGGTAACAGCATTGCGTTTAACTATTGCGATTGCCTGGTTGGTCGTTGTGGCTGCAGAAATGATAGCGGTACAGTCTGGCTTGGGATATCTGATTCTTGATTCAAGAAATGCCTTGCGTATGGACTATGTCATGGTGGCCATGATAGTGATAGGTCTTATTGGGTTAACGCTGGATATTATTATGTACAAATTGGGTTCGTTTGAACCGAGAATGTCTGCAAAACAGTAGTGTCAATAAAGGATACTGATGGGAAAAATTAAAATTGAAGGGCTGAGTAAAAGTTATGTTAATCAACGTAGCATACAACGTGACCCGAATGACCCTGAGAAAAAGGGAGCCATTGTAAAAGTTTTTGATGATCTTAATCTTGAATTTGAAGATGGGGAAATGGTTTGCATCCTGGGGCCATCTGGTTGTGGTAAATCAACCTTGTTGCGTATTATGGCGGGATTTGATCGTGCGTCTTCAGGCAAAATTTTGATTGATGGGGAAGAAACGGTAAAGACTAGCCCGGACCATGTATTTGTTTTTCAACAGAATGGCTTATTGCCCTGGATGACAGTCTGGCAAAATGTGGAGTTAGGTTTACGGCATATTGTTGATGAAGTAGAAAAAACTGAGACCATCCAGGAGTATATAGATATGGTCGAGCTAAATGGCTTTGAGCAACATTATCCAAGTCAACTCTCCGGTGGTATGCAACGACGAGCAGAATTGGGACGTGCCCTGGCTGTCAACCCCGACGTACTTTACATGGATGAACCTTTTACTGGGCTTGATTATCTTACACATTTAAAAATTCGTGAAGAAGTAATTAATATGCATAGTTTCATTGGTAAGACTATGGTGATGGTGACTCATTTTATTGATGATGCATTAATCATGGCTGATCGAATTATTGTAATGAATGACAGACCCGCAAAAATTATGATGGAGCGTAAACTGAATTTTTCCCGGCCACGTAATATAGAAAAAGAACCTGGTTTGAGGGATTTACGTGATGAAGTATTTATGATGCTCGGTGTTAGTTATGTCGCATAAAATAAATCATAAACTACAAAACATTTCAATCGTATGGTTTATTTTTTCAGGTATGCTTTTATGGCTTGTTTTTATTTCTTATATGCACTTTCTGCTTAACACTGAGCATAGCGAACGCAAGATAGTATCTCTGGGTTATATGCCTGTTGTAACTAATATGGCTGCGCCTATTCTGGATCATGCGAGTAAAAATGTGGGTGACATTCGTTACAAGGCCATTAAATATTCTTCATTTGCTGAAATGGCAGAGTCATTACGAAATGGTCAGATTGAAGCTGCTTTTATGATTGCACCCCTCTCTATAGTACTCAGGCAGCAAGGTGAAGATGTCAGGGTTGTTTATATTGGAAATCGTCATGAGAGTACGTTTGTTGCTCGTAAGGGGCTGAATGTTAAAAGCATGAATGACTTGGTAGGTAAGACCGTTGCGGTACCTATGCGCTATTCAGGGCATAACCTGAGTGTCCTTAAACTTATTGAAGAAAAAGGTCTTACCGGCCGCATAAATGTAGTTGAAATGAATCCACCAGATATGGCTGCTGCATTATCCACAGGATCACTCGATGCCTATTATGTTGGTGAGCCATTTGCAGCACAAACACTCAAAAGTGGGGATGCTGATTTAATTAACTATGTGGAAGATGTATGGCCAGGGTTTATGTGCAATCTGGTAGTTGTTCGTCAGGATTATATTGATGAAAACCCTGAGATAGTTAGGGGGTTAGTACAGAGTGCAGTGCGCTCAGGACTTTGGGCACAGAAAAATATCAAAAGTGTGACGAAAATTGCAGTCAATTACTGGAATCAGTCAGAAGGTCTTGTTGAGTATGCACTGACAACACCAAAGGATAGAATTATCTATGATCAATATGTGCCTATTGAGAAAGAGTTTCAATATATGGCTGATCTTATGAAACAGTTTAATTTGCTGGAAAGTAATGACATTTCAGGCCTGGTGGATGATCAGTTTGCAAAAACCGCAAATGTAGACAAAATTTCGACAATTGAAAGCATCATATCTAATAAACGTGATTAATAAACCATGAAATTTATCGCTATTCTGCTGATAGTGGCGTCAATTTTGTACCAGTGATCTATAATAAACTTAATATATATATTTGATTTATATGTAAATTTCGAATATCTATATAATTTAATGTACTAATATAATTAAAATAAATCCTGTACTAAAGTTACATTAAAGAAAAAAACTATTTTTATATTTACTGAGTTTAAAGCCTATGAGCCATTTAAGTAGAGATAATCTGGGTATTAAGAGACCTTTAGCTGTTTTAATCGTTGATGATAATCCTACAAACCTGAGCTTATTGGAAAGCTTTCTGCAGAAAGCTGGAGATTATAATATTTTAAGCGCCGAAAGTGGTGAAAAGGCTTTAGAAATAAGTCGTAACAACAGTATTGATCTTGTGCTTCTTGATATTATGATGCCGGATATGGATGGTTATCAGGTATGTTCAGTATTAAAACAAATGCCGGAATGTGCTGACACCTCGGTTATTTTTCTCACAGCAAAGCATGATATTAAGAGCATGGTTAAAGGCTTTGATGTGGGTGCAGTCGATTATCTTACAAAACCAATTAACTTTGAAGAGCTAAAAGTTAGAGTGAATACTCATTTACGTTTAAGGCGTCAGGAGCAGGAGCTTAAACTGCAAGATGCTGAAAAAAATAGATTCGTTTCAATTGTTGCAGAAGACTTACGTAATCCAATAGAGGGCTTAAAGTCAGTTTTAAAGATGCTGGATGATTCATCTGAAACACTCGAAAAGAGTTTATTACAGGAGTATATTTCTCTAGCATATTCAGCAGCAGATAGTCTTGATGCAATTTCTAAAAATTTAACACAATGGTCTGAACTTCAGAATAATGAATTACTTGCTAATCCTCAGGAAATTGATGTTTATAATATTTTTAATGAAGTAATCGATAAAATCCAGGCAGAGAATAAACAAAAAGATATAACTATAAATAATGAAATAGAAGCCGGAAAAATGGCATATTTTGATAATGAGTATCTTCGTATAATAGCGAGTAATATTTTGTCAAATGCGGTTTCATTTAGCCATAAAGGTGGTAAGGTCGATGTATCTGCTGGATGTTCTAATATAAATGGATCATTAACGATTACTGTTAAGGATGAAGGTGTAGGGATGACTCCCGATGATCAGCAGGGTATCTTCCTACCGGGTAAACAACATAAGAAAGAGGGGACAGCGGGTGAAATTGGTACAGGTATGGGGCTTGTACTATGTCATGATTTGCTTTTAAATAGTAATGGGAGTATATGGGTTGAAAGTAACTTGGGTCGTGGTACTAGTGTATACATTAATCTGCCACTGAAAAAATAAAAAATCGGTATGGATGTATAGGAGACCGATGTGCAATATAAACAAACAATAAAAAATTTTGTTAATGCTCTTGCTGACTATATTCAAAGTAATATGAATGGCAGTGTTGTTATTATGGGGGATAATGATGGCTGGGGAAAATTAATTATTGAAAAATCTGAAATTGTTTCAATCAACTATGGTATTTATCGTGGTATGCAGGTATTGCCTGAACTAGCAAAACTGAATGAAATCAGATTCATGTTTAGACCGGCCAAAAATAATGAAGGTGATGGAGACGATGCTTTTGCAAGTGCAGGATCAGCACGAATTAGTAGTGAAGATTTTTTTACATATTTTGGACATAAAGTTCCACAGGTTACCGATTTTGTTGCCGACCCAGCAACCATAGCAGTTCAAACTTCAACCCCAGTAGGCGTTGATAAAAATAAGCGAAATAAAAAGCATACCCTGGGCTCTTTTCGCGAAAAAATACTTATTATTGACGACAGTGTAATAGCCAGAAAAGCAGCCGCTGTTCCTTTGATAGAATATGGGTTTGATGTTTATGAAGCAAGCGATGGATTTGATGGACTTGGTAAACTAGAAAAAGAAATACCAGACTTAATTATCCTGGATCTGATTATGCCCGGTCTGGATGGTTATAAGGTTGTAGACTTATTAAAAAGTAATGAAAAATTTAAAGATTTACCTATTATTATGGTCACTTCTAAAGATAGTTTAATGGATAGAGTGAAAGGGAAAATGAGCCCTACAGATGCTTATATAACTAAACCGTTTAAAGAGGGGGTTTTGCTTAAGACGGTTATAAGTGTTTTGAAAGCATGAGGTGATTAAATAGTATAAAATTTTGGGTATTGTATAGTGAGTCGGGTTTGAACTAATAATTTTTAGTAACTCAAATCTATTAAAACGTTGTCTCAGAAATGTAAGGGAATATTATTAATCGTAGGGTGGATCAAGCAACGCGGATCCACCAGGCTTCGTGATTACGGTGGATCCGCTTCGCTTGATCCACCCTACGCAACATTGGTTTTCACCTGGTTCTCTGTGATAATTCTTTTATTTTAAAAACGGCCGTTTCTGGTCGCCTCAAAATTTAGATAATTTCAACTGGCTATAAATGAAAAGGGCCTGTAAAAACAGGCCCTTTGATAGTTTCACTATTGGTTTTTAGTTGCCATATCCAGCGGCCTTCATATCGTCTTCATACTGCTTATCCATTACCAGGATGTGATCAGTGAGCCATTTTACCGCCGTGGTTGATATTTCAGAAACAGCAAAAATAGCCATGCCATTGTCAATATCATCTTTGTATTTGAGTAACTCGTCTATAAAAGCTTTGTGGGCAGCTTTTTGTCCGGCAATTCCAGAGTAGTTGATTGATTCCATTATTTTCTCTTCTTCACCGAAATGGTATTTTGTATAATCAATAAGCTCATTTATAGCAGCGGCAATAACGTCTTCTCCATCGCCAGCTTTCATTGCATCATGCATCTTGTTGATAATATCAAATAGTTTCTGGTGATGGCTATCCATAGTGCCAATGCCGACACTGTATTCATCGGACCATTCATATAATGCCATTGTACAATCCCCTTACTTATGTAATTGAAACAATTACGGGTTGAATATATTTTATTATGTATTGATTATCTGGGGTATTTGACCCCCATCTTTTTATTGTGTAACAGAATATATAGTCAAGATTTGCTTCGATAGCAAGAATCCAGGGAGGATTATGACTAAATAGACTGAAAAATGAGGTGTATACCCGTCAGTGTCATCAGGTAGATAAAGCTTTGTTTGAGTAGGCGTTCATTGATGCGGCGAGAGATGTGTGCGCCAATTTGGCCGCCAATGATTGTGCCGGCGGCTCCCCAGGCAAAGTACTCCATATGGATTGCATTAGCTAATACGTAGTGAATGAGTGATGCAACCAGGGCTAGCAAAAACATCACTGGTATCACTGTAGCAATAGATGTGGTCATACCCAGTTTTAGGTGGTTACGCAGGGCGGGTATTAACCATTCACCAATACCCAGTGATAGAGATCCAAGAATAAAGCCGAAAAATGCAGGAATAGGTAATATCTGTACTACTTTTTCCTTGAGATAGTTTTGCGTAGTATTATCGATTATATCCTCCTGGCTAGTAACAAATAATATTGCCAGTGTCATGCTCATAATGCCAAGGGCCATCTGCACTGTTTCCTGGGGGAGGTTAACAGTGATGAAGCTGCCGATAATGACACCGGGAAGGGCTACCAGGAAAAAAAGCAAAGATAAACGTGTTTTGACCAAACCGGCACGATAATAGGCTAAAGAACCACTCCCCATACCCACAACCTGAATCAATAAAGATGTCGTTATGGCCTCCTGTGGGGTAAGCCCGTAGGCGAGAATAAGTAATGGTGTCCATAGAATGCCACCACCAATACCTATCGCCATTGAAGTTGTAGAAATTAAAAGTCCACTTAGAACCAGGCCCAGTTCAAGCATTATCATCTATCTCTGTATGTAGTAACTGGAAAGAGTCAGCAAACTCAATAAGTGATTGAAGGCTGAATTGTATATCTTTGATATCGTCACTATTTATTTCTTTATTGTTTTTAAGTTTTTCATCCAGTGCATTTATTTTTTCTAGTGTCTGCATTGTGGTTATGCAGGTAAATGAGGCACATTCCTGCAGATTACTGGTCAGTTCATTTATTGCCTGGCCAACCATACCTATTTCATCATGTGAGTCTATTTCAATTACCTGGCTCAAATCCCCTTCATTTATTGACTTTGCTGCGTCAGCCATTTTTTGTAGTGGTAAGGTAATGTTCTTTATAAACATCGTCATTACAATGGCAACAACAAGTGTTAAAACACCAAACATAATAACAATTTTATTACGTAGTTGAGTTAAAGGAGGGGATACGTTGTTGCCTAAAGGATGTAAGGTGTTACTTATTACAGTTTGATTTGATGTGTCGCAGATTTCATTTTTAAGATTTTCTCTTTGCATTTCATAAAAGAATTCTACGCCAATCATAATTGCGGCTATTGCAATAAGTAAAAAATAATTAAGGAGTTTTATTATGAGTTTGTGTTTCATAGTTATATTCACAGATTCTGTTCATTTTTCCTGGTAATGTATTTATAACTGACCATAATTTAGTGTGCATTTTCGACTGAATTACGAATCAAAGGGGCAGAGAAAACACCTTGTATAACGCAGATTAAATAATTAATGATTTTATGTTTTTAAAAATGTTAAGCAGTGTATAAAAATAATTGGTTTAAAATATTTAATTTTTCCCTGGAGTGATATGTAATAAAAAATATTCTAATATAATTTTAAATGAGTATTATACTTATGGTTAATTTTTATTTAAGCCAATAGTTTCAAGTAATTTTTTGCCATCTATGGGTTTGGCTAAACATTCTTCTGCACCCGAATCTATCATGATTCTTTTATTTTCTGTTGTGCAGACGCCTGTAATTGCAATCACTCGTATGCTTCTGGTTAGTGGTGAAAGTTTTAGCAGGTTGCAAATGTCAAACCCATCGAGGTCTGGCATCATTATATCGAGTAGCACGACGTGTGGTTTAAAAGTCTGGATTTTTGTATGAGCGTCTTCCGCATTATTTGCAAAGTCAGCCTTAATTTTATGATCTTGAGCGTTTAAAAACTCCATAAGAAAATGGGTTACCGACTTATCGTCGTCTATAATTAAAATTTTTAAATAATCTTTTTTAGGCTCAAACAGGGTAATATTGTATTCGCATGCAAATCGCTCTACCTCTTCCCTTAAAAAAAACTTAGGGCCGCCAGGGTCATCATGAACAGTCTTTAATTTACCATCATGCACCATTTTTCGAACCATAATAGGTGACATTGATAGTAACATCCCAACATCTATTGGAGTTAGGTAGTTGTTTTCTTGTTTCTCAATGTTCTCCGACATGATATTAAACCCTATGAAAATATATTTAGCACTAGTATTTTAGTATAAATTAATCAGAAAACAGTAGATGTATACAAAATTATGACTGGATAGCAAATTTGTTGCTTTAAATCATATGAATTATATATATGTGATAACATTTTGAATTCATTCATAATTGTTATCCGCTAAGCTGGTTTTGCTGATCCAGTATTTCTTTATGCTTGTACGCTCCTGAATAGTAAGCATGTAATTTAATGCATGTTGTTTACTGGAAAATCCTCTAATACGAATTCGGAACCATGTTTTACCATTAATATTAACCTGCTTAATTTCAGCGGGTATGCTTTTGTTATGCAGTAAGTCTACTATGGCTTCGGCAGGCCCTTTAGAATTGTATATAGAGCTCAGGTTGAGTGCCCATTCATATGACCGGGTGTTGCCGGATATTGCCTTATTGCTTATTTCAGGCCTGATTGGTTCTGAGTCTTCAGGCAGGTTTACAGCTTTGTAAAGTTGAATACTGTTATCTGGTCTGGATTCTTCTAACGGCATAACTGGAGGAATATCGATATTGGTTATATTTTCATTTTCAACAGCAGGTTCGAGCTGATTGCTAGTTTGTTCAAGCTCGTTAATAGCAGATTGAGTGGGGATTTCGTTATTAGCGGTATTGTTAGCGGTGTCGTATTCTGATGAATCCGGGTAAGTGGGGTTTAGCTGGTTTGTTTCTGCATATTCAGTCAGGCTGAGATCTACATGGCTCTGTGATGATGCCGGGTCGCCATTTATGCTGCTATCAGGCGAATATTCTTCCGTTTCCTGATAAGTTGTGTCCACCGGCTCTGTTTCAATATGGGCTATTTCTAGCGGTTCTTCCTGGCTAAGGTTTTCATTGGCCGGTGATAATGCTTCTCTGTCATTTACTTCATCATTAGAGGGGGACTCATCAGGCCCTTGAATTGAGAAACTCTTCTGTTCATGTGGTAAAGCTGAAATGACGCTTTCGGTTTTAGATTCGTCGTTAGTAAAATATATCCAGCTTGCAATAATTATTGTAGAAACTGTAGCTGCAAAGATTAAAGTGGAAGTTGTTTTTTGTGAAGAAGCTTTATCAGTTGCTGGTGCCGCGTGTTTATCTAATGTCGATGTGTAATCAAGTTCAGGTGTTTTTGAGAAAGCCGTTTTTTCAGCAGTTTTCAGCTGATTTAACTGATTCCTGGTAGACGTTGATGTTTTCGCAGAATTGATTTTATTATTAAGTTCGGTGCCTGAATCATCAACTTCATTTTCACTCATTGTAGAGCTAATTATCTCAGGGGGACTCTCAGCAAAATGTATTGATTTGTCAGCTTTGATATCATTTTCGGGTAAAGCTGCTTCAGCTAATGTGCTTGCAGGTTCAGTTTCTAATGCAGCATCATTCATTGAGGATATTTCTTTGGCAAGATCACTGTCTAAGGGAGTTGTTTCCAGATGAAGCTTGTCTAATTGATCTTTTGAGCAATCTATTGTGCTCTCACTGTCTGTTGAAGTATGTAAAATTTCATCAATTATGGAAGAAATTGATTCCGTTTCTTTTACAGGTTCTATTGACTTATCAGTGGGTAAATTATCAATATCGAGTATGGATGAATCGTTATCACTATATTCATCTGTTTCTTCATTTATCTCTACTACGGTATAGATTTCAGGGGTGATGTCAGGGGTGTCGGGTTCACTGAGTATAGATTCTATTAATGCTAAATCAGAGTAATCAGAATTGTCTTTAGAAATACCGAGTATATCTTTATCATTGTCGATTGAATATAAGTCAGTTATATCTGTTTCTTCAGTGAGGTCATTGTTTGTGTCCAGGATGTTACTATCATCACCAAGTATATGATTTAACTCCTGGAGAGTAGTTTCATAATTATTCTGGTTAGTATCGATTGGCATATCACTAAATGTTTCATTGGTGAAAGAAATATCATCATAATTTTCATTTTTTCTCAGAGATTGCCATAAATTTTCAATTTCTATTTTTTTATCAGGGTAGTTATTAATGACAGGCCAAATGTATGATAGCTCATCCCATAGATTTTCAAGTTTAGATAATTTTTTATCAAGCTGATTGCTTATGGGTTCCTGTGTGGGTAAAAAATATTCTGAATCTTCATTATCAATCAGGTTCCGTGTTGTGACATCAGGGGTTTCAGTTATATCACCCTGGCTTATGTCTTTATTATCTTCCGTCAGTAACGGGGTTCCCTGATACTGGTCACCAAGTATACTTTTTAATAAGTCGACTTCATCTATGCTATCTAAACTGTCTAAATAATGAGTAGGTGACGATTGGCTGTTCTGATTTTCATCTCCAGGTATATCTATTAAAGGGTCTTCAATATCAATTTCATTGCTTAATATATCTATGTCATCATCAGAAATATCCTTTAAATAATGCTCTGTATCTGTACTATCATTATCGTTATCATCGGTCTCTTTTGTTATTGTGTTATCTATATCTTTGAATATATTTATACTTTCAGATTGTGAATAATTGTCTGCAGCTGGTTCATTATGTATCTGTTTCAGAGGATCTTCGATATCCATATCATTTACATTATTTTCAGTAATATCCTCGTCTGCTGACGGCCGTATTTCATCGAGGTAATGCATTGATTTTTCTTTCTCTGAAATATCAATATTTGCATTGTTTTCAGTCGTGTCTTGCATATACGATAATTGAGATTCATCATCATATGTATTTTTGATTTCGGTGTTTTGTGATGCAATAATTTTTTTCATGCGTATTGTTAAACAGTTTTTAACTGGTTCTGATCTTCTATAAAATGCCCTGGTTATGCAACTAACTGATTTTTAAGGAATAAATTTTAATTAATATTGCTTTTTATAATTCTAATATACATAAATATAGTTTATGTAAGCGGTGTTTGCTTATATTGTGACAGGTGAGAATTAATACATAAATTACAGTACAGGGGGATTTAATTCTGTCATTGAGCATAATGACTGGTGATAAAAATTAAAAAGGATGGGGAAATTTCTTCTATACTTGTTTTTATAAGGAGGGACTGTGATTAAGTGGGCATGGGTACATATTAATCACATTAGTATAAGAATTAATATACTAAAGTGTATGCATGAGACAGTGGGCTGTAAAAATAATAATACCTTATAGTTAAGAGAAAACGATATGTTTCAACTGGATAAAACTATTGCAAACCATTACGGGGAAGCCCCGTTAATTCTGATTGCAGAGGATGATCCATCACAAAGGTTATTGTTAAAAACCGTATTAGAAAAAGAGGGCTATCGTATATTAGAAGCGCAAAATGGTGTTGAAGCGCTATCTATATTTCAACAACATAAACCCGGGATGGTGCTCCTCGATGCGGTTATGCCTGAGATGGATGGTTTTGAAGCCTGTCGGCAAATTCGTGAACTTGAAGGAGGGGAGGATATTCTGATACTGATGATTACAGCATTGCATGATGAAAATTCGGTACGGCATTCTTTTGAAGTTGGTGCGGATGACTTTATAACCAAACCTATTTTCTGGTCGGTATTAACGGGGCGTGTAGGGTATTTGTTAAAAGCCAAAATTACTGAAATGCACCATAAAAAGGCAGAAGAACAGTTTATGCATACACAAAAACTGGAAGTTGTGGGCAATTTAACTGAAGGCATATCACACCATTTTAATAATTTGCTGGTAACTATTCTTGGTTACACGGAGATGTTACTTAATGGTTATGCTAAGGATGATGAAGAGAAACAAACCCGATATTTGCAGGCAGTTTACACTGCATCTAAACAAGCAAGTGAACTTATCGCACAAATGCAGGCTTTTAGTGGCGGCGGTAAAAGCGTGTCAAAACCTTTAAAGCTTAAGCTATTGCTTGAAGAAGTGATGGGTATGCTGGGCCCAACACTGCCATCAAGTATCGAGTTGCACCTGATGTTTGAGGATAATTTACCCCTGGTAAAAATAGATCCGGTGCAATTTAACCAGATAATGATGAATATGATTATTAATGCCAGGGATGCAATGGAGAATTCTGGACATTTATATATAGAATTGAAACGGCTAACGGTAAACAATATGGAGTGTGTTTCCTGTCACCAATCTTTTAAAGGCGATTTTCTGGAATTGATGATCAGGGATACCGGTCAGGGTATCGATAAGGCTAAGATAAAGAGAATATTTGAGCCCTACTATACAACCCGTTCGATTGGGCAGGGAAGTGGCATGGGTTTATCTGTGGTGCATGGTATTATGCATAACCATGATGGTCACATTCTGGTTGATGTTGACCCGGGTCGGAGTACGGAATTTAAATTGTTGTTTCCTGTTGTTGATGCTGAGCAGCTTCTATCCGAAGAAACAAGCGCTGAAGCTGAAATCTCTTCTGAAAAAATATCGGCTGCCAGAATACTGTTGGTGGATGATGAGGCGGCTGTAGGAAGTTTTGAGATGGAATTTCTCGAAATTAATGGTTACCAGGTAACTTATTTTATGGATCCAAATGAAGCCATAATCGCCATTAGTAAAAACCCTGAGGCGTATGATTTAGTAATAACTGATAAAATCATGCCTCATATTGATGGCCTGGAACTTGCGGGTGCAATAACAGCCATTCGTCCAGATTTGCCTGTTATTTTGTGTACGGGTAACAGAAGTGCGTTACCGGATATTAATTTAGAATGTGTTGGTATTCGTGCTTTGCTAGGTAAGCCAATTGAAGGAAGTTCTCTGTTGAGAACCGTTGAAAGTGTATTGCTTAAATCACAAAGTGATAAAGATAAGCAAACATAGATTAATTTGTGTTAACTCAGGTTTATCTTGCAGTTTGCTGATATTGACTCAGTACTTATAGCTATAGATTTTTTATGGTGTAATAAAAATTAAAAAGAAAACGCAAATAAACGCAAATGCACGCAAATAAAAGCAAAAGCATTTTAATGTAGTGCGCCGCAGGTGCACAAACAATATTTACGTTTTCATTTTTTAGGTCGCTAGTTAAAACTATGCACTTTAGTGCAAGGCTTTAGCAGCTACACATATTGTTAATTATTATGTGTCATAACTACATGGAGTATATAAGTCTATAAAAAATGTCGTCATCCCGGTATGCTTGTGGCCGGGATCCAGTGACTTTGTAGAATTCAAGGTCACTGGATTATAACCCACTTCCATGTGGGTTACCCTTTGGGACAGGCATGGCCTGTTTAAATTTGTTCCAAACAAATTTATCCCGATACAAGCATTCGGGAATGACGAAGTTTGTTTATATCTTTGTTAAGTTTAAGGTTTTATTAATTAACGATTTTCAATCGCTTTGACAGGCAACCTATGGACTTTCAGTCCATAGTCGTTGAGTTTTTTCTAGCGTTTTTGTTTTAATAGTTGCCTCATGTTAATTTAAGGGATAATACGTTAAACCGATATTTTTTTCCTCAATTGAACAGCAGATTCAACCATACAGGTCAAAGCCTCTTTAACCTCTGGCCAGCCCCGGGTCTTTAAACCGCAATCAGGATTAATCCATAAACGTTCAATCGGAATACGTTGACTCGCTTTACGCATCAAATCAACAATGTGCTGAGTTGTCGGAATATTCGGTGAATGAATATCATAAACCCCCGGGCCAATTTCATTGGGGTATTCAAAATCTTCAAATACATCAAGCAACTCCATATCTGAGCGGGATGTTTCAATGGTGATGACATCCGCATCCATCTGCGCAATGGCCTGGATAATGTCATTAAATTCCGAGTAGCACATATGCGTATGAATTTGTGTTTCATCAGCGGCAACACTGGCGGTTAAGCGAAATGCACGCACCGTCCAGTTTAAATAATCATCCCAGTGCTTTTTACGTAGGGGCAGCCCTTCACGTAATGCGGCCTCATCAATTTGAATAATTTTTATGCCTGCCTGTTCAAGGTCATAAACTTCATCGCGTAAGGCCAGGGCAATTTGTGCTGCGGTTTCTGAGCGTGGTTGGTCATCTCTCACAAATGACCAGTTTAGAATCGTCACTGGGCCGGTCAACATGCCCTTCATGGGTTTATCGGTACATGACTGGGCAAACTTGCTCCACATCACCGTCATTGCCTGGGGGCGAGAAACATCACCAAATATTATGGGGGGTTTAACACAACGTGAGCCGTAGGACTGAACCCAGGCGTATTGGGTGAAAGCAAAGCCGTCTAACTGCTCACCAAAATATTCAACCATGTCATTTCGTTCCGCCTCACCATGAACCAGGACATCAAGTCCAAGTTGTTCCTGTTCTTTAACCACAGAGTTGATTTCCTGTTGCATGAAATGAATATATTCATGCTGTTTTATCCGGCCGTGTTTGTAGTCATAGCGTGCCTGGCGTATTTCTTTTGTTTGTGGAAAAGAGCCAATGGTAGTGGTTGGAAAAGCAGGTAGATTTAGCCATTGTTTCTGAATTTCACTGCGTGCTTTAAATGCGCTACTTCGGCTTAACATGCTTTCATTAATAGACCTGGTTCGTTGTTTAACTTCTGCCCGGTGAATTCTTGTTGAGCGTTTTCTTTTCAGGTTGGCATCACGTGATTGTTGTAATTTTTCACTAACCGCGTTCTCCCCCTGGTTTAAAGCGATATTTAAGGTATTTAGTTCATCTAGTTTTTGTTTGGCAAAAGATAACCAGTTTTTTAATTCACTATCTAATTTTTCTTCACGATTAAGATCAACCGGCACATGTTGCAAAGAACATGAAGGGGCAATCCATAACCGATCACCTAACTTTTCCTGAGCTGATTTTAAAGTGATTAAAGCCTGGTCTAAATCGGTGCGCCAGATATTTCGTCCATCGATAATGCCCAGGGATAGAATTTTATTTTTGGGTAAGTGTTTTAACACCTCGTTAAGTTGTTCTTTGCCGCGGACGATATCAATGTGTAAAACATCAACCGCAAGATGACATGTTAAAGCAAGGTTGTTATCTAATTCACCAAAGTAGGTGGCGAGAATGATTTTTAAATTATCAATGTGTAATTTTCTATATGCAAATTCAAGATTGCTTTTCCATATAGTGGGTAAGTCCAGTGCTAGTACCGGTTCATCAATTTGCACCCATTCAACACCCTGTTGTTTTAAGCGAGTTAAAATTTGTTTATAGGCATCAATTAAAGGTGTGATTAATTGAAGTTTATCAAAAGACTCGCCTTTTATTTTTGCCAGCCATAACCAGGTAATCGGTCCAATAATCACTGCCTTGGCATTAATGCCAGCTGATTGTGCTTCTTTAATCTCATCAAATAATTTATTAAAGCTTAGTTCGAATGTCTGGCCTTTGTGAATTTCAGGCACCAGGTAATGGTAATTGGTATCAAACCATTTAGTCATTTCACAGGCTGCAATGCTTTCATCATTGCGTTGCTCACCACGGGCCATGGCAAAATATGTTTCACTATCGATATGTTGTTGGCTCTTATGGTTTTTAAATCGAGGGGGAATTACCCCGAGCAGGCAGGACATATCCAGCACCTGGTCATAGCTGGAAAAGTCACCAACGGGAATAAGTTCAACTCCCGCATCCGCCTGTAATTTCCAATGACGCTGTCTTAATTCTCGACTTGCATCTTCAAGTGCCTGGGATGAGATTTTGCCTTGCCAGAAGGCTTCCAGTGATTTTTTTAGCTCCCGATCTGCGCCGATGCGCGGAAAGCCAAGATTGTGTGCAATGCTCATTGCTGTTCTCCGTTCAGGTGTTATTGGTTGCGGATAAGTATGAGCAGGGGTTAAGATTGAATCAATTTCATAATATTCATATAAATATTGAAGGGTATTCATAATGTTTCTGGAGTTACGCCATCTGCGCAGTTTTAAAGCCATAGAAGAAAGTGGCAGCCTGGCAAGGGCTGCTGAGCGTTTGCACCTTACCCAGTCGGCCTTATCCCACCAGATCAAAACCGTTGAGCATTATTTTGATATCCAGCTTTATCAACGCAAACATAAACCCCTTAAATTAACCGCCGCTGGGCAGAGATTGCTAAATCTTGCGCAGCGTATTTTGCCCGAGGTGGAATCAGCCGAATATGAAATGAAGCACCTGGCCGGGGCAGATTCAGGGCGGCTGCATATTACCATTGAATGCCACAGTTGTTTTGAGTGGCTGGTGCCAACACTCGATCACTACAGAAAACGCTGGCCAGAGGTAGAAGTGGATATTCGCCTGGGCAGTAGTTTTGAGCCCATAAAAGCGCTCTCACAGGAGGCGATTGATCTGGTCATAACTACTGACAAGGTAAGCCTGAGTGATATTATTTTTGAACCCTTGTTTGATTATGAAGCCCTGTGCATTATGGCGAATGATCATCCACTTACCGGTAAAGCTTATTTGAAGGCCCAGGACTTCAGTAATGAAACCCTGATTACCTACCCGGTAGAGAAAGAAAGATTAGATATTTTTACCCACTTTCTAAATCCTCAACAATCATCACCAAAACAAATTCGCCAGTCAGAACTGACCGTAATGATTCTTCAATTGGTCGCATCCGGCAGAGGTATCGCTGTGTTACCAGACTGGGTAGTGAATGATTACATCTCTCGGCAGTATGTAAGTGCTAAACCCCTGGGAGAAAAGGGCTTGCGGGGAACCTTGTTTGCCGCTATCAGACAGCGGGAAGCACAGCAGGAATATCTGCAAGATTTTATTGGGTTGGCGAGAGAAGGGTTGTATTTGAGGAGGTGATTTAGCGAGGGAGGGCTGTTTTTAGCCAGTAGCGGAAGTTAACCGCTTTATTTACTCACTGTTGTTTGCGTGCTCGGGGACAGAGCTTGCTTTTTAAACTCTGTCCCCTGTTGTGATTCCGATCAGATGGGCAGTGCGATGAACTACCCTGCACAACTCTTGGTGGTCTCAATAAGGGGACAGAGCGCCAAAAAGCGGCGGTCTTTCCCCGATGGAGATGTTCCACAGCAGTGCGCATTTTTACCAGCAAATTGAACTGAAAAAAAAGTGGGCCCAGGATGAAAGCAACAATGACATTTTTTTGGTGATTCCAGGCATACTTGACTTATATCCTGTTCAACTAAAACAGTAATTTATAAGCTATATTTTTTTGGATATATCACCCCATGCCTTTAAATATTGATGATAGCCGCATCGCCTTAGCCATTCCCCCCCTGTTTCGCCTGGCTTTCAGGCCGTTGTTTCTTGGTGGCGCATTATTTTCTATTCTCGCCATAGCCTGGTGGGCCTATTTCTGGATCAACCCTTCCAGCTGGGTGCCCCACGGCGGAGCTATCTGGTGGCATGGTCATGAAATGCTGTTTGGATTTGGTGCCGCTATAGTGGTGGGTTTCTTATTAACTGCAGTTCAATCATGGACAGGGGTTACCGGACTAAGGGGCAAACCCCTTGTCGTTTTAACAGTAGCCTGGGTAGCGGGAAGAGGTCTTTTAGCATTTGGAGCTTCCTACGACGTACCGGTCTGGTTAATTGCTGTAGTAGATACCAGTTATCTTTTGCTTGCAACACTCGCCATGGCTTATCCGGTCATAAAAGTAAAACAGTGGCGCAACCTGATGTTTGTGCCAATATTATTTGTTTTAAGTTTATTAAATGCCAGTGGTCATTGGGCGGTGATAAATAATCAGCCCCAAATAGCGACCCAGTCATTACATGGAACCGTGATTCTTTTCTCTTTAATCATCACCATTTTAGGTGGCAGGGTAATACCCGCGTTTACAGCCAACACAACACGTTGCAATAAAAAGGTTCCCATTAAATGGCTGGAAGTCACCAGTATATCGAGCATTATTTTATTAATAATAATTGCCTTTAGTGGCTTTGATAATGTGCCATCGGTTTTATTGTTTGGCGTGTCAGGCATAGCCGCATTAGCAAATGGCGTGCGTTTTTCTCGCTGGGGGTTTCAGCACTGTAAATCAGAACCCTTACTGTGGTCATTACACATGGCGTATATTTTCATTCCCCTGGGCTTTCTCATGCTGGCCTTACACAGTCTTGGTTTGATGGGAAATACCAGCGCCGCATTACACAGCATCACGGTGGGTGCTATTGGAGGAATGATCTTAGCCATGATTTCCCGGGTCACACTGGGTCACACGGGGCGCCAGCTAAATCCGCCGCGTTTAATGACAGCGGCTTATCTGTTTATATTTCTGGCGACAATTATTCGTGTCGTTGTTCCAGCTTTGTTGCCTGAATTTACTCAATGGGCAATAAGTATTGCAGGTGTACTTTGGGTGTTGGCATTTAGCATTTATATTTATTTTTATGCCCCCATGCTGGTGTCGGCTCGGGTTGATGGCAGGCCGGGTTAACATTTAATTAATTGCGACTTAATAAAGGTCAATTTCTTTTCGAGACGACTGCACTATGATGACCGCTTATTGAAATTAACTTGAGGAAAAAATATGAGCTGTTGTGGAAGCTGTGGAGGTCAGGACGCTGATCAAACAAATGAAGAAGATAAAAATAAAGAAACTGAAAATGAACAGGAAGTTAGTCAGGCTTCAGAGCAAGAAAAGGATTGATATAAGCCGGTAACTCAACAACGGCTGAATTTTAAGTGATTATAAAAATATTTTGTGGAGTGGTTTGACAAGTATTGCTCAGGCCCCCATAGTTAAACGAAAGTTGGTCATTTTAATAAATTTCATTCATGTTTTTAGATTGTGTATCCTGATTATTTTGAACATGGTCGACCTATGGGGGCAAGAATACAGAACATCGGTTTGGCTTTCTAACCAACCCCCTGTAGTATAGTGGTTGTCTTATGACCACTGCTCATCTATAATAAACAAGATCGCACAATAAATGATAAATGCCAAGATCCAAGCACCCCAATAAAGACATTGAAATTGCGCTTCAATACGCTGAAGCCTATGGTTGGATGATTTTAAAAGCAACGGGTAGCGCCCACTGCTGGGGGTTTATGAGATGTCCTGAAAATAATAAAAGTTGTTGGAATGGAATGCATTGTCAAACAAGTATATGGTCAACTCCAAAGAGTCCAGGCAATCATGCAAAAGCGATAAAACGGTTTGTTGATAAATGCCAGTTTTTAGGTGATAAAGATGAGTGATTTTGAATTCGAACTTATTTTTAAATTAAACCATGATGAAGATCCTGAAATCTATCTTGATGCTTTGTATCAGGCTGGTTGCGATGATGCAATTGCAGCGGTTGGTACTAAAGGTTATATCAGTTTAGATTTTAACTGTGAGGCCAATAACCCTCAGGATGCCATAATTGGCGCATATAAAAGGGTCTTAAAGGCAATACCCCATGCAAAGCTAGATCGTGCAGAGCCATACTTACTCAATGTAACAGAGTTAGCA
>Ga0316207_10001697_pt1 | contig 25664 bp, 21 predicted proteins | sample 6weekpyrite_MG_FD_204943 | JGI IMG/M metagenome (GOLD analysis project Ga0316207, IMG submission 204943) | Microbial mat bacterial communities from mineral coupon in-situ incubated in ocean water Damariscotta River, Maine, United States -... | ecosystem: Environmental > Aquatic > Marine >... | reverse complement strand
TGATTAATCCTGACCAGAAATCGGAGTCGACTAGGATAACGGGAATCCGCCGGGTCTTACCAGTTTGTATGAGGGTGAGTATTTCGGCGAGTTCATCAAGCGTACCAAAGCCACCGGGAAGTACGACATAGGCCGAAGCATATTTTACAAACATCACTTTACGTGAGAAAAAGTGCTTGAAGTGCAGAGGGATATCCTGGTATTTGTTTTGATGCTGTTCACGGGGTAAGTCGATATTCAGGCCAATACTCGGTGATTTACCCGCAAATGCCCCTTTGTTAGCGGCTTCCATGATGCCGGGTCCGCCACCACTGACAACAGAAAAGCCGGAGTCAGATAATAACCGGGCAATATCTTCAGCGAGCGAATAGGAAGGGTGTCCTGGATCAGTACGTGATGAGCCAAAGATACTGACTGAGGGTTTGATTTGGGCAAGGTGCTCAAAACCTTCGACGAACTCGGCCATAATCTGGAAAATTTTCCATGACTCACGGGTGAGCTGGGTATCCTTTAGAGAACCGCTACCTGGCAGATGTTTTTTAATTTGATTCGTCATTTTTTGCTTCCTGTTTACACTCGTGCTGCAGATGTATTCATGACTGCTTTACGCCATAATGGCAGATATTAGTTTCCATACCCTCTCTATATAATAGTCAATCTACTCTGACACCGATACGTACAGCACTATGACAACACAAAAAGACAAACCATTGATATTGGTGGATGGATCTTCCTATTTATACCGCGCGTTCCACGGTATGCCATCACTGACAAATTCACAGGGTGAGCACACAGGTGCAATTTATGGTGTGGTGAATATGTTACGCAGTTTATTGCGTGAATATGAGCCAGAACATATTGCCGTCGTGTTTGATGCCAAGGGTAAGACGTTCCGGGATGATATGTACAGTGATTACAAGGCAAATCGTGCACCGATGCCGGATGATCTGCGTAGCCAGGTAGAGCCCATTCACGAAATCGTAAAGGCGATGGGGCTTCCGCTCGTGGTCATCCCGGGCGTCGAAGCTGATGATGTTATTGGCACGCTTGCCGTACAGGCAACAGACTGCGGCATGAAGACACTGGTTTCTACCGGGGACAAGGACATGGCCCAGCTGGTCGATGACTCTGTGACGCTGATTAATACAATGACGGGCCAGGTATCTGATCCGGACAGTGTGCTGGAGAAGTTCGGCGTGCGCCCTGATCAAATCATCGATTACCTGGCACTGGTTGGCGACAAGGTTGATAACGTGCCCGGTGTGCCGAAGTGCGGCCCGAAGACAGCCGTCAAGTGGCTGACTGAGCACGGCGACCTGGATACCGTGGTGGCAAATGCTGATGCGGTGAAAGGCAAGATTGGTGAAAGTCTGCGGGCCAGCCTTGAACAGTTACCACTTTCAAAAGAGTTGGTTACGATCAAGTGTGATGTTGAACTTGAGGATACGCCGCAGTCTCTGCAACGCACGACACCGGATACCGAAACACTGCGTGATATGTTCGGCCGTTTTGAGTTCAAGACCTGGTTGGCAGAACAGATCGATAACGAGGCGAATGGGAGTTCTCAATCTGAAACAGTTGAGCAGCACGAAGCGGAATACGACACCGTACTAACGAAAAAAGATTTTAATGAATGGTTAAAGCAGCTGAAGGCAGCAGAGTTATTTGCATTTGATACCGAGACCACGAGCCTGGATTACATGCAGGCAGAGATTGTCGGCGTGTCATTCGCGGTGGAGTCAGGCAAGGCTGCTTACGTGCCAGTGGCACATGATTATGTTGGTGCACCGGAACAACTCGATCGCGATTGGGTGTTAGGCGAACTTAAACCGTTACTTGAAGATCCTGACCAGGCAAAGCTTGGTCAGAACCTTAAATACGATCGTAACGTGTTAGCTAATTACGGTATCACTTTGAACGGTATTGCCCACGATACGATGCTTGAATCCTACGTGCTTGATAGCACTGCAACACGCCACGACATGGATTCACTGGCACTGAAATACCTTTCACATAAAACAATTCATTACGAGGATGTTGCGGGTAAAGGCAAGTCACAGCTGACCTTTAACCAGGTTGAGATGGAAAAAGCCAGCCCGTATGCAGCAGAAGATGCTGATATTACATTACGTTTGCATGAGGTCCTGTGGCCCAAGCTTGAAGCTGATGAAACCTTACAAAAAGTGTACCGTGAAATTGAAATGCCCTTGCTATCTGTGATTGCAGATATAGAACGTGATGGTGTGTTGGTTGATGCGGAGATGCTGGCAAAACAAAGTGTCGAATTGACACAGCGTATTGACGAAGTTGAGGCAGAGGCGTTCAAGGTTGCCGGTGAAGAATTTAATCTAGGTTCACCCAAACAGATCCAGGCGATCCTGTTCGAAAAGATGGAGTTGCCCGTCATAAAGAAAACGCCGAAGGGACAGCCGTCAACGGCAGAAGCCGTTTTGCAGGAACTCGCACACGACTACGACTTGCCACGACTTATACTTGAATATCGAAGTTTGAGTAAATTGAAGTCAACCTATACCGATAAGTTACCGTTGATGATTAACCCAGGTTCCGGTCGCGTTCATACCTCGTATCACCAGGCCGTGGCGGCAACCGGACGCCTGTCATCGAGTGATCCAAACCTGCAGAACATTCCTGTACGTAGTGAAGAAGGTCGACGCATTCGCCAGGCCTTTGTACCGTCACCAGGTTTTAAAATTGTTGCGGCCGATTACTCGCAGATTGAACTGCGCATTATGGCGCACCTGTCAGGCGATGAAGGTTTATTAACCGCGTTTGCAGAAGGCTTGGATGTGCATCGTGCCACTGCTGCCGAAGTATTTGGTGTTGAGCGTGATGCGGTAACGAATGATCAACGGCGCAGTGCTAAAGCGATAAATTTTGGGCTTATTTATGGTATGTCTGCATTTGGCTTGGCAAAACAGATCGATGTCACGCGTAAAGAAGCACAGCAATATATTGACCTGTATTTTGACCGTTATCCGGGTGTAAAAAACTTTATGGAACAGACTCGTGAAGATGCACGCGACAATGGCTACGTCGAAACCGTTTTTGGCAGGCGTCTGTATGTACCGGATATCAAGGCATCCAATATGCAGCGCCGTCAATACGCTGAACGTACTGCAATTAACGCACCTATGCAGGGAACTGCAGCAGACATCATCAAGCTCGCAATGCTTGCCTGTGCTGACTGGATTGGCCAGGGCAATGAACAGGTGCGCATGATTATGCAAGTGCATGATGAGCTCGTATTCGAGATTGCCGAAGCTGTGCTTGATGAAGCCGTCGAAAAAATTACTGATGCAATGAGTGGTGCCGCTGAATTAAGTGTGCCGCTGGAAGTATCGGTAGGTGTGGGAGATAACTGGGAACAGGCCCACTAAGCTATGTTCTGTCGCTGTCGGGGATAAAAATGTTACTGGATTTCGAAGAACTGGATTATCAGCAAACTCCCCTTGGTGATATTAGTCTCCGGCGCAGAGCGGAACCGCGACTGGAAGGAAAAATTATTTATGAAGTAAAGCTGCGCGATGAATTCCTGATGTCGAGCCTGTTTACAGAGGCAGAGATTCAACTTTCAAAACTGGCGCTTGCTGAATGTGAAGGTAAAGAACTGGATGTGGTCGTAGGTGGGTTAGGCTTGGGATATACCGCGTTCACTGCACTGGAAAATTCCTTTGTCCGATCACTGAAGGTCATTGATGTGATGAAACCTGTGATCGACTGGCATCGTCGTGGTCTCGTACCACTTGGAAAACAACTGGTATCTGATCCACGTTGCAGCCTTGTTCATGGTGATTTTTTTGCGATTGCATCATCTTCCGAAGGTGGTTTTGAGCATGATGAATTACCATCTCATGTTCATGCGGTGTTACTTGATATTGATCACTCACCGACACACTGGCTGAATCCGGGTAATGGTGATTTTTACACTGTAGACGGTCTTCGTAATTTATCTGACAAACTGCTGCCGGCTGGCATTTTTGGGTTATGGTCAGATGACCCACCCGACATGAAATTTATCGATTTACTCAATTCGGTGTTTGAGTCATCGACGGCACACCTTGTCACTTTTCCAAACCCCTACACAGGTGGTGAGTCATCAAACACAGTCTACCTGTCACACAAGAGAAAAACCTGAATAGTTTAATCTTGTATTCGTTAATAATTACACAAATATTTTTATAAAATGGTAGCGGGCCATGGGATTTTGGAAATAATGAATGAAACAGAACGTGAAACACGAAGTAACACACAAAACAAATTGAGTTTTATAATGCCTGTAGCGATAGGCTCGAATCGCGTACTGCCTAAGTGGCGAAAAAATACTAAAAGTACCACGGCTACCTTGCAGCTGATCTTGGCAGTTACTTCGATAATTCGCTTTTTTAATAAAGATCATCTTGACACATTTATTCTTATTACAAGAGAAGAGGATATCGATGTAGTCAGAGGTCTTATTACACGCATTGAAGCAGATACAAGTGTACGTATTTATGTAATTTCAGAGCTTGAGCTTTGCCCGCTACTATCATTATCAAATCATACAACCCTCTCTGGCTGGCAGGTACAACAACTAATAAAGCTGGCAGCAGCAAAGATGGTTAATACATCTTTCTATGTTGCGCTTGACGCAGATGTAATCTGCACGCGGAAATGTGATGCAACCTCGTTCGTTCAAAATGGTAAGGCGCTTACGAATGTGCAACGTTATTTTGACTACTATCGTCTTTATAATAATCCATCTAAAGAAAATAGAATTAAAATTAAACGTACTAAAAATGCATCTGCTTTACTAAAAATGAAGCGACCAATGCGTTATTGGGGGAGATATTATGGGGATACGCCGGTAGTACTTCATACCGAAAGTGTGAAGTCGCTGACCAGGTATATCGGCGATACTTACAGTTCAGAATGGCAAGATGTCCTCGCAGAGAATAATAACTGGACAGAATACGCACTGTATTTTTTATACATGGAGAAGACTGGAAAAATTCAGCGCTATCATTCCATGTCTGGAAGACAAACCATATTAAACCTCGATAACTCCATATGGCTTATGCCACAAAGATTGAAAAAGCCACTTGATTATGAGAATTGGCCTCAAGAAGATTTAAATAATCATCATGGCCCATTCGTAGTTGTTCAAACATGGTTTGATGAAAAAAGTTGGTTACCAACTAAGTATAAAGGGATAAACGAGTTTTATTATTCTGTCGCACAACGGCTCGGTATGGGTGATGTTGTAAGCAAAGTTAACCACGAAGCTGAAATCACTGGCGAGTGAAAAGGATTTGGGCCTCATATGTCCATTTGGCTAAAAATGCATTAACTGAAAAAGTATAAAAGTAAAAAAAGTTAGATTGTGCAGGGAAATAGTTAATGGATGGCAAAATTAAAACGAGCTGAAAACAGCGAAGGTAGCTATTGTGTCATTGAGTATGAGGTTATTGAAGAAAAAATATATACAGAAATATTTCAAAGGTGTAAGGAACTTTTGTATTTGAAATGCGTCTTACAGTTATCCCTATGTTGTTGGGTGCTTTCAGTCCCCCCTCCCTGGGCCTGGAAGCAAAGGTTCGGTTCTCCTAACGACCGGACCAACCTCGCCCCGGCCAATTCCCCCTCATGGTCGGGGCTTTTTATTTTTTGGGCCTATTTAGGCTTCATTGCTTAACCATGCTGACAGGACTTCACGTGCTTCTTCCAGGCCTTGTTTATTCAGTGAGGAAAAGAGTTGTACCGTACTCAGCGGGTAGGATTTGTCGGTAGCAGCACGGACTTTATGCAGCGATGCGCTGGCCGCATTGCGTGACAGCTTGTCAGACTTGGTGAGCAGTATATGGACGGGGAGTTCTACGGAATTGCACCAATCGAGCATTTGCACATCGTAGTCTTTAAGCGGGTGACGGCTGTCCATAAGGAGGATGAGTCCACGTAGCGCGGCACGTTTCTCGAGATACAGCCCCAGTTCACGTTGCCATTCCTGTTTCACCTTGGCAGGGACCTTGGCATAGCCGTAGCCAGGCAGGTCAACAAGGCGATGTTCATCGTCGATGGCAAAGAAATTAATCATCTGGGTGCGGCCAGGGGTTTTACTGGTTCGAGCGAGGCTATTAATACCGGTAATGGTGTTCAGCGCACTGGACTTGCCTGCATTGGAACGACCGGCAAAAGCGACCTCGCTGCCGGTGTCAGCAGGGCACTGCTTAAACTTCTTGGCGCTGGTCAGGTAGAAGGTTCTTGAAAAGTCGTTCATCTTGGGTTCAGGTCTGATCGGGTATAAAGGGGTTAATTTACTGTATTTGCAGGAAAAAATATAGTTTCTGCGCAGATCAGTAAGGACAGTTATGGTTGACCAACATTAGCATACTCTGGTATACAGTCAGGCCATTTTTGAGGAAATTCCGTTGCCATGGTCGAACCATGGGTAGACTGGAGGGTCTGACGGAGTTGGTGATACCGAATTATTAATAAATCATGCCATTAAATAGGCAGGAGTATCTAGAGATGAAAAAGACAGTTATTACAGCAATTATCGCATTGGGAATGACAGCCGGCGTACAGGCCGCTGATATGAAGGCCGGTAAGAAGACTTACGACGCTGCTTGTGTTGCATGTCATGGCGCAGGCCTGGCTGGTGCACCTAAGGTGGGTGACAAGGCTGCCTGGAAAGCCCGTATTGCACAGGGTATGAAGGTTATGGTCGACAATGCGAACAAGGGTTTCCAGGGTAAAAAGGGCTTCATGCCAGCTAAGGGTGGCCGTGCCAACCTGAGTGATGCAGCAGTTGCCGATGCCGTTGCTTACATGGCTGACCAGAGCAAGTAAGATTTACAGATAACTTTTCAAGGATCATGCAAATGATGAAGCGATTCCTTATTTCGGCACTGATGATGGCTGTAGCCAGTGGTGCAGTTGCAGGCGGTGACCCGGTTGCCGGGAAAAAGAAGGCAACTTTATGTATCGGCTGTCACGGTGCTGACGGTAATAGCTCAAACCCGGATTGGCCAAGCTTGGCAGGTCAGGGTGAAGGCTACTTAGCCAAGCAAATCAATGACTTCAAGTCAGGTGCGCGTAAAGATGGCACCATGAATGCAATGGTAGGTAGTTTGAGCGAGGCCGACGTGGCAAATGTGTCTGCATTTTTTGCCGGCAATAAGGCCAAGTTAGGCAGTACTGCGAAGGACCAGGTTGAACTGGGTAAGCAGATTTACCGTGCTGGTATCGCTGATCGTGGCATAGCCGCTTGTGCAAGCTGTCATGGACCAACCGGGGCAGGTAACCCTGCTGCGAAGTTCCCGGCGCTTTCTGGCCAGCATGCCAAGTACACAATGAAGGCATTGAAAGACTTCAGTACTGGTGCACGTGAAAATGACCTCAATGGCATGATGCGTGATGTTGCTGGTAAGCTGAAGGACGCAGAAATGAAGGCAGTTGCGGAATACGTTTCTGGTCTGCACTAACTGTCAGGTTATTCTGATAGAAAAAAGGGTGGTGTTATGCCACCCTTTTTTTGTCTGTAAGGTAATAGGCGGTGTTATGCCACCTTTTTGTCTTTAAGATGACTAAGCAGTGTTATGCTGCTCTTTTGTTTATAAAAAAGTAGAGTTATACGAATCATGTACGTAAGTTGGGGGTGCCTGTGTCCACGCGGGTAGAGAAAGGCAGGAAGCATAGCGCGGGCGCCATTATTATCGAGTTCCTGGGTTCGATGAATCTGGCGATTACGATCCTTGTGGCTATTGCGATAGCCTCGATTATAGGCACCCTGTTACAACAGAACCAGCCATACCAGGATTACATCATCAAGTTTGGGCCGTTCTGGCACGAGGTATTCGAGAACCTTGGCCTTTATGATGTTTACGGTGTCTGGTGGTTTATCGTTTTATTGAGCTTTTTGCTTCTCACGACCAGCGTCTGTGTTGTCCGAAATAGTCCTCATATGTTGCGTGACATGCGCAATTTTCGACTCAAGGCGGCCAGAAATTCCTTGCGTGCATTTCATAACAAGGCTGAATGGCAATTGGCAACAGACCGTGACAGTGTGTTGCAGGATGTCACGAGCCACATGCATGCGGAAGGTTACCGTACGCGCAGTAAGGAGTATGACGATCACACTTTAATCTCCAGTATGCGCGGGGGCTTTAATCGACTTGGATACGTGTTCACGCATATCGGTATTGTGATTGTATGTGTGGGCTCACTGGTGATGTTTAACGTGCCGCTGAAGTATGCAATGTTTAGTGGTGAAGTAAAAATTGAAACAGATAACACCCTGCCGGCATCAAAAGTGCCTGAACACAGTGTACTGAATGCCGATAACTCGTCATTTCGTGGATCGGTCAGCATCTCGGAAGGGCAGAGTGCCAACCTCGTATTCCTGAATGTTGCAGATGGTTTTCTTATCCAGGAATTACCATTTGAAATTGAATTAAAAGATTTTCGAATTGAGCATTATGAGACAGGTCAGCCAAAGTCTTTTGAGAGCGATCTCATTCTTTACGACGACGATCTGGATGAGCCGTTAAAACAGACCATCGCGGTGAACTATCCACTGTTTTACAAAGACTATGCAATTTACCAGGCCAGTTTTAATGATGGCGGGACAGAATTGTCATTAAAGGCATGGCCACTGCGTGACTCGAAGTTGAAGACCCTCGAAATGAAGGGTGCCGTGTTTGGCAAAATACCGTTATCAGATAATGATGAAAAATTTGTCATCGAGTTAACTGATTTCCGCAAGTTCAATATTAATCCTGTTGAAGGCGAGGACAAGAAATTCAAGAATCTTGGCCCGAGTTTTTCATTCAAGGTACGTGACAGCCTGGGCCAGGCGCGCGAGTATGTGAACTACATGTCACCGGTTGTGCAGGAAGGAAATTTATACTTGCTTAGTGGTATGCGTGAAAGTGTCGCTGACCCATTTCGCTACTTATATATCCCGGCGGATAAGAATGGTTCTGTACAACGCTTCATGCAGTTTTATGCAAACATCCAGGATAACAAAAAGACTGACAAAGCGATCCGCGAAACGGTTGCTAACCTGATAGGTGGACTTGAAGCCGAACAGCAAAAACAAATCGCTGAAGGTATGTTCCAGACAACCCAGCGTCTTCTGAATTTGTTTATCAGTGGCGGGTTTACAGCTATCAGTGCACACATTGAAAAAAATGTGCCTATTGATAAACGTCAGGCAGCAGCAGAGACGTACCTCGATATATTGCGTCAGACGCTTGGCACTGCGTACATTTCCTTGCTTGGTGAGGAAGGCGTTGATCTTGAGCAAGATATTAGTGATGCAGATAGTGTGTTTTTTGATGAAACCATAAATGCATTGGGCAGTATCCATGCTTACGGTGCGCCTTTTTATCTGGAAATGAAGGACTTTGAGCATATCCAGGCAGCAGGCTTACAAATTGCACGTGCACCGGGTAAAGGTGTAATTGTGCTTGGTTGTGTTTTGCTTATCGTGGGGATTTTTATTATGTTCTATATCCAGCAGAAACGTTGCTGGGTTTGGGTTGGTAAGCAGGTAGATAGTGATGAAGTTGAAGTCATTTTTGCCGGCACAAGTAACCGTAATGAACGTGATTTTGCACAGGACTTTTCAAGTTTAAAGGAACGCCTCGGCCATCGCCTGGGTGTGCCCGCAACGAACGGGCAGGAGTGAAAAAATGTCAGTGACTACTGAAGCTTTAAATAATGATTTCAATAAGCCATTTGTGAAAACACTGTCAGTGTATGACTGGGTGTTCGCGTTATTGGTAATGGTTGGAACGGTTTACGCGTGGAATGGCTACTCATCGTTAATGGATGTCTACGAGGTAGGTATCCTGTATGGGACAGGTCTGTCAATGATTGCGCTGGGTTGGTACTGGAAGCCAAGTCGTACGCTTATGTTGACGGTCGCTGCACTGAGTATTTACGCAGTGACTGCATATGAGCCTGCAGTGAATGCGCTCAAGGGACAGGGTATGAATGGTTTGCAGGCAATCACTGCATTAGCCAGCCTGGATGATAAGGAAAACAGTCAATTTTTGTTCAAGTTTTTCCTTTCCAGTACCTCCGCCGTGATGTGGATGAGTGCCTTGTATATGTTGGCAACATTGACCTATTTTGTTGCCATGTTTAGTCGCTCTGATTTTTCTGCCAGTGTTGCGACCAGGATGACATGGATGGCAACGGCAATGGGTCTGGTTGGTTTGATGGTGCGTTGGCGCGAGTCCTATCTGATCAATTTTGAATATGGACACATCCCGGTCAGTAATCTTTACGAAGTGTTTATCCTGTTTGCAATTATTACAGCACTAATTTACCTGTTTTATGAAATGCGCTACAAGACAAAAGCACTGGGTGGTTTTGTTCTGTTTATCATTAGCGCTGCCGTCGTGTTCTTACTGTGGTATCAGTTCAACAAGGACGCACACGAAATACAGCCACTTGTACCTGCGCTGCAAAGTTACTGGATGAAGATCCACGTGCCGGCAAACTTTATTGGCTATGGATGTTTTGCGCTGTCTGCAATGGTTGCAGTTGCCTACTTGATCCGTGACAAGGCCGGTGCAGGCGGCTTTGCTGATCGTAGCCTGCCAACGGCAGAGTTGATGGACGACTTAATGTACAAGTCCATTGCGCTGGGTTTTGCGTTCTTTACCATCGCGACTGTACTGGGTGCACTTTGGGCCGGTGAAGCATGGGGCGGTTACTGGTCGTGGGATCCAAAGGAAACATGGGCACTGATTGTATGGCTCAATTACGCAGCCTGGTTGCACATGCGACTGACCAAGGGCTGGCGGGGAGCGCCAATGGCCTGGTGGTCAATCGTCGGTTTGTTTGTGACCCTGTTTGCCTTCCTCGGGGTCAATATGTTCTTGTCGGGTTTGCACTCATACGGTGAACTTTAAGGTGCTTTTGTTGCCTTTATTAATACGAAGTTAATACGCGAGACATTAGAATGAAAAACAGATTATTGACCATTCTGGCGCTGTTCATGCTGCAGTCGATGCCGGCGCTGGCATTTGATGAGGGTTTTGAATACAAACTGGTTACACCAGCACAGGCCACCAGTGACCCGGCAAAAATAGAAGTACTTGAGTTGTTCTGGTATGGCTGCCCACACTGTAATGAGTTTGAGCCGACCCTTAACAAGTGGCTGAAAACCAAACCTGATGATGTAAAGTTTGTTCGCGTACCTGCGATATTCCGCCAGTCATGGGCAACACATGCACGTGCCTACTACACGGCCGAGGCACTGGGTGTGTTGGACAAGGTGCATAGCGAAATCTTTGACGAGATTCACCAGAAGGGTAAAAAGACAGTAGCCCTGTTGGATGAGGTCGATATTGAGAAGTTTTTTGTCAAACACGGTGTGAAGAAAGAAGATTTCAAACGTACCTGGGACTCATTTGTCGTGCAGTCACGCGTCAGGCGTGCAGCGACCTTGACGCGTAGTTATGGCATCAATGGCGTACCGGCCATGGTAGTGAATGGGAAATACCGTACCAGTGCCAAGGAAGCGGGTATCCAGGACCCGTCCAAGGTCACCAACGACCAGATGATGAAGGTTGTTGACTGGCTGGTAGAGCGTGAACGGCAGGCGACTAAAGCTACAAAGAAATAATCCTTATTACAGGCGGGCATCTTCTGCCCGCCTGATCTAGAATAGTGCGGAGTTAAGCCGGATCGGGTGATCATGAAAGCTGCGCAACTGTTCGTCGAATGTCTCGAAAACGAGGGTGTTGAATACATCTTTGGTATTCCCGGGGAAGAAAACCTCGATCTCATGGATGCCCTGCTCGATTCGAATATCCAGTTCATTACCACGCGCCATGAGCAGGGAGCGGCCTTTATGGCCGACGTCTACGGTCGCCTGACAGGACGCCCGGGTGTCTGTCTGGCCACGCTGGGGCCAGGAGCGACCAATCTGGTTACCGGCGTCGCGGATGCAAACATGGATAATGCGCCACTGGTGGCGATTGCCGGGCAAGCAGGGACAAATCGTCTGCATAAGGAGTCACACCAGGTACTTGACCTGATTAACCTGTTCAGCCCGATCACCAAGTTTGCCTCGCGAATGCCGACTCCCGAGATTATCCCGGAACTGGTACGTAAGGCCTTCAAACTGGCTCAGGCGGAGAAACCTGGTGCGTGTTTTATCGAGTTTCCAGAAAATATTGCCAAGATTGAGCTGGACAGTGCGCCACTGCAAGTGGGTTATACACGTGATCCTGAGCCACTGTCTGACCGGGTTACTTATGCCGCCGAGCTAATATCTGAAGCCAAAGACCCTATTATCCTTGCCGGTCATGGTGTCGTCCGTGCAGGTGCCGCCGAGGCACTGGCAAACATTGCCGAGGTACTACATGTACCCGTAGCGAATACCTTCATGGCGAAAGGTGTCATACCCTTCAGGCACCCGATGGCGTTGGGCAGTGCCGGTCTGCAGGCCCACGACTATGTGAATTGCGGGTTTGATCATGCCGATCTGATTATCTGTATTGGTTATGACCTGGTGGAGTATCACCCTTACCTGTGGCACCCGACCCGGGATCGAAAGATTATCCATATAGACAGTAGCCCGGCCGAGGTTGATGAGTCATATCCACTCGAATGTTGTGTGATTGGGGATATCAAGCTGAGCCTGGAGCGTATTATGGAGCAGGCGCAATCACGCGAGCGTCATGTCATGCGACCACTCAGGGATGCCCTGATTGAAGAGATGAATCAGCATGCCAGTGATACAAGCTTTCCCATCAAGCCGCAGAAGCTGATATGGGAGCTACGAACAGCCATGGCGATGGATGATATTGCGGTGTGTGATGTGGGCGCACACAAGATGTGGATGGCCCGTATGTTTCGCTGTGAACAACCGAATACTTGCCTGATCTCGAATGGGTTTGCCAGTATGGGTATCGCGGTACCGGGTGCGATTGCAGCAAAGTTAAGTCACCCTGACTGTGCCGTCGTTGCCGTGACCGGTGATGCGGGCTTCATGATGAATTCGCAGGAGATCGAGACGGCCATGCGCCTGAATACGCCGGTTGTAATCCTAATCTGGAATGATGGTGGCTATGGTTTGATTAAATGGAAACAGGAAAACCAGTTTGGTCGTCCTTCACATGTCGATTTTGGTAACCCTGATTTTGTAAAATATGCCGAATCATTTGGTGCGAAAGGCTACCGCGTTAACAACCCAGGTGAATTATCCTCTATATTAAAGACTGCACTGGCCGATAACACAGTCAGTATCATTGATTGTCCAGTTGATTACAGCGAGAACATGAAGTTGACCGAGAAGCTCGGCGAAATGGTCTCCCCGATACAGGCATGAACACGATAATGAACGCGCATCACGTCGAACCACATAAAGAAAATGAATTGAGCCTGTTGAGTTATAACATTCAGGGCGGTATCGAGACGCGTGGTTTTCATCATTACTTTATGAAGAGTTGGCAGCATGTATTGCCTCACTCTCGTAAACGCGAAAATATTGACCAGGTTGCAGGGATTATCAGCGATTACGATATCGTCGCATTACAGGAAACAGATGCTGGAAGTTTGCGGAGTAATTTTACAAACCTGACCGAGTACCTGGCCAGGAAAGGCCATTTCCCGTACTGGTATAACCAGGTGAACCGGAACATTGGCAAGTTGGCACAACACAGTAATGGTTTATTAAGTAAACGTGAACCGATCGAGATTTGTGAGCACAAGTTGCCAGGCATGATACCCGGCCGTGGTGCAATACATGCACGTGTTAAGGTAGGCAGGACTGAATTAACGATTATTGTTGTTCACCTGGCGCTTGGGAAACAGACGCGCTTGCAGCAACTGGGTTATATTAGTGAGCTCATCCAGTCAGACAAGCATGTGGTACTGATGGGTGATATGAACTGTGAATCGCATAGCAAGGAAATGGAATACCTTTTCAAGAATACTCACTTGCTCGAACCTGAAAGCAGGGAGCACACATTTCCAAGCTGGCAACCTAAAAAGAATATCGACCATATACTGGTCAGCAGTGATGTAAAGGTCAGGGGTGTTCATGTACTTAAACACGGGGTTTCAGATCATCTGCCTGTGTCTATGAATATCAGGATAGGAACAAAACACTAGAAGATAAATAAAATGAAAGACTGGAAAGACAAGTATTACGCCAGCCTTGAAAACCTTGAAGAAAAGGAAAAGGAATGGGCTGATACCGACCAATTACTGCGTCGCTGTTTATCAAGGCTTACACTCGCCTCTGATGGTCAGGGCAAGCGCCTTGATGAGAACCTTGAGCGTTTTCGTAATACTGTTCGCCGGGAGCGAAACCACGACCGTATTCAGAAAATGGTCGATTTTATCGTCGAAACAGCCTCTGATTTAAAGCAAGACAAAAATCATATTCCTGATGCACGGGATGTCATGCTTGCAATTTTAGACAAATTACCATTTCCGCAAGACCTTTTGAAAAGAAAGCGCTCGCTGCATAAAAAAATTGACTACATGTCTGATGATGCGGCACTGGATGACGAGATCGAAAAGTTAATGACCCTGGTTGGCGATGCAATTCGCATGGGCGTTGATACAGAAGACAAACAAGAGGTAGAAAAAAAAGGCTTGTTTGGCGGACTATTTGGTAACAAGGAAGCAGCCGAGAAGACGCAGAAAGAAACAAGTAATCAAGAACAACAGGCAGAAATCGAAATAGATGACGTTATTGATATCATCACTGGAGTGCTTGCTGATTTACTTGATGAAATTCGACTACCCAGTGACCTTACAGAACGCCTGGATGTATTAAAACAAAAAACAGCAAAAGCCCAGACACGTAACGAACTGAATCACTTGCTTTCAGATATAGGCAGAATTGTTTCTCGAGCAAACGAAACTGACAGAGAGCCCGAGCGCGTCATTGAGCCACAGGGCTCAGACTTACATATTAACGAAATTTTTATCCAGCTATTGGAGAGGCTCGACCTGCCGGAAGATATGGTTGAGTATGCTGAAAGCCTCAAACATAAATGGGAAGTAGGACTGGAAGAAGACCAGGTTGTCGAAGCGCTCGAATCGATTGCTGAATTAGTTGTTAAAATACGCACCCGCATCGAAAGCGAAAAAAATGATTTCCAGGCATTTTTGCAGCAAGTGACTGACAGGTTACAAATGCTGGATCAGCATATCCAGGAGAATGCAGAAAGCCAGCAGGAAATCTTTGATGAAAATAAAAAGTTCAGTGATGATGTTGGCGGTGAGGTCGAGCAGATCCAGACGGATGTCCGTGATGCCAATGAACTCATGGATCTCAAGACACATATCGCGGCAAAACTAAGCAATATTACGACCCATGTTGAAACATTCCGCGATAAGGAAGAAAAACGTAAGTTGCAGATGGAAATCAGGGTAGGTGAGCTGGCCAGTAAAGTTCATCAGCTTGAAGAGGAGTCGAGCACACTACGTGAAAGACTCGTAGAAGAACAGCAACAGGCCATGATGGATGCATTGACAAAGGTGCCCAACCGCCTTGCCTGGGATCAACGTATGGACCAGGAATTTGGGCGCTGGAAACGCTACGAAACGCCCCTGGTCATTGTTGTTTGGGATGTTGATGATTTCAAGAAGGTCAATGATACTTACGGTCACAAAGCTGGAGACAAGGTCTTGGTAACAATTGCGACCCTGTTAAAAGAGCATGTCAGGGAGACTGATTTTATTGCACGTTTCGGCGGTGAAGAATTTGTCATGCTGTTACCCGAAACGAAGATTGAAGATGCGGTCAGTGTTGTCGAAAAGCTTCGTGCCGGGATAGAAGATTGTCAATTTCATCATGGCGAGAAACGTGTGCCGATTACAGTGTCTGGTGGTATGACACAATTTAAAAAAGGCGACACGATCGAAATTGCATTTGAGCGTGCCGATCAGTTTCTTTATAAAGCAAAAGGAAGTGGCAAGAATCGCTGCTGCAGTGAACTTGACTGATTGCCAAATCGGTAAAAAGTATGACATGGAGTGATAAGCCGGTATTGGTTGTAAAAGGCTTTTGTATGGGCATGGCGGATCTCGTACCGGGAGTGAGTGGCGGTACGATGGCATTCATCCTGGGTATATACGAACGTCTATTGGCCGCAATCCGATCGTTTGATAAAGCCTGGGTCATCGCGTGTATCAAGCTGGATATTTCAGCTGTAGTCAGACGCCCTCATTTCAGTTTTATATTGCCACTGCTTGCTGGTTTGTTTGCTGCAGTGTTCTTCTTTACCCGCGTTATTTCTTTACCAGGTTTAATCAAGCAGTACCCTGAGCATGTTTATGGGCTCTTTTTTGGCTTGATACTCGCATCGATAATCGTGTTGATGAAGGAGCTAAAAGGATTTTGTATAAAAGACGCGTTCACCTTGATGATAGGGACAGTGGCTGGACTGGTGTTGGTTAATCTTGTACCGGTTGAAACCCCTGACAGTGGCTGGTTTATTTTTATAACAGGTGCGATAGCGATTTGTGCAATGATTCTACCGGGTGTATCGGGTTCATTCCTGTTACTCATCATGAAAAAGTACAGTACTATCCTGCAGGCCCTGGGTGATTTGAATTTATCCGTTATCCTTCCGTTTGTATTGGGGTGTATAACAGGCTTGGCGCTGTTTTCTCGATTCCTGGATTTTCTGCTCAAGCATTTCTACCAACGTACATTGCTGGTTATTAAAGGTGTACTTCTCGCTTCATTATGGGTTCTCTGGCCATTTCAGCAGCGTGTCTATGAAACAGTCACCGGTAAACAAAAACTGTTAAGCACTCAACCTTATTGGCCCATGGAATGGGGCAGCGTGGTACTTGAGGTAGCTGCGTTGGCTTGTCTTGGAATATTTGTGGTACTGGTCTTTAATGCGCTCTCACGTCGGTAAGTTGGAAGTGATATGAGAGCTTATGGGCCATAAGCTGATGTAACACGGGATAAATAGATAGCTTTAACAGTATTTAGTTATATTCAGTTATTGCCAACATTATGAATTTAATAGAAATTATCTTTTCGAAAAGAGAATAATAATTTCTATACATTAGACCTTATATAACAAAGCTGGACTATACTTAATAATCACGATTTAGCGCGTTTCGAGGAAGACTGGTGGCACACAAACTCTTTCTAATTGAGACTTCTGCAACATTGCGTCATGCAACTAAGAAATTACTGCATGGACATGGGCACCAGTTAACGATTGAAAGCGATTTTGCCACTGCGCTGGATTACATTCAGAAAAATACCAGGTCGTATGATGCGGTGATCCTTGGCTGGCCAGCCAGGACAGATAATCATGCTGATGAATTGCTGGCTTACCTGCTTGAAGAAGAAAGCAACCTGTTGCCCGTCCTGATCATGGCACATGAGGCGGATACGCCCAAGTTGAATTGGTTATCACATCGAAAGCATTCAACTTTATTGCTCTGGGACGACTACCGTGAAATAACAAATTCGATCAACCAGATCATCCAGGTAAAACCCGAACGAACAGTCATACGTCCGGAAATATTAAGCAAGGCAGCGCAAACTCCGATTAGGGTCTTGTTTGTTGATGACTCGCCAACTGTAAGGGTCAGTTATCGACGGCTTCTTACGAAGTATGGTTACGAGACTGATACCGCTAGTGGTATTGCCGAGGCGATGGAAAAGGCAATTGAAAATGATTATGACATTGCAATTGTTGATTATTTTATGCCAGATGGAACAGGTGATAACTTGTGTCGCATGCTTCGCGATGATCGCCGCACTGCCAGAATTACATCTGCGATCATTACAGGTACATACTTAAACGATGCCATTATCGGCTCACTTGAAGCCGGTGCGGTTGAGTGCATGTTCAAAAATGAAGGTCAGGAATTGTTCCTGGCACGAATCGATGCAATGAGTAGGGCAGTACGGGTCCGTAACTCAATCGAGAAGGACCATCAGCGATTAGAGGGTATTCTTGCATCAGTTGGAGACGGCGTATACGGGGTCGATACTGACGGCTTGATAACATTTATTAACCCCGCGGCGAAAGAAATTCTCGGCTATGAAGAGGATGATGAGCTACTTGGAAAATCGCCATACAAAATGTTTCATCATGAACATCAGGACGGGACACCTAAGGGTATTAATGAATGCCCATTGCAACGTGCATACGGTAATGGTTATCAATTTGTCTCACGAGAGACAACCTTTCTACACAAGGAAGGTAACCATATATTAATTGAATGCACGATTTACCCGTTACAGATTGAAGGCAAGATGGAGGGGTCGGTTGTCGCATTCAGGGATATCACGGAAAGAAAGCTGCTTGAAGATGAGCTCAAATGGCAGGCCACACATGATTCTTTAACGGGTCTTCCAAACCGTGCATATTTTGAAGAGCAACTGGGGCAGGAAGTAAGGCGCCTGCATCGCAGTAATGAATCAAGTGCCCTGTTGTACATTGATCTCGATAGGTTTAAATATATCAATGATACGGCAGGACATGCAGCGGGTGACGAGTTGCTAATTGAGCTGGCCAAAGAGCTGTGCCTGCGTATGCGTAAAGCCGATGTGCATGCAAGAATTGGTGGCGATGAATTCGCTTCTATCCTGAGAAATATTAAGGTGGAGCAGGTAGAAGAATTAACGAATGAATTTCGTAAACTAATAGAAGATTTCAAGTTTGTCTATAAAGGCAAGGACTACAATGTAACCGCAAGTTTTGGTGTAACAATTCTCAACAAGGACACGGACTCGCATGGTGATGCACTCGCCAATGCAGATATTGCCTGTTACATATCCAAGAACCGGGGGCGTAATGTTGTCCACGTCTATGATAGTGAGAATGATGCAAAGACCACCATGGATATGGAGCTCGGTTGGTCGACAAGAATTAAAAATGCACTCTCTAGCGACGGGTTTGAATTACACTTCCAGCCAATAGTGCCACTCGATGTTATCGATATTGAGAATCTACCCTCTCAGGAAGGTGAGATTTGGAAGCATCTTAAAAAACAGAACAATACAAATTGTTATTATGAGGCATTAATACGTTTACGTGATGGTTCAGGTTCGACTGTCGCACCAGGTGCATTTTTACCGACCGCAGAACGTTTTAATATGATGCCTGAACTAGACAGGTGGGTGATTAAACATGCAGTCGAAAAATTATCAGGCAACCCACAATTTGAGAATATAAAACTTTCGATTAATCTTTCAGGTCAGGGCTTGCAAGATAAAGACATGGCAGGCTTCGTAAGAAACCTTGTCAACAACCATAATGTAAAACCACAACAATTATGCTTTGAAATAACAGAAACATCGGCAATTGCAAATTTTGATGATGCCAGTCGACTGATAGAAGAACTTAAAGAATTTGGCTGTAGCTTCTCACTGGATGATTTTGGCAGTGGCTTCTGTTCTTTTTCACATCTCAAATTCCTGACCGTGGATACCATAAAAATAGACGGTATTTTTGTACAAGGAATGCTCACAGATGATATCGACCAGGCGATCATTCAATCTATTGTACAAATCGCACATTCAACAGGTAAGCGTACTGTCGCTGAGTATGTAGAGAATGCTGAAATTCTTACATTACTAAAAGAAACCGGTGTTGATGCGGTGCAGGGGTATTTCGTATCCAGACCCATCGAGTCGCTGGAAGAGGCATGTATTGAAAGTAAGCCGTCTGAAGGGTCTCAAAACCTATTCATTGTTTAGTAGGTGTCTGAGCTTTGGCCTACCTTTATACTAGTGAGCACGGTGACGTGCGAGCAGTGCGGCCTCATAGAACCCTTTGGGTTCATCAGGAGTACCTTACTCGATTTACAATCTCGTCAAGGCAACCGCCGGGCAATAATGATTTGCAATAAATGAAGAAATGGCGCGCCCGGCGGGAGTCGAACCCACGACCTTTGGCTTCGGAGGCCAACACTCTATCCAGCTGAGCTACGGGCGCATTAAATACGGCCGCAAGCATACCTAGATTGCGGTATATCGTCCATAAAATATGAGGAAATTGCTGGATTTATAGAATTTTATGGTTTTCCCCTCGGCTTAATGTGGCTATACTCTGCAGCAGAATTTTACCGGGTAGCAATTGCTGCCTGAATATTGATTATGAGCAAGGGGAAGTACAGTGGGACAGCATGAAGATCACGCAGTATTAGGCACGCTGATGAAGTTTATTGGCATTATGGCTGTTGGTGCCGTGTTTATCTATTTCTTGGCCGGATCAATGGTTGATTCAGATAATGGCGATAATACTGGTGCGAATATGGATAAGGCCGTTGAGGAACGCATTGCACCGGTTGCCAAGGTCAAGATCGCAGGTGACGCACCAGCCGCTGCCCCAGTTAAAATGAGTGGCAAGGATGTTTATACGGCTGCTTGTGCTGCCTGTCATAGTACCGGCGCTGCGGGTGCACCTAAGCTTGGTGACAAGGGCGCCTGGGCACCACGTATTGGTGCGGGTATTGATACCGTGTACACGAACGCCATCAAAGGTAAAGGTGCGATGCCGGCGAAGGGTGGTCGTGCGGACCTGGATGATGATGCCATCAAGGCGGCAGTTGACTACATGGTTGCAGAAAGTAAATAAAGACCTGGCATCAGCTGAGTCGTTGGAAGGGCCGCCATGTGCGGCCCTTTTTCATGTGTAACGCGATGACCAACCCGCGATAAGATCAGCAACATGTTCTGCATCCGATCTATTTGAGAGCAGGTGATCGGCATTTTCCAGGCTGATGATTGAAGAGGGTTTACCTGCATGATGGTGAATACGCTCGGCATGATCAAAGGCAAGCATCTCGTCATCGTGTGAATGGCAAATCAGCAAGGGCTTTTGATAGCTATTAAGCTCCGTGCCATCTTCTTTGTATGAAAGGTCCTGGAAAAACTTTTCACCGATGATGAAGTGGTTGCCCCCCATCGTAAAGCGGGCCGCACCGTTACTGCTGACGTCAGGACGTAAACCGATAAAGTGTCGTGCAACATGCCCAGGATCGGCAGGTGCGGCAATCGTTACAGCAGCTTTAACAGAGGGTATACGTTCAGCTGATTTGAGGATCGCAGTTCCGCCCATGGAGTGACCAATCAGGAGTTGTGGTGCTTCATAGTTTGCTGTCATGTATTCGTTGACGGCAACGATGTCATCTACATCTGTCATGAAATTTGTTTGAGAAAAATCCCCATCACTGTCACCGATACCGGTAAAGTCAAAACGTAGGACAGCAAAGCCACTCTTGGCCAGGTGTTCGCAAATAATATGGAAAGCCTTCAGGTTACGTGAACAGGTAAAACAGTGCGCAAAGAGTACCCATGTATGTGGTTTGGCTAGATCTGGCATATCAAGCTCAGCACCAAGTGCATAGCCAAGACTGCCTGGAATACGAAGGCGAATTTTTTTCATAAAAAAAAGCATTATTAATGCAGGAACAGGATCATAACTGAAAACAGATATGACTGCTTTAACTTTATAAAGCTCGATCCAGGCGACGATAGCCGATGGCTTCCTGGAGGTGTTGCGTTTGTATGTCCTGGCTGTCATCAATGTCTGCGATGGTGCGGGCAAGTTTAAGAATTCGATGCCAGGCACGTGCAGAAAGTCCAAGACGCTCAATTGCTTGTTCTAGTAAATGGCTGTCACGCTTTGCAAGGCTGCAATAGCGCTCGAGTTGCTGGTTACTGAGTAATTGATTGGGGCAGCCTGCCCTGTCGAGTTGTCGTTGCCGGGCATGTTCAACTCGCAGTTGAATTATCTCACTGCTTTCACCTTGTGGTTGTTCATGCAATCGAGAAGGCTGCAATTTCGGAACTTCTATATGCATATCAATGCGGTCCAACAAGGGGCCGGAAATTTTGCTGCGATAACGTAGAACCTGATCACGGCTGCATCGACAACGCCCTTCAGGATCACCATGATAACCACATGGACAGGGATTCATGGCTGCAACAAGTTGGAAGCGCGCAGGGAATTCTGCCTGGCGTGCTGCGCGTGAAATAATAATGTTTCCACTTTCGAGGGGTTCACGTAATACTTCAAGAACACGCCGGTCAAACTCGGCCAGTTCATCTAGAAATAATACACCATGGTGTGCGAGAGAGATCTCTCCAGGTCGAGGTTGGCTGCCTCCACCAACCAGTGCCACTGCCGAGGCGGTATGATGTGGGGCACGAAACGGTCGCTGTAACCAGTTATCGGTAGATATATCCTGGCCAGTTATTGATCGTACAGCGGCTGATTCGAGCGCTTCATCTTCAGTCATTTGAGGAAGAATGCCAGGTAGTCGCCTGGCAAGCATGGTTTTGCCTGTCCCGGGTGGACCAATCATAAGAAGACTATGATTTCCTGCTGCGGCAATTTCCAGTGCACGACGGGCATGATGTTGGAGTTTAATATCAGTCATATCATCACTTCCAGCCGCATTATTGTTAGTTTCCTGCTGTATCGATGCAGAGATGGGCTTTGATTGATTGAGGTGTGCGCAAACATCTAACAGGTGGTTGGCGGGGAAGTGATGTCCATCACGTATAAGATGAACCTCGTTCTCATTACAGCATGGTAAAACCAGCTTGCGTTGTGCATCACGCGTCGCAAGCGCGGTCGGTAAAACGGCCATTACGGATCTTAATTCACCGGTTAGTGCTAATTCACCAATGAATTCATAGTTTGTAAGCTCAATGGCTTCTACCTGGCCTGAAGCGACGAGAATACCGATCGCAATGGCAAGATCAAAACGTGCGCCCTGTTTAGGTAAATCAGCGGGGGCGAGATTAATCGTGATGCGTCGTGCCGGAAAGTCAAAACGCGAATTGAGGATTGCACTACGGACACGGTCTTTGCTTTCACGTACTTCTGTGTCGGCAAGGCCAACAATAGAAAGTGAGGGCAGACCATTTGATAGATGAACTTCAACACTGACCAGCGGCGCGTGAATGCCCTGGCTGGCACGACTATAAACAACAGCAAGTGACATGACATTTCCTTGTCAATTTAACAGGCATCCTGCCTGTTTGAATGATTAAAAAAACTACGAGTTAATTTGAGTCCTGCTCCAGTTGAGCAAGTCGCTCGGCCATGGCCTCGAGTTTTTCGCGGGTCCTTAGCAGTACAGCACGTTGTACATCAAACTCTTCACGTGTGACGAGATCCATACGTGATAACGCAGCCGCCACGCTACTTTTAAGTATGCGTTCGAGGTCATCACGTGCCAGTTCGAAACCGGCGGGGAGCGCTGATTCAAGTTGATGACTCAATTCATCAATGAATGATTTTGGTGTATTCATATGCACTATCCAACTAGATAAGAGCATCGTACCCGATAGTACTGCAAACAAAAACACAGCAGTACGTGAAAGATCGCACCGAATTGGTGCAACCATGTTTGGCGATGTCCAAAATGGTGCATTAAAACCCTGTCCAGGATGACCTAATGAGGTGTAACCCATTGTTTATATGATAAAAATAAAAAGTGGCATAGCCTGTGCAATAAACACTACGCTGGCGCATTATGCTGCCACTCAACCACCACATGGATAGAATTTATTAACGTTTTACTAAAAGTATTTGAGAACAATTGAGGAGTTTTAAGATGAAAAAAACAATGAGTACATTGGCGATTGCCGGTCTGATGACAGCGTCACCCATGGCAATTTCCACCGCAGCAGCAGAATGGTCAGCAAGCGGTAATGTCGCTCTGACAACAGATTACGTCTACCGTGGTATTTCACAGACCGATAGCGGTGCTGCTATCCAGGGTGGCTTTGATCTGGAACACTCAAGCGGATTTTATGCCGGAATCTGGGCGTCTAACCTGGACTTCGATGATAATGCTGATATCGAAGTTGATTACTACGCCGGTTTCGGTGGTGAGTTCAAGAACATGGTCGGTTATGACGTTGGTGTGATCTACTACGCCTACCCTGATTCAAGTGATGCCGATGACAATGATTACGACTTTACAGAAGTTTACGGTTCACTTTCATATGACTTTGGTCCAGCTGCAGTAAGCCTGGGAGTTAACTACTCAAGTGATTTTTTCGGTACTAATACCGATAACGCAACTTATGTAGCACTCGGTGTTGATGTTCCATTACCTAATGATTTTGGTCTGAGCCTGCATTATGGCGATCAGGATGTAGACGTCGATGGTGGATCTGATTTTGATTACAATGATTGGAAGATTGGTGTCAGCAAGTCTTGGAAGGGTTTTGACTTCGCATTGGATTATACCGATACCGATCTGAGTGACGCTGACTGTGGTGGAAATTTCTGTGACGACCGCTTCATCTTCACGATTTCAAAGAGCCTCTAATTCATTATTTTATAAACGGTTAAGCCTGCCCTTCGGGGCAGGTCATGCCAACGGGAGGAGTTGCAATGAAACTGGTTAGTGCAATTATCAAACCCTTCAAGCTGGATGACGTGCGTGAAGCATTGTCAGAAATCGGCGTGCAGGGTATCACCGTCACTGAAGTGAAAGGCTTCGGTCGACAGAAAGGCCATACCGAGTTGTATCGTGGCGCAGAATACGTGGTTGATTTTCTGCCCAAGGTAAAACTCGATATCGCTATCAATGATGACCTGGTTGAACAGGTTCTCGAAGCCATCTCGAAGGCGGCAAACACTGGCAAGATCGGTGACGGCAAGATCTTCGTTTTCGATCTTGAACAAGCAGTTCGCATCCGTACCGGTGAGTCCGGTGCAGAAGCACTTTAATTACTGAATATATGAGGAGTTAGCACAATGGAAGATATCTTAAATCTTCGTTATGCACTTGATACATTCTATTTCCTCGTATCGGGTGCACTGGTTATGTGGATGGCAGCAGGTTTTGCCATGCTCGAAGCCGGTTTAGTTCGTTCTAAAAACACAGCAGAAATTCTTACCAAGAACGTCACGCTGTTCGCAATCGCATCTATTATGTACATGCTCATGGGTTACAACATTATGTACCCTGCAGATGGCAATGGCATTATTCCTGCGTTTGATTTCAGCTTCATGTTTGGCGGTGACAATGCTTCTGCCGATGTCCTGGCACAGGATCCAGCAACCTGGTATGACAACACCTACTACTCAGGTATGTCTGATTTCTTCTTCCAGGTTGTCTTCGTTGCAACAGCCATGTCGATTGTTTCGGGTGCCGTTGCTGAACGTATGAAACTGTGGGCATTCATGATTTTCGCTGTATTCATGACAGGCTTTATCTACCCAATGCAGGGTTACTGGAAGTGGGGCGGCGGTTTCCTTGACGCAGCTGGCTTCAATGACTTCGCGGGTTCTGGTGTTGTTCACCTGTGTGGTGCAGTTGCAGCGCTTGCCGGTGTACTGTTACTCGGTGCGCGTAAAGGCAAGTACGGTCCAAATGGTGAAGTTCATCCAATCCCGGGTGCCAACATGCCACTCGCAACACTGGGTACATTCATCCTTTGGTTAGGCTGGTTTGGTTTCAACGGTGGTTCAGAATTGATCCTGTCAAACGTTGATGAAGCCAATGCCGTTGCTGCCGTATTTGTAAACACGAATATGGCTGCTGCCGGTGGTGTGATTGCGGCAATGATTGTGTCACGCATGATGTTCGGTAAGACTGATTTGACCATGGTACTTAACGGTGCACTGGCGGGTCTTGTTGCGATTACCGCTGAGCCGCTTGCGGGTAGCCCAATCATGTCA
>Ga0316207_10001696_pt1 | contig 25675 bp, 28 predicted proteins | sample 6weekpyrite_MG_FD_204943 | JGI IMG/M metagenome (GOLD analysis project Ga0316207, IMG submission 204943) | Microbial mat bacterial communities from mineral coupon in-situ incubated in ocean water Damariscotta River, Maine, United States -... | ecosystem: Environmental > Aquatic > Marine >... | reverse complement strand
GCTAAATAGATAGATACACGTCTTGTGTATACTATATTTTTACTTCTGCTTTTTGAACGGATCTCGCTAGGTTTTACATTAAGTTCTTTTGAAACAAACTTTACGATGTCGTCAATCGTGATATTTTCAAGTTGTTCTTTGATATGTTCTTTAAGAACATTTTTTGTAAATTCTAGGGTAATCTCTTGGTTCATCAATTTTGCATAAGCATGCAGTTTGGAAAGTATACCTTCAATCTCTCTTGCATTGTTATCAATAATGGTAGCAATATAATCAATGACATCTTTAGTTATATTAACACGGTTAATCTCACATTTTTTATTTATGATGGCAATCTTAGTTTCAAGTTCGGGAGGCTGAATATCAGCAACAAGACCCCATTCAAAGCGACTTTTTAGCCTGTCTTCTAAACCGGCAATCTGCTTTGGATGTTTATCAGACGTCAAGATAATCTGCTTATTTTCATTTCTAAGTGTTTCAAAGGTGTGAAAAAACTCTTCTTGTGTTTGAACCTTCCCCGATAAAAATTGAATATCATCTATCATCAAGACATCACAATTCCGGTACTTGTCTTTAAACCTGTCCATAGTCTGGTTGCGAAGGTGACGGGTAAAATCATTTACGAACTGCTCAACAGAAGAGTAGATAACGGACTTTCCTTGAGTCTGCAAACGATTACCGACAGCCTGCATCAGGTGCGTTTTTCCTAAACCGACACCGCCGTAAATATATAAAGGGTTATAAGCCTCACCGGGTTTTTCACAGACAGATTGAGCAGCAGAATAAGCAAACTGATTTGAGCTTCCTACAACATAATTCTCAAAAGTATAAGCAGGATTTAAAAGGCTTTGATGCGCCGTATGCTGAGGGGTTGAAGTAAGTGTCTCACTGACTTGAGCTTTGGCAGAACGTTTGTTTTTCAATTCTATAACAACCTGAGGTTTAACACTGGTTTTTACTTCAAAAAGATGAGCAATTTTTTCACTGTAACGTGTTCTTACCCAAGAAGCGATAAGAGGGTTGGGTGCTAAAAAAAGAGCATAATCAGTTTTAGAGTCTTCGGTGCAAAAAGAAAGCTGTTTTATATAACGTTTATATTCAACTTCGCTGATTTCCTGTTTCAATTGAGCAAGTATGGAATCGCCAATAGTCATATGTTACCTTTAATCATTTTATTCACATAAAATCAAATGTGAATAACTTTTGTGAATAATATCAGATTTTTCTGAATACTCTGCTAAAATAGCGTATATAATTCATGTGAATAAAAAGTTTTTCACATATGTGAAAAAACTGCCCATTTATATAAATAGAGCCCTACCTCAGGGAAAAGGACAGATGTGAATATCTTAGGTATAGATCCAGGTACAAGAAACTTAGGGTATGCGATTATTTCACTAGAAGGTTCTTCTATGAAACTGGTAGAAGCAGGTCTTATTAAGATGAAACCTGAAGGTCTGCAGTTGCAAATACCCCAGATGGTTGAAGGTTTTGATCAGATATTTAAAGTGCATAAGATAGACGAAGTGGCTATGGAAGATATTTTTTACGCGCATAATCCTAAAACAACGATCAAACTGGCACAATTTAGAGGTGCAATGATGTTGAAGATTATTCAAGAGTTTGGACAATTTGAAGAGTATACTGCCTTGCAGGTAAAAAAAGCACTTACGGGTAAGGGAAAGGCTCAAAAGGAGCAAGTCGCCTTTATGGTTCAAAGACTTTTGGGTATAAAAAAAGAGATTAAACCTCTTGATATCTCAGATGCAATGGCTGTTGCAATCACGCATGCTCAACGGGTAAAACTACGTAAGACTGACTAAAGCGGTCTTAAAAAATAAGATTATCTTCTTTTCTTTTACATTTAATTAACATTTTTTTTAAAGACAATTGTTTACAAACTTGGGATAAAATTGTTGTCTTACAAGAATGTCTCCTAAATAAAGAGACCGGTTTGATTTTTAGAACCGAGTGAACTGGGAAGGAATCAGAATGAAGGAAAAGGTCCTTTTAGCCCTAGAGGCAGCTGAAAAAACATACATTTATAATAAAAACTTGAATCCTGAAGATGAGGTTTCAAAGTATGCAGAACATATTATCGCTTTAAACGCTTTATATGAATCTTTTATCCATTATGGACTTGCGGTTTCCCAAATATCTGGGGCAGTATGTGAACTGGATGAAGGTTCTTATCTTTATGAATCATTGATACTGCCACATTTAAAAGTAGTAGATGATATACAGATGGTAGCTAAGCAATATACTTTGATGTATGTTCAGTACATTGCAAAGATTGCACAAGGTTCACAAAGTCAAGAAGCAGTAGCCACTTTATTTGCTTAGTTTAGAATATAATCAATAAACTCATAATCATAAGGATTTTTTTCATCCTTAAGATGTTTCTCTCTTTTGACTTCTTTCAGGCTTAGATGTTCAAACTCCGGGAACTGTGTGTCACCATCGACATCCAGATCAATAAAAGTAAGATAGAGTCTATCTGCTTGCGGTAAAGTCTGTGCGTATAGATATCCTCCGCCAATAATCATGACTTCTTCAACATTTTTTACAAGGTCTAATGCTTTTTCAAGTGAGCAGACTGTTTCGCAGCCTTCAAGTCTATAATCTTCATCTCGGCTTATTACAATGTTTTTTCTACCCGGCAGAGGTCTTCCAATGGACTCATAGGTTTTTCTCCCCATAATGATAGGTTTACCGAGTGTTACAGCTTTAAAGTGTCCAAGATCGGCAGGCAGATGCCATGGCATCTGATTATCTTTACCTATAACACGGTTGTTAGCCATAGCGGCTATAAGAGAGATAAGAGGTCTATTCATCTTTTCTCCTAGACCGAAAAAGGATAAGAAATAGGTTCATGACATTCATAACCTGTGATTGAAAAATCATCCATAGTGACCCAGGTCTCAAGGTCTTCCAAAGAGGTGATCTTATCGCTGATATGTAGTTGAGGTGAAGGGAAAGGTTCACGCTTAAGCTGGACATCACGCATCAGTTCTAACTGATCTTCATAAATATGGGCATTGACAATTTTGTGATAGGCTGTTCCCGCTTTTTTCCCCGTGATACGAGCCATAAGGGCTAAAAAAACAAAGACCTGAACCTGATTAAAGTTAAGGCCCAGAGGCACATCACATGAACGCTGGTAAGAAGTCAGATGAAGCGTGTCTCCCAGAAGAGAAAAGGTATGGGTGTGCATGCAGGGGCGCAGACATCCCATATGAAATTCTCCGGGGTTATAAAAAGTAATGATCTCTGCTCTGTCGTCAATACCGTTTTTTAAGTTATCAACGACCTTTTTAAGCTGATCGATGGTGTTGCCCTCAGGGGTTCTCCAGCTTCTGGCTTGAACGCCGTAAACACGTCCCATGTCATCTTCACCCTTACGGTGTGGATTGTTTAGCCAAGCCTCATTGAGGTTTGCATTGGCGTCCCAGGTTTTTGTTCCCAGGGCACGAAAGTCAGCAGCATTGTCATATCCACGTATGTAACCCAAGAACTCGGCAATAGCAGATTTAAAATAACTTTTTCTAGTAGTGATCATAGGAAACTCATTTTTTCCTACTTCATATTGAAGGTCTGCATTAATGACGGTTAGGCAGCGTTTGCCTGTGCGTTCATTTTCAATCCAGGTACCATCGTTTATAATTCTGTTACAAAGTTCCAAATACTGCTTCATTAATAGCCTTTAGCGTCTAATAGTCAAAATTATATATTAGTCTTCTTACAAAACACCTTATAGCAGAAGTAAGGTATAATACAAACACAAGGCAGTACAATGAAAATATTTATTTTAACAATAACAATACTATTATTAAGTGCATGTGGTCCTAAAAGAATTACGGTTAACGGACTTATCTGTCCGGAGGGTTATTCTACGCCTCAACAGACAGTTAAAGACTTTACGGAATGCCGGTACTATGATGAGAAAAAAGCAGCAGAGGCTTCAAAGTCTCAAATCAATCCAGAGTGTATAAAATGTCTGGAAGATAGAGGGTATGAATTAGAATAATGCCTTATCAGATTCTTGTTTTTTCTTTTTTTCTTTTGGGCTGTGAGGGCTTCAAGTTTAATGCCAGAATGTGTGAGAGCTTGCAACCGGGAGAAGTGTCAACGAAATGTGAAAACTATAATGAAGAAGATGCTGCAAAGGCAAGTCTTCCTCTTTATGATGAAAACGGCGAATGCCTTAGATGTAAAGAACCTGAAAAGATTGAGATTCGGCAATGACCGTGATGGTGGCTATATCTCACATCTACTCTTCGCCCGAGCACCATTACTTTACCCGAGAAAGATTTGATGTAGGAGATGCTCCAAGTTATGATCTTTCTTTTGTGAAACTGGAACCAAGCAGAGGTATACAAGGCGATAGGTTTGAGTTTTCAAGCTATCCAATAACCTTTATCAGTGAAGAAGTTATGAGAGAAGTCTTTAATGAATTAGATCTTGGTTATAAGCCGCAACTTTTTAGACGAAACATTGTTATCTCAGGGATTAATTTAAACCAGCTCATTGGCAAAAGGTTTTTGATTGATGATATTGAGTTTGAAGGCCTGGAGCACTGTTCACCCTGTACTTGGATGAACGCTGTTATGAAAAAAGGTGCGTACAGACTTATGAGCGGTCGGGGCGGTTTACGAGTAAAAGTCTTGACAAAAGGCACGCTTAAAGCGGGAAAAAATGCCCTAATTACAGAAGAAAATTTTGAACTATTAGACCCATTACAGGCACTTAAAAAACCAAGGATACCCTAATGCAAGCACACGAACGTTTTTACGAAATATCTGATGATTTTAGATCACCTTATGCAAGAGACAGAGACAGGATCATTCACTCCGGAAGTTTTAGAAAGTTAGAATATAAAACACAGGTGTTTTTAAATCAAGAGGGTGATTTTTTCAGAACACGTTTAACACACTCTATTGAAGTCTCTCAAATAGCACGTTCTATCTCTTCACAATTAGGTCTAGAAGAGTCTTTGGCCGAGGCGATTGCCCTTGCACATGATTTGGGGCATACCCCTTTTGGGCATGTAGGCGGGGATGAGCTGGATGCGAAGTTAAAACAAGCCGGTTATACGAACGGGTTTGAACACAACTACCAATCTTTTAGAGTGCTTACATTTTTGGAAAAACGCTATAAGGGTTTTAACGGGCTAAACCTCTCTTTTGCCACCTTAGAAGGTGTGCTAAAACACTCCTATCCTTATAAAAAAGATTTTTTCCCGCAAGAGATCGATAAGATATTTAAACTCGGGACGCATCCTTCGATAGAAGCAATGGTGGTGGACAGGGCTGATGAGATTGCCTATATGAGCCATGATATCGATGATGGCATTCATTCCGGCCTTATCAGCTTTGAGACCTTAAAACAGAGCGAGTTGGTTCAGGAGGTCTTGGAAAAAGTATATGAGGAAGGGATCACGGAAGATGAGGATGAGATGTTTAGATACAGGTTCTCTTCGCATTTTATAAACCATCTGGTTTACTCGCTTTTAGAAGATTCTAAAGATAAAGTAGATAATTCGAGGGTATTATCGTCTTGTGTTCAAAGTTCGGAATCTATACCTATCGGCTTTGAGACGAGCTTAGAAACAAAGATCAAAAAGCTAAAAAGGATACTTTTTAAAGAACTGTATCAACACAAAGAGATAGTAAGAAAGATGTATGCAGGTAAAAAAGCGGTACAAGGCCTGTTTGACGCGCTGATGGATGAACCAAAGATGCTTCCCAAATATTTTGCGCAGCAGTTAGAGGCTCGTTCAAAACACCGTGTTATAGCAGACTATATCGCAAGTCTGTCAGACAGATCAGCCATGCAGCTTTATAATGAGATCTTTGGGAAGATATAGAGACTATCGCCAAAGGCGATTAGTTCTTGAGGTTGATCAGTGTGTTGAGAAGCTGATCGGAGGTGGTGATCGTCTTACCGTTGGCTTGATAACCACGCTGAATGATGATCAGTTGTGTCAGTGAACGTGACAAGTCCACGTTTGAGGCTTCAAGCGCGGAAGACTGTATAAATCCGCGTCCCCCTGTTGCCGCTGTCCCTATAATCGGATCACCCGAGTTGGCAGATTGCAGATATACATTTCCGCCATCCGCTGACAGACCTTCATTATTGACAAACTTTGCCATTGCGATCTGTGCCAGTCCAAATGAACGGCCGTTTGAGAATGACCCGACAAGTGTACCGCTTTGGTCAATACGGATACCAAGAAGATCCCCTCCTGTAAAACCATCTTGGGATAGTCCCGATGTTGCCGATGGAGCATCAAAACTGGTCAGCCCGTCAAAGGCGTTAAAAGTCCCAAAATTGAAATCAATCGTTTGAGGAGAGGATGATCCATTCCCGGGGATCATATCAAACGAGCCGGGGTTGACACCCACTAGAGCTCCCTCAGAATCGAAAGTTACACTTCCTCCCGTTAGTATATTCGTGTTAGGCGCAACTGCCCCGATTATGGAAGCAGGCTGTGGAACGGTAATGGAATAATCCCATATAGCTCCCGTAGCCGTTGTCTGTTGAGTCTTTCTAAAATTTAAAGTCACGGTATGTTTTGAGCCAAGTGAGTCAAAAACATCCAGACTGCTGGTATGGGTTGCTGCATTTACAGGCTGAGAACGACGTACCTGCCCGGGTCCGGCGTTTAAACTACCCTGCACACTTTGAAAGTTTGGGGCAAAAAAGTTATTGTCATTAACAGAAGTACTACTCAATCCGGTAACGCTGATATTTAAATTTACACCCGTTGCATCACTATTATCAATAACAAACTTTCCATCTGATGCAATACTAACCTCTGCTTGGCTGCCCGCTACTGCGTCCGCTTCTTCTTGTAATGCAAGACGAAGGTCTTCAGTTGAGTTAAACACTTTATCAGCGCCGGCCGCAGTAAGGTTGGCAACGGGGTCATAAGTGTATTGGAATGCGGTTGGAAGAGGGTCTCCGGCAGAAAAATAAGTAGCGGCTAGAGCACCGGTGATACGGATGTTTTTTGTATCTATGGTTGTTCCAATACGGTTATTGTTTGTTAGCAATATCTGATCACTATTGGGGCCAGTATAGGTGGCGACTATACCTGTGTTTTGTGTTTGGTTGTTGATAAGGGCAATAAGAGCAGTTGCACGCTGTTGGCCAGTCCCTGCAGGAACTGTACCAATAATGTCTGTGTTATTTAGAGTTAGGTCGCCAGCTCCTAATGTCACATCCACCGCAGATGCAGCTATTATATCACCTGTTTGTACAGTATCAACAAAGCCTACCCACATGCCTTGACCTGTTTGCAGGTCGAAGGCGCGTCCTGTTGAATCAAATAAAACACCCATGTCTTCCGTTGCTTCGGTTGTAGCAGGATCACTATCAAGAGAAAACGTAGGTGAGAACTGAGTCACCGTAGAGCCGGAGTTCAGGTTGGCTTTTAGGTTGATATTCTCAGTCGCCTCCGCAGGTGTTGTCAAACCTGGCGGGATGACAATGTTTTGGATGGGAGCAGTATTGTTAACCAGGTTAGTCACATCATCACGCAGCCATCCTTGAGCGATAAAACCGTTGTTCTCAACAAAATTTCCGTTGGCATCAAACTTGAAGTCACCCGAACGTGTATATTTATAAGTATTTCCCCCGTCCGGACTGACGACATAAAAGCCATCGCCTTGGATAGCGATATCCGTATTTTTATCAGAATTTTGAATGGAGCCCTGGGTATGGATACGGGTAACGGAGGCAACGGTAGCCCCTAAACCGACTTGCACGGCATTCTTACCGCCAAGAGCGCCCTGAGGGGCTGTCGCGATCTGGTTTGTTTGTGCAAGCAGGTCAGAAAAGTTAGCTCTAGAGTATTTAAACCCGATGGTGTTGACATTGGCGATGTTGTTTGATTCAATATCCATTGCGACCTGGTGAGACTGAAGACCAGATACGCCTGAAAATAAAGACTTTAACATGAAGAATCCTTTTAGCCTAAAAAATTTTCACTTTAGTATGCCAATATTGAGCGGCACTAAATTTTTTAAATAGTAATAAACAAAAGCAAAGTCTGTTCCAACTTAAGTATATATCTATAAAGAAAATTGATATTAAAATATATAAGTTTTTTGAGTGTATATTTATAAAGAATAAAATATAAGAGGGGGTGTTTTCCGCTAAATGACTATAATATCATTTAGGCGAAGAGGTTACATTTGAAGAGCATACTTAAGCATTTGATCACTCGTCGTGATCGTCTTTGCTGCCGCGTCATAAGATCGCTGCATTATAATAAGTTCGGTGAGCGCGCTGTCCAATCGTACATTTGAGTTCTCAAGTGTCCCGGCAAGAAGCTGGCCATTGTTTTGTTCATAAAAGATCGGGTCTCCGCTGTTGCTGGAGGTGCGAAACCTGTTGCCACTGATAGCCTCAAGTCCTTGATCATTTTGGAAATGATAGATAGCGACTTTGCCGACGACGCTTTGCTCACCATTGGTAAAGGTAGACACAATCTCACCGTTTCGATTGATTGAGTAGTCTACCAGTTCTCCCGTCAGTGTACCGTCAACCGTTGCGGAGCTTGCTACGGTAGGTCCACTATTGGACTTTAAGCCGCTGAGCCCTGTTCCAAGGTTAGGTGTGACATTTGCACCATTATTATTTAGAGGTCCCAGTGTAGAACTAGTCAAGGCCCCTGACCCGTCAAAGCTTACAAGGCCGGTTTGTGTGTCATAAATGGTTGAACCGTCTGCCGTTTGTGTTGTTGCTGTAACATCCCAATTCGTTCCAGAAGCGGGTTGAATGGCACTTTGAGTAAAAATCATTTGAAGGTTGTTTCGTTCACTTTGAGGGCTTATCACTTCAGCTGAAACGATCTGCGGAATGTTTTCTATACCGAGATTTCCAAAAAAATCGGCCTGTGTTGAGGGTATTACAGGAAAGGTCAACTCGCTTGGGAAGAGCAGCTCTTGTTGGGAGCCAACATCTGCAAGGTCTAAAGAGTCCAAAGAGGGACTGAGAATACCACCAGCTGTATTGTTGGCAAGCGTACCTGTTACGAGGTATCCTTCCGGGTTGATCAACCGCTCTTGCGTACCAGTTCCGGTACTGTAGGGGTCAAAGCGAAAGTCTCCTGCTCGTGTGAAGAACTCTTGATCATTGGGCCCTTTGAGTCCAAACCAGCCGTCATCTCCTGAAATAGCAAGATCAGTGATATTGTCACTTTGATAATATGAACCCGTATTTAAATCCAGAGATGTTGCATTAACTTGCACACCCAGACCGGACTGCATCGAGGTTAGTGCATTTCCTGAGGTAGATACTGATTTTTCAAAAAGGTTAGAAAACTCTGTACTCGAACCTTTAAATCCGACGGTATTAACATTAGATATATTATTGGCTAAAACATCAATCCCTGTCTGAAAGGATTGCAAACTGCTTACACCAGCATAAATTGATTGAATCATAAGCTGACCTTTACTGGTAAATTTCTTGGATTGACTCAAATGGCACGTATGAAGAACCAAGCTTCAGCAAACTTTTTCCATCCTCAAATCGTACGGATTCAATTGGATACGCACCGGCACGTGTTTTCAAAGTTTCTCCGTCTGGATTGGCGTAGGTGGCTTCAATATAGTAAACGCCTGAATCTGCAGCATCCCCACCGTCTGTTATACCGTTCCAGTCAAAAGAATAAACGCCTTTTTCGTTAGGAGAAATAGGTATTGTTCTAATTATATTTCCGTTAGCGTCTTTTATCTCTACATCTCCAGAAAGAATAGCCTCAGGAAAATATATTTCAAAGCTAGGAGACTCTCCTTGCTCAAACACCATTCCATTGCTGCCGGTATCGGCGATCTTTCCGATAGCAGCAACGGTGCTAAACTGTGAACTCGAAAGCAAAGAGTCTGACAATGCAGCCAGCGCCTTGTTGGTGTTTTCAGAAGATTCAAGCGTTGCCAATTGCGAAGTCTGTGAAAGGATCTTCTCTGAATCCATAGGCTCGGTAGGGTCTTGATATTGTAGCTCTACCAGTAGAAGTTTTAAAAAGTCATCTTTGCCTAAAACACCATTAGGATTGGTTCCCGATGGAGCATCGAGCAGATTGGTTGATGTTGCTATTTCTGAGACGGGCATGATTTATCCTTTAAATTTCTTATATATATCTGGGTACAACGATCTCTAAAGCCGTTGCAACCTCTGTGAACTCTTCATCAAAGTCTTGAAACTCTTCGTAGGCGACTCCCGCCTGTTCTTGTCTTTGTTTGTGTTCTTGCTGGTTTTGTTGATGCGAAGAAAAGTTCATTTGCGCGTCTTCTAGACCTTGAGCACTCAATTGGGTCTTAAGTTCATGTGCGTTTTGCATCATCACGCTTAAGGCATTTGTATTAGCATTGATATTGATATGTACGTTGTTGCCACGCTGTATAAGCGTGACATCCATATCCCCAAATTTTTGTGGGTTTAGCTGCATCTTGATACGAGTAAAAGGAGGTTTATAGTTTTCTACACTGTCTTTTACGTTTTGTGCAACATGTTGGACCAACTGTTTGGCCTCCATGATCTTTTGAGAAAGGGCCTCTGTTTTACTTTGATTAATATGCTGAGGCTTGTCATGTTCTTTAATACCCTCAGTTTTTGCAACCAAGTCCTCTTCATTGTTTTCAGCGATATTTTCACCATGCAATAAGGCTTGGATGGAACTTGGAAGTGTTTTCTTAGAGCTTTGTTCTTCAAGGACTTCAACAACAGGTATGGAAGGTGTTGAGATGTCATTTACCTTAGTAAGCAGGGTATTTAAAGGCTTTTGCGCAGTGTCTTTCTCACTCTTTATGGGGTTTGGCTTAACGATCTGGCTTGTTGAAAGTGCCAAGCCGCTTTGTGGTTTCACAAGGCTTAGTTCTTGTGAAAAGTTGATTGATTTTATATCTATACCTGATTTTTCAGCAAGTTTGATAAGCCCGCCTAAGGTTTCAGGAAGTTCTTTTACATCAATTTTTTTGGAGATCTGTTCTTTTAAGTATGATTTTGCCTCGCCAATAAGTGTTTGTATGTTTTGTTTGGAACCCTTAAGGGGGATGGCTTTAATAATATCGGGATGAAGTTGTTCTTCATCACCTGCTTCTTCTTTTCCCAAAGAAAAAAGTGATATAAGTTTCGTGAGTTTGTTTTTCGAAGCATCCGTGTCTAGGCTATCAAGTTGAAGATCTTCCCCATCGCCTTTTCCCAAAGAAAAGGATTTTAGTAAGAGTGAGAATTTATCAGCTTGTTCACCTTTTACATCGGTTTTAGGGCCTAAAAGGTTTGATAATGGTCCTTTTGGACTGTCGGCTTTTTCTGTTGATACAGCTAACATGCTTTCTCCTCCACTTAAGTTGTGAAGGTTTAAAGCAATTAGTATTCCATTTAATAAACCTCTTCTTGCCTTATCTCAAAATCTTTATTGATAGTCCATATGTCAATCTTATGTTCCTGGCTTACGTCTTCAAGTCTTCGAAGGTATTTTTGATCTTTGATGTTGTCTTCCATTATAAGCAGTACAGCCGCTTTTCTGGATGTTTGAGATGCATAATATAAAGACTGACCTATACTTTCTGCCCATTTTTGTGCAAAATCGACTTCTATAGCATAATCATCCAAGAGGCAGTCAACACGTGTTTTGTCTTTTAGCCTATACTCGGTAACGCCGCCAAGTATTTTGCAGAAGTATTTTTGGTAATCTTTTTCTTTATGCAAGTGTTTGGCTTGCGTGAATGTGGCCAGTAGTAGAAGAGAAAAAAGAGATTTAGCCATCTACATGCTCATCAATTAGCCGTATGACACAGGTTTCTATCATCTCGTAGACCTTGTCAAACCCTTCAAATCCTTCAAAGAAAAAGGGGTCAGGTATGTCTGCGTTTTCATACCCGAAGTACCCTAGTTTAAAGATCTCTACGTCTGCGAGTTTTTTCAGGTTGGCAATATTGCTGTCATCAAGAGCCACAATCATGTCATAGTTTGTAAAGTCTGCGAGGGTGACTTGACGCCCTTTTTGTTGTGAGATATCTACACCGTTTAAAGAAGCGACTTTAATTGAGTATTCACAAGGAGATTCACCGATATGCCAATCTCCTGTACCAGCAGAATCGATTTTTATATTGAGTTGTTTTTCTTTGATGAGTTTTTTTGCTATGCCTTCGGCGAGAGGTGATCTGCAAATATTTCCTAAGCATACAAATAAAATTGATTTCATTATTGTCCTGTGAAGTTTTTTTAAAATTATACTTTGCTAAGCATATATTAGACCTAATATAACACTGCGCAGTTTAATTTAGTATAATTCATTATCTCCGATCGCTTTTTTTCTTAGTGCTGCCCAATAAACCCAGGCCATAAATACGAGCTGAAGGGGAAGTCTAACATAGATGGTTAATTCAGAATACATTGGGAATGATTCTGGGTAGACAGCCATGTGCAGATTTGCGGGGAACATAAGGATCAGCATAATTAACAAAGCATAGCCTACCAGCTTTCGTATTTTTGAAAAAAGCAGACCTATCGCTCCCAATATCTCAAATATACCGGAAATATACGACAGTTCAGATTGCATAGGAAGATACGGCGGCATAATAGAAACATAAAGGTTTGGATTACTAAAGTGATTTATGCCTGAAATCAGGAACATGAGTATCAAAAAAAGTAATCCTGCTATCCGTAAACGTGTATTGGGTAAATTAAGCATGCGGCTATTTTATATTAAGTTTTCTTATAAAATAATATTAAATGAAATAATTTAATGAAAATTTTAATTTATTTGAGAGATGATGGTGCAACCACATTACAAATTCTTGTAAAAATTCTTTCTTCAAGGTCTTATATGTCATTTGAAACTTTAGTCAGTCGTATTGATACTCTGCCCCCTTTATCGGACTCTGCTCAACAGATTTTGGATCTATATGCAAATGATGACGATGATATTGATATTCGTAAATTAACACGGTTAATAGAAAAAGATACATTGATGGCAGCCAATATATTGGGAATGATCAATGATCCAAAGTTTGGTTTTAATAATAAGATTACTTCTGTCGGGCAGGCAATTACACTCTTTGGTACGCGTATTATGAAAGGTTTCGTTCTTTCTATCGCAATGAAAGAACTTATTCGACCCGACATGGTACCTTACGGTTTGAGTAATGAAAAATTCAATGATATGGGCCATCTTCAGTCGGCACTGCTTTTTCAATGGTATATGGGTATAGATATGAAAAGAGCGCATATCTTGGTCCCTTTGGCTTTAATTATGGAAACGGGAAAGGTGATTTTTGCCCAAGAGATGGCTTCAAGTGACTATGGACATCTCTTTACAGAAGAGATCTATTATGCGAAGAATATGGAAGAGGTTGAACATAAGTATTCAGATACTACCTCGTATTTTATAGGGGGCATACTGTTTGATCATTGGAACTTTTCAAAGCGCTATAGTAGTATTATGAAAAGTTTAGACTTTGATGATGAAAGCGGCAGCGTAGATCAGCTTGATCTGGATATTTTAGATGTTATCCGTACCGCTATTAATATAAAAGGTTTCCTTACGAAAGAAAACTTGGAGAGTGCGCTTGCTCTTGTCCAGGAGCTTAATCTCGACGAGGCGGCTTTTATGAAAGCGGCATTAAGAATTAAAAATGCTTATGAAGATTCTAAAAGGGCAAAAGCAGCTAAGATCTAAGGCTCATCTTTTTCATCAATTAGAGTAAATAGCTTTCGTAAGTCTTCAGGTATTGCCTTCGGTTTTCCTGTTTTATAATCTACAAGAACCCAGACAGTCTGTGCTTTTGCAATGACCTTTTCATTGTCCTTTCGTACGCATTTATATTTCCTTGTCACCCGTGACCTATCCATTTTATGGATCCAAGTATAGATAATAAGCTTATCTTCTTGATGCGCCTCTTGTAAGTACTCAATCTGATGGGATTTAACTACCCAGGCAAGACCTTTTTCTTTACAGGCTTGCATTCCCCATCCTAAAGCATCAGAATGTTTAATGGCCGTATCAATAAACCATTGAAGATATGAGAGGTTGTTTACATGGCGTATATAATTTTTTGGGTCTTCGTTGACGGTAAAAGCATAGGTGAAGAGGGGACTCATGACTTTTTTACAATAACTCGTACAACTAGGGCATCACCCTGATGCCCTACTCCCTCATCCAAAGGGACTTCACACTCTTGAAGATAAATGATCTCACATCCATCTATAGAAAAGATCTGCTTTAAAGAATCAACAGTGTAAAGCAGAGAGGGTTTTTTAGGTCCCCCGCTCTCTCTTGGTATTTGGTTAATCGAAAAAAATTCACCGATAAAATAACCATCTGTTTTAAGTGTTTTTACGGCTTTTTGAAAAGCCTGTGTGCGAAGGGGCTCTTCCAGATGAAGATAAGAGGTCACTACAGCGTCATAAGCTTCACGCGGACTCCATTGTTCTAGATCAAGAAGTTCTGTTTGAAAACTGACGCCTCTCTTATCTGCCATCATCAATGCCTTGGTCATACCAATGGGAGAGGCGTCCAGTGCGGTAACATCAAAACCTTCAGACGCAAGGTGAACGGCATTTCTACCTTCTCCCTCGCCTAAACACAAGACTTTTCCATTAGGCACTAACAAGTCTGTTTTAGATGCGATAAAGACATTGGGTTCAAATCCGTAGAAGTACCCTTCGCGAGAAAACTTCTCATCCCACATCTGACCGATTGATTGCTGCATTACTTATCCATTGTATATGATTTTTATTCTCGGCTTTGCCTGAAATTTCGCTTTCTAAAGAAACTTCATTTTGCGACCGCCATGTCTACTCTTCAAAAGTCCGTTTTATTTCTGAACACCGTCTAAAACAGGAACAAACTCACACACTTCAAGCTCCTCCGATTGAAGAGTGTTACCCTGTTTTGTGAAGCGTGTTATCACCTGTTTGCCATTTTTTTCCATCGGCGCTACGATGATGCCATCCGGTGCAAGTTGATCAATGAGTTTTTGGGGGATATGTGTTGCTGATGCGGAGAAAAGTATTCTATCATAAGGTGCATATTGGATCCAACCGCCCTGTCCGTCATCTGTTCGCGTATGGATATTGGAAATATTGAGTGTTCTAAACCTCTGTTTGGCCTCTATCATAAGCGGTTCGATTCTTTCAATAGTAAATACACGTCTAAAAAGCTTAGAAAGAACAGCTGCTTGATAGCCGGATCCACAACCCACTTCTAATACAGAGTCGGCGCCCTGAGGATACAAATACTCACTCATCTTAGCAACGGTTAGCGGCGAAGATATCCATTGATTTGCACCAATGGGCAAGGCGTCAAGCTTATAAGCATTATGGCGAAAACCTGTTGGGACAAAGGCTTCTCTATTGCAGGTTGCTATAGCTTTTTTTACAGCATCACTAAGTATAAATTTTGCATTGATATCTTCGGCCAGTTTGGCATTTTTAACGGCAGTCATTCTTTCTTGCATCATATTCCTACATTCAAATAGCGTCGCATGCGGCGAATCTCTTGTTTATCATATTTACCTATTAAGCAAAGAGCGTTCCCGTTACGCAGGGTTTTTCCAAAGGGAGAGATAATACCGCTCATGCTTGTAGTATCTTCATTTGATGCATCTGAAGCTAAGACGTAACATTGATTCATTACGGCAAGGGCCTGTGTGAGGACCTTGAAGTTTTCGCTTCGGTTCCGTCCCCATCTTGCCGGGATTAAAATGATATCGGCACCTTCCAAATCCTGCCAGTATTGTTTGAAGCGTAATTCAAAACATATCATCACGCCAAGCTTGATCCCATCAACTTCAAAGATACAAAGTTTTGTATCTTTTCCCTCACTAAAATATTTATGTTCATCTCCCAGTTTAAAGAGCCTGTTTTTAGATTGTTCATGAACAATCTTTTCTTTATGCAAGACCTTTGCCTCATTGTAGAATTTTCCGTCGTCTCTTTTTTCTATAAGGGTTAAGACAATGATGCGTGAATGAGAGAGTTTCAAAAGCCTAGGGAGAGCCTTAGCTGAAAAAGCCGAGGCCGCTTCAAAGTTTTCATAATCAAAGTTTGTCAAACAGACTTCCGGGGCCAAGACAATGCTTCTTTCGGGAGTCTCATTTATAAGTGTTATAAGAGTTTGGAGGTTTTCTTCGTAATTGGATGTAGAAGAAAATTGAAGTGTACACAGGTATCGTTCAGCCATTTAAATTTCTCGTTAGACAAAGAGTTAAACTCTTGTGTCTAGAAGTCATCAAAATCAAGTGAACCTTTAGAGTAGTTAGCCACGGTTCCTTCAAAGAAGTTTGTTTTCTGATCATTGAATTTGGCAAAGTCATCTACCCATCGGATGGGATGGTCAACATTATAAAGCTTTTCAAATCCTACTGCATTAAGCCTTTCATCCGCCAGATATTTGATGTACTGCTCAAGAATGGCGTCGGTTAGACCCAGTATCTGTCCCTGGGTGATATAATGCCCCCATTTTACTTCAAGCTCGACAGCTTCTTCAAACATGGAATATACTTCATCTTTTAACTGGTCCGTAAAGAGGTCCGGGCGTTCACGCTTTAGTGTGTTGATGATGTTTTGAAAAAGTGTTAGGTGGGTGACTTCATCCCTTTGAATAAAACGGATCATCTGCGCTGAACCCAGCATCTTGCCTGAACGTGCCAAAGTGTACAGGTAGGCAAAACCACTGTAAAAGTAGATACCTTCCAAGATCTGATTGGCAAAACAGGCTTTTAAGAAGTTTGTTTCGGAGGGATCGTCTGTAAGGTTAGTAAAAACGGCTGCGATAGCATCATTTTTATGCTTAAGTTTCATATCCTTGCGCCAAAGATCATAGATCTCATCAGAGTTTTGAGAGATGGAATCAACCATAACTGCGTAAGATTGAGAATGTAATGCCTCTTCAAAGGATTGGCGAACCAAGATAAGATTAATCTCAGGAGCCGTTACATAAGGGTTTACATTATCAATAAGATTGTTTGTTTGAAGGGAGTCCATAAAGATAAGTTGAGCTAAGGCTTTGTCATACGCTTGCTTTTCTGTCTCAGTAAGAGTCTTGTAGTCAAGCGCATCCCTTGTCATATCCACTTCTTTGGGAAACCATGTGTTGTTTAACATCATCTCCCAAAGATTATACGCCCATTGGTATTTAATATTATTTAATTCAAATATACCTGTCGGGTTTCCGCCAAAGACTCTACGCTCATTTACATTCTCTTGAGAGTCAGGATTATATATTTTTTTTCTATCCATAAGAAATATCTTTCATGTTAATCAAGCAAATAATATCTTTGCTATTTGTTAAAAAATTATACATTTGGTTGACCTATTAATTGTTTAAATAGAAAAAGAATTTTTACTTTTTTTTGCTAAACTCTATCACATATAAAAACACTCCCTAAATATAAGGGTTAAGGACATAATATGTTAAAAAAATCGAGTTACCTTTTTTCTCTTTTTATTGTTTTTTCACTTTCGCTTGAGGGGAAATCTTTACTTTATGAGGTGAGTTCTAAAATAAGCACTGTTTATATATTGGGTTCGATTCATTTGGCAAAACCTGAACTGTATCCATTAGATAAGGAAATCATCAAGGCATATGAAAGCAGTGAGGTTTTAGTGCTTGAACTTGACCCCTCATCAACGGAGTCGATACAAACCATTGAAGATTCTATAATACGCTTAGGAAGGTATCCTTTGGGCAAGCGTTTAGATACAGAACTCACTTCAAAGACCTATAAAAGGCTTAAAGAATATCTATCTAAAACCAATGTGTCTTTAGATGTTATGAAACAGTTACGACCCTGGGTTGTTATGTTGCAATTAAGTATGATTGAGATGACACGTTTGGGGTATTCAGCGGAGCTGGGGATTGATCAGTACTTTTTACAAAGGGCCAAAGAAGAAAATAAAACTGTTTTAGAGCTTGAGAGCGCGCAGGCTCAAATGTCTCTTTTGGCTAAAGACGATAAGGCCTTTCAGGACAAACTCCTGTTTTACACCTTGGAGTCTATGGACGAGATGGAACCGATGTTAAACGATATGTTTATAAACTGGCGAAAAGGTAATGCGGAAGCCTTTGATAAGATCATGTCCAAGCCTCTAGAAGATGATCCCAGTCTGGAAGGTATTTATGACGACATCATTACAAAACGCAACTACGCTATGACAAAACGTATTGAAGGTTTCTTGGAAACAAAGAAAGATTATTTTGTTGTTGTTGGTTCAGGTCATGTTGTTGGAAAAGAGGGGATTGTGAGCTTACTTAAAGGCAGAGGTCATAAAGTCATTCAACATTAATATCTTTTTGCTTACAAAGTATAAAGGAACTTAAGGTTTTCAAAGAAACTTCTACTATGAAGAGCATGAAAGTTTGAGGTTTTATAAACAAACTTTTCAGACAAAGATGTTGGTGAACCACACATCTATAACAAACTTGTTTTATCTCTGTTATAATGACTTAAGTCCTTAAAAAAGCGGTATAGTCTATCTCTTGTGCATCTATTATCCCTAAAAGGTCTACGAGGTACGTTAGATCATTTTCATCTTCTTTTTCAAGCCCCAGTGTGCATCTCATTAGCTGTATGTATTTCTGAAAGCTTTCTAAGACTTTTTCACTTCGCTTAATACTTAGCAGTGTAGATATCGCGCGCTAACATAGCAAGACTCCAGTTTGCCACAGAAGAGTGGTTTGCAAAAACATAGCGGCCATCTCTGTCGGTGTGATTACAGATATGGTTAAAGTTATTAGAGTCTAAAAAAGCATGAGGCCCATTGTCTATAGTAAGCGAAGCAATGGACATATTGTCGGTGCTCACAATAATGTGATTAAAACTGATTGACTGCCAATGGGTAAGTAGCGCTGCTGTACCTTTTTCTATCTCTTCAAACATCAAGCAATAGGCATCATCTTTGTCAATAAGTTCTGCTGCTTTATATCTTTTAATTTGATCCATGAATTTTTACCCTCTTGGGTTTATATTTTCATGCTCATGTGTACTAACATATAGAAATAAGCTTTATTTATATAATAGATTTATGACTATGTGTTTTATCTTCCCATGCACAGTCTATAAAACAGGATTTAGTGACTGCTTTTAGTGAATGCTCTGTTATAATAGATTCATTATGAAAAAATCAAATTTTTTTAATACACTTCTCACAGCAGATATCATTTATGAAAAATACAGTCGGAATTATCGACGTCTGATATTATTAAATGTTTTATTATATATTGCAATCCTTATGACGGGTTTCTTTAGCTTATTTAATTTATTACAATTGCAAAACTACCTTGTCGCAGGTATGGATGCCCTGGCCTTTTTATCTTTACTCTATGCAAGTTATGATGTTCATGTGTTTAAACGTCTTGAACGTGCAGTTAATATACTTATTGCAATATCATTTGTATTTTTATATAGTTTTGCCTTGGTCAATCAAAATGAAAGTTTCGGACTTATCTGGACAATCTTTTTTCCGATAGTCTCTATTGTTCTTTTGGATAGGAATAAAGGACTTCTTTTTGTGTTAATATTTTATCTTGGTCTTTTTTATTTTGCATTAAATGGTATTGGCAGCTGGCAGTCAGGATATTGGGATTTAGCGAGTTTTTTACGTTTTTTTGCCGCTACTTTCACTTTGACTTATATTATTTATTTTATTGAATATTCTCATGAGCTTTCAGAAGATCAGCTAGAAACAACGCGTAAAAAAGAAGCTGAAAACATGGCATCTTTGCGCGAGCTCTCCATAAAAGATTCACTTACAAAACTATACAATCGACGACACCTTAATGATGTTTTTGCAAAAGAGTTTCAGACGGCTAAAAGGCATAAGTACTATTTCGGGTTTTTCATCTTGGATGTAGATTATTTCAAACAATATAATGATCTTTATGGGCATCAAAAGGGTGATGATGCCTTATGTGCCTTGGCAAATGTCTTGGAAACTCATATGCGACGCAGTGAAGATTTTGTGTTTCGTTTGGGTGGAGAAGAGTTCTGCGGTGTTTGTGTCAGTGATGATACGTCTAAGATACAAGCGCAATTAAAGGTATTGGCACATGCTATTGAGTCCTTGGCCATAGAACACAAGGGGTCACCTATTTCAAGGTTTTTAACGGCTTCTATAGGTGTGAAGATTATTAATGTTTATGATGACTACGATTTTGACAGGATTTATAAAGAGGCTGATGAAGCCTTGTACAGAGCAAAAAAAGAGGGCCGCAATCGTATAATTTTTTCTTATTAACAATTTGTTAATTAATTATATTTAAAATTATTAAATTAAATTTATTAGGAGCCATCATGATTAAAGATATCTTATTTGTTTTTATGGTCTTAACGATGACAGTCTATGCACACACGAACAAAAACAAGATTATAAACTTCATCGAGTTTAATGAAGAAGTAGATGAGGGGCTTTTGCAAAAGAGTCAATGTCCGATTATTTATACAGACTTATCCACATATCGATTCAATCTTTAGGCTGGTGCTTTTGTGGTGTTATACAATCAAGCCAAGGCTTGATTATTTTATCTAGCGTGAAGCACGCTTGCGCTCAGCTTCGGTAAGTAGACGTTTACGAATACGTACACTCTCTGGAGTTACTTCAAGAAGCTCGTCATCTTCGATCCACTCAAGAGCTTTCTCAAGGTTCATATCACGCGGTGGAACAAGTTTGATCGCTTCATCCGCACCTGAAGAACGTACATTTGATTGAGCTTTCCCTTTAATCGGGTTAACTGAAAGATCGTTTGAACGTGAGTGCTCACCGATGATCATACCTTCGTATACCTTGTCTTGTGGTTTAATAAACATACCACCACGGTCTTGTAGGTTGAAGATTGAGAACGCCATTGCCTCACCCTTCTCAGTAGAGATTAGTGCACCATACTGACGAGATTCAACTGAACCTGAGTAAGGACGGAATTCGATGAATGAGTGATTCATTACACCCTCACCTTTTGTATCCGTTAGGAACTGGCCACGGAAACCGATAAGACCACGTGCAGGGATCTCAAATTCGATACGTTGGAAACCGACACCCATTGGAAGCATAGACTTCATTTCAGCTTTACGCTTACCAAGACGCTCAATAACTGTTCCGCCTAATTCTTCAGGCACATCGATTACCAGGTGCTCAAATGGCTCACATTTAACACCTTCAACCTCTTTAACAATAACTTCCGGACGAGAGATACCGAATTCAAAACCTTCACGTCTCATGTTTTCAGCAAGTACAGTGATCTGAAGTTCACCACGACCCGATACTCTAAACTGACCTTCACCCGCGGCTTCAAATTTCATCGCAACGTTTGTTGTCATCTCAGCTTCAAGACGCTCACGGATCTTGTTTGATGTTACGTGTTTACCTTCTTGACCGGCAAGAGGAGAGTCATTTACTGAGAAAACAACTGTAAGTGTCGGCTCTTCAACGTGCATAGGATCTAGTGCAACTGGATTAACCGGATCACAAATAGTATCACCAACGTCAACTGTTTCCATACCAGCGATTGCTACGATATCGCCCGCTTCAGCTTCTTGGATCTCCATACGGTTAAGACCGTGGAAGCCGATAAGCTTAGAGATCTTACCGTTGATCATCTCACCGTCAGCTTTTGCCAATTTAACTGAGTCACCCTTTTTGATACGACCGTTGAAGATACGAGAAATACCGATCTTACCAACATAGTTGTCATAATCAAGTGTGAAAACCTGAGCTTGAGCAGGATTTTCCGAAGAACCTTCCGGCTCAGGAACTTCGTTGAGGATAGTTTCAAAGATACACTCAAAGTTTCCATCTTCATCCGCCATATCCATCTTAGCGATACCGTCACGAGCAGCAGCATAAACGATTGGGAAGTCCAGTTGATCATCATCCGCATCCATTTGCGTGAACAGGTCGAACATCTCATCTACAACACGCTCTGGATCAGCAGAAGGCTTATCGATCTTATTAATAACAACAATTGGCTTCTTACCAAGAGCTAGCATCTTCTTAACAACGAACTTAGTTTGAGGCATAACACCCTCATACGCATCAACAAGTACAAGAACACCATCTACCATTTTAAGTACACGTTCAACTTCACCACCGAAGTCGGCGTGCCCCGGAGTATCGATAATATTAATCTTGTGATCTTTATAACGGATAGCCGTGTTCTTAGAAAGAATTGTGATCCCACGCTCTTTTTCCAGTGCATTTGAATCCATCGCTCTTTCGTCATGTGATTCATGATCACCAAAAGTTCCTGATTGTTCTAAAAGACCATCAACAAGTGTTGTTTTTCCGTGGTCAACGTGCGCGATAACGGCGATATTTCTGATTTTTTGCATAAAAGCTCCAGAGTTTTGCTTCCAAATTGATGAACATTTTCTTAGCTCATTGGGTGAGGTAGCGTAATTTTTTGAAATTTTACCAAAACTTTACTTATACTTATCCTAAAAATAATTTATAATGTGTATAATAGACACAGTCTCATATTGTTTAGGATCGTTAATATGATCCTTTTGGGAGGGCTTTTTCTGTTGAAGACTCTCTGCATACCTATATTTCAAAGTGTATTCTTCTTTTTTCTGGCTTATATAAAGACATGGTTGGTGATCAATTTCCTATTTTGCTAACCTTAGCATTTAAAGTTAACTCTTTTAACTAAGATCTTTACATTAGGCTTTTTCAGATTCCATTTTTTAAAAAACTTCTCCTGTTCTGCGCTACTAACACTTTTCAGCAAATTTTTTCTTGTTATTATGTATATAAAATAAGAGCCGCTTGGCGATAAATCACTCTTTTATTTTTATAAAATTGATGTTAATTAATTAGCTGTCCTGCTTCTTATTATAAAGATACTACAATTGTAATTCGCATAAAAAACTTTATCTAGATGCATTGTATTTGTTCTTAGTATTCATCATGGGTTTGTTGAATTTTATGTTTGAGGTATTGATTGATAAGATGATTTAACAATATAGAGCTTCTTTGTAAGCTCATTCTTTCCACACTTTCTTGTTTTAAGATAGATAAATTAATAAAAGGAAACAGTATGAGACATATTGAAGATTTAAATGAACAGACAATTAAGAATGCGCTTAAAGAAGGTTTAATTACGGCAAAAGAAGCAAGGGAGATGTTGGTGGTTTATATACAGAAATCTAAATTGCATCTTATACAAAGTACGACTGCACCAACACATACTATATCGAGCCCACACAGGCCCTAAGCTTAGACTAATAAAGACTTTTTATAAATTAAAACTGGTTTCTTCGTATTTCAGATTCTCTGCACGCACATGCAGAGGTGAAGCGAGGTACTCGCTTGAGCCAAAACCGATTTCAATACCATCACTGGTAAAAGCAATATTTCCGCCTTTTTCCATATCAACAGCCTTTAAGGCAGAATCTTCTAAAAGTTTTGCGTCATCTACACCTGACAATTCAATATTTAAATTAACCCAGTCAAATGCACGATTCTTATCTTGGACTGTCAGAGCTATTTTAAAGGCTGTAGGAGAGAGAATATCAAAAGAGACTAACTCTCCCCCGGATAAGTTATCAAAACGCTCTAGAAAGGCTCGTAAATCATTTTTGGATAGGGGTTTCATAAGTAGTTTGCTAACCTTCTTTAGTTTCTGTGTAGTTAATACACACTAATTATTTTATAGATTAATATTTACATACTTTTAATCTAAGCTATGTCACAATTCTATGTGTAGTTTAACAAACACTTTAAGTATTTTTTAATCTTGCCGGATTAAAAAATACAACCGCAATGACAAATCAATTCCCATAATTTTATTACTAAATTGGATATATCAATGATCACCCTTATGAAGATTATCATTTAGTTCCTTTCTATTCCTTTGAAAGAAAGCTAAACAAACTACTTATGAAACGCCTGTTTTGTAATTAAATTATACACTGGAATGACCTATTAAATGTTTAATCTGAAAAAAGGTTTTTGCCTTTTTTACAAATTGTTTAATAGATACAAGCCTATTGACAACCTACACATTCCATAGAACGGTCTTCTACATCTGAAATCGCTTCAGGTGATTGGCTTCTTAGGTAGTAGGTAGACTTAAGACCCAGTTTCCATGCCAGCATGTAGATCTCGTTTAGATACTTACCTGAGGCTTTGTCAAGCGTGATAAAGATATTAAGACTTTGACCCTGATCTATCCACTTTTGACGCACAGCCGCTGCCTTGATCAAGATCGTCTGGTTCAAGTCATATGCCGGTGTATAGTAGGACCAAGTATCAGGCGAAAGCTTTGGCGCAACAACAGGTATAAGACCCGATAGGTTCTCTTCAAACCACTTACGCTTATACACGGGTTCAATAGCCTGTGTGGTTCCTGTTAGAATGGAGATAGACGAGGTAGGGGCAATGGCCATAAGGTAACCGTTACGCATTCCATCCTTTTGTACTCTGGCTCGTAATTCGTCCCAGTCATAATTAGAAGCAAAAAGACCACCGCGATCGACTAAGTTGATAACGTCAGCGTTAGCATGGTCCATAGGCATGATACCTCTGCTCCACTTAGATCCTTCAAACTCAGGATAAGCACCCTTCTCCTTTGCAATGGCAGAAGATGCATTGATCGCGTTATATGAAACTGCTTCCATCACTTCATCGACCTTATCAAAGTGCTCCTGTGTTCCCCAAGAAATACCAGCTGTGGCTAACATCTCTGCTTCACCCATAACACCCAGACCAACCGAACGAGATTTTAAGTTAGTGCGTTTTACTTTTTCCACCGGATAGAAGTTGAGATCGATAACATTATCAAGTGCACGCATAGCGATGGGAACGATACGCTCTATATCTTCTTTAGTGTTTACGCGAGAGAGGTTGACAGAAGCCAGGTTACAAACGGCTGTGTCTCCATTTACTTTCTCTTTTTCAACAATAAAGATCTGTCTACCGTCAATTGCATCCAAGGCTGTAATCTTGTTAGCAGGTTTGGTGATACCAGAGTCTACCTTTACTAACTCATCTTCATCATAAGAGATAAAGTCGCCCTCTTCAAACTTGAGCTTGATCTTGTAGGTGTTAGGGTTGGTGTTTTGAAAGATCTCTGTACATAAATTAGAACTTCTAATAACACCATAATGATCATTTGGGTTAGCTCTGTTTGCATTGTCTTTGAAACATAAGAAAGGTGAGCCTGACTCGAAGTATGAGGTAAGGATCTTTTTCCATAGATCTTTTGCTTTAATACTTTCTTTGATGATATCGTCATCATTTTCTAATTCGACATACCGCTTTTCAAACTCATCTCCATAAAGAAGTGTTAGTTCTTTAGTTTGATACGGATCAAAAAGTGTCCAGATACTATCTTCTTCAACGCGCTTCATAAACAAGTCATTGATCCAAAGAGATGGGAAAAGGTCATGCGCACGTCTACGCTCTTCACCTGAGTTCTTTTTAAGATCTAAAAAGTCATTAATGTCCATGTGCCAAGGTTCAAGGTAAACAGCGATCGCGCCCTTACGTGTTCCAAGTTGATCTACCGCGATAGCAACATCATTGGTTATCTTTAAAAAGGGGATAGTACCGCCGGCTGCATTTTTATGTCCATCGATATACGAACCGATAGAACGAACCTGGGTCCAATCCCAACCGATACCGCCACCAAACTTAGAGAGCATGGCCATCTCTTGGTAGGCGTCAA
>Ga0316207_10001695_pt1 | contig 25677 bp, 28 predicted proteins | sample 6weekpyrite_MG_FD_204943 | JGI IMG/M metagenome (GOLD analysis project Ga0316207, IMG submission 204943) | Microbial mat bacterial communities from mineral coupon in-situ incubated in ocean water Damariscotta River, Maine, United States -... | ecosystem: Environmental > Aquatic > Marine >... | reverse complement strand
GGCGCACGATGCGCTATGCCACACGGCTGAAGCCGCAGCATATCCACATCATGGCGGGCAACGCCGAGGGCGCGCAGGCGCGCGAGACATTTCAGCGCAATCTGGCCTGGGCGGCGGGTGAGGCCCCGGGGCAAAGCCTGATGATCGAGCCCCTGAACCCGGTCGACATGCCCGGCTATTTCCTGAATGATTTCGATCTGGCGGCAGAGCTGATCGCGGCGGTGAACGCCGACAATCTGAGCCTGCAATACGACGCCTATCATGCGCAGATGATCACCGGGGACGGGCTGGCGGTGTGGGACAGGCATGGCGCGCTGGCCCGGCATATCCAGGTCGGCAGCGTGCCGGGACGGCATGAGCCTGCGGGCAGCGATTTCGATTTTTCCGGCTTTTTCGCCCGGCTCGATGCCGAGGGGTATCAGGGCTTTGTCAGCGGTGAATACAACCCCAGGGGCCGCACGCATGACGGATTGGCCTGGATCAAGGGAGACGCGGCATGAGCAAACCAATCGCGGTGATCATTGGCGTCGGCGACGGGCTTTCGGCCTCGCTGGCGCGCAAGCTGGCGCCGGATCATGCGCTGGTGCTGGGCGCGCGCAGCATTGGCAAGCTGCAGGGGCTGGTGGAGGAAACAGGCGCGCGCAGTGTGGCGCTGGACGCCAGCGATCCCGCGGCGATGGCGGCGCTGTTTGACGGGCTGGCGGCAGCGCCGAAGGTGGCGATCTACAACCCCAGCGCCCGGCTGCGCGGCCCGATCGCGGATCTGGACCCCGAAGCGGTGCGCAAGGCCATCGAGGTCACCGCGTTTGGCGCCTTTCTGATGGGTCAGGCGGCGGCACGGGCGATGCTGGGCGCCGCGCCGCAGGGCGACAGGCGCGGCACGATCCTGTTCACCGGCGCCTCGGCCGGGGTCAAGGGCTTTGCGCGGTCCAGCGCCTTTGCCATGGGCAAGTTCGCCCAGCGCGGGCTGGCCGAAAGCATGGCGCGCGAGCTGCACCCGCAGGGCATTCATGTCGCCTGGGTCAATATCGACGGCGCGATCCGCAATCCGGGCCGGACCGAACCTGCGGACAACCCGGACTCGATGCTGAACCCGGACGCCATCGCCGATGCCTATCTGCAGCTGATCGCGCAGGAGCGGTCGGCCTGGTCGAACGAGTTGACCCTGCGCCCCTGGGTCGAGCGGTTCTGACAGGCGCCGGTCTGGGAAACGCAGGCTCCCTGACAGCTGCTGACACAACGCTGTCAGGATGGGTATGCCAGGATGGTGCCACCCAAACCCCGATTGAGGAGAAACGAGATGCCTTTTACACCGCCCAACCCGCTGGTCTGGTGCGAGATCCCTGTCACCGATCTGCCCGAAGCCGTGGCGTTCTATTCGAAAGTCTTTGGCTATGAAATGACGATCGATAGCAGCGGGCCGAACCCAATGGCCTTTTTGCCCGCAGAGAAATTCGACACCGGCGTGGCGGGGCACATCTATCCGGGCAAGCCAGCCGTCAGGGGCACCGGCCCGACCGTGCATCTGGCGGTCCCCGACACGGTCGAACAGGCCGCCGAGCGGGTCCGCGCCGCAGGCGGCGAGGCCGATGACATGGTGGTCGACATTCCGGCGGGGCGGTTCGCCTACGCCACGGATCCGGATGGCAATTCCATCGGGCTGTTTCAGGGCACAGGCTAGGCCATGCGCCGCGCCGACCGCCTGTTTCAGATCGTGCAGGCCCTGCGCGGCGGGCGGTTGGTGACGGCTCGGCATCTGGCCGGGCAACTGGAGGTCAGCGAGCGCACGATCTATCGCGATATCGCTGAGCTGCAAGGCACGGGTGTGCCCGTCGAGGGCGAGGCCGGGGTCGGATATGTCATGCGCGATGGCTTTGAATTGCCGCCGCTGATGTTCAGCCGTGACGAGATCGTCGCGCTGGTGGCGGGCGCGCGGCTGGTGCGGGCCTGGGGCGGGCTGGCGATGGCGGCAGCCGCCGAAGAGGCGCTGATCAAGATCGGCGCGGTGCTGCCCGCGACTGAGCGCGCCCGCGCGGCCTCGGTGCAGATCCACGCCTTTTCGATGCGCGATCTGGATGACGCGACCCGGGCCCGGATCGACGAGCTGGAAGCCGCCGCCGAGAACCGCGAACGCATACAGATGCGGTATTGCGACGCCGAAGGCGCGGTGAGCGAACGCATCGTGCGCCCGCTTGGGCTGGGCTTCTGGGGCAAGGTCTGGACGTTGCTGGCCTGGTGCGAAACCCGGGCCGATTTCCGGATGTTCCGCCTGGACCGGATCGGCGCGACCGCGCCGCAGGGCCGGTTCCGGGCGGAGCCCGACAAGACCCTGCAAGCCTTCCTGAAACGCGAAGCCGCATGCGGTGGGGGCAATTCCGGCTAAAGCATCTATTATTAAGCGCAACCTGTTCCGAAAACCGGTGCCCAGTTTTCGGCTTGCGCGCTGGCGGTTCCGCACCGGTTCGCAACGACCCAATGATCGGGATCAAGGCGTTTTTTTCGGTTTGGGGATAGCATTACGCATTGAGGGCGGTGGGTGCTGTGGTTCCCCGTCTTCGCAAATGTGGAGGGAGCGAATGGAACATTTGATAAAACGACTTCTTGGCGCCGCTTTCGCTGTGGCAGTAGCTGGCTTTTTTTCGCTGCCGGCTGCCGCACAGCAAAGCTATGTCATGACCTGCCGGGGTGGCGGCGACATGGTGGCGGTGGCGGGGCAGCGCGTGTCAGATCCGCATGTCTTTGTCGAAATCACCTTTAAACCCGGCACCGCCGGCGCTGGCGTCAAGGCGCCCGATCCTGGGGAATGCACCTGGATCGATCGGGGCTTTCGGGCTGGCGAGCCCAATAAGCTGATCTTCGACGACAACGCGGTGGCGTGGACCCAGACGGTTTGTCGTGCCGGGAATTGCCGGGTCAACACGCCTTCGGCGCGATCGACACAGTTGATGAACTGGGTGCGGTCAGCGCAGCCGTTTCAGGTGCATGTCTTCAACAACAACGCCGGTTACATGGTGGTAACGAAAGTCGGGCCGTAAGCGGCGGAACCGGCGCGGGCGCCAGAGTCATGAGAACTTTGGCGCCCGCTTTTGCAGGTTGGCCATGACCGCTTCGATCTGGTTCGGCGCGCCCAATATGGGCGCCTGCAACGCGGCCTCGACCGCAAGCCCGTCGCCTTCGGGCAGGGCCCAGGTCCGATCGACCAGCCGTTTCACGCCGCGCAGGGCATCGGGCGATTTCAGCGCCAGTTCACGCGCGAATTGCCTTGCCTGCGCAATTGGATCGTCCATCAGGCGAGTGATCAGGCCCAGATCCAGCGCGGCCTCGCCCGACAGCATCCGCGCCGTCATCATCAGTTCCTTCGCCTGATCGGCGCGCAGCAGTTTGGGCAGCGTCTGGCTGATGCCCATGTCCGGGATCAGGCCCCATTTCGCCTCCATGATCGACAGCCGGGCGTCCGCGCGCGCAATGCGAAAATCCGCCGCCAGCGCCAGTTGCATGCCGCCACCCAGGCACACGCCCTCGATCGCGGCAATCACCGGCACGCCGAGTTCCTGCCAGACGTAACAGGGCTTTTGAAACCAGTTGGCCCGTTCGCCCTGCGCCGGATTGAGCAGCCGTTCGCGCATCTCGTCCAGCCGGCCGGCAAGGCTTTGCATCACTTCCAGATCCAGCCCGGCGCAGAAATCGCCGCCCGCGCCATGCAGGATCACCGCGCGCAGGCCCGCCTGCGTCTTCAGCGCCTCGCCCGCCTCGGCCAGGGCGTCGAACATCTGCAAATTCAGTGCATTCTTGCGCGCCGGCCGGTTCAGGCGCACCTCGGCAACGCCGTCCACGACCCGAACCTCCACCTCATCGCTCATACCGAACCCTTCATCTTTGGTCCAAAAATATTCCCGCCGGAGGCGAGCATACGTCGCCGAAGGCGGCGCAAATAAAAGAGCGGCCCGGAACGGGCCTCTATCAGGTCAATGCGCCTCGGCCCAGTTCGCACCCTGCCCGGCATCCACGGTCAGCGGCACGTCAAGATGCACCGCCGGATGCGCCGCCCCTTCCATCACGGCGCGCACCGCCTTGATCGTGGCGTCGATGGCGCTGTCCTGAACCTCGAAGATCAGCTCGTCATGCACCTGCAACAGCATCTTCGCGGGCAGGCCTTCGATGGCCGCGTCCATGCGGATCATCGCCCGGCGGATCACATCCGCCGCCGTGCCCTGAATCGGCGCGTTGATCGCGGCGCGGCGGGCGAATCCGGCATGCGGGCCCTTGGCGTTGATCTCGGGCGTATGGATTTTCCGCCCGAACAGCGTCTGCACAAAGTTGTTTTCCTTGGCGAAGGCGATGGTGTCGTCCATATAGGCGCGGATACCGGGGAAGCGTTCGAAATAGCGGTCGATGAAGCCCTGCGCCTCGGCGCGCGGAATCCGCAGATTGCGCGCAAGACCAAAGCCGGAAATCCCGTAGATCACCCCGAAATTGATCGCTTTGGCCTGGCGCCGGATCTCGGGCGTCATCTGGTCCAGCGGCACGTCGAACATCTCGGACGCAGTCATCGCGTGAATGTCCAGCCCGTCGGCAAAGGCCTGTTTCAGTTCGGGAATATCGGCGATATGGGCCAGAATCCGCAGCTCGATCTGGCTGTAATCCAACGAAACCAGGGTTTTGCCTGGCTCGGCGATGAAAGCCTCGCGGATGCGGCGGCCTTCCTCGGTGCGCACCGGGATGTTTTGCAGGTTCGGATCGGTCGAGGCCAGGCGGCCGGTTGAGGCCCCGGCGATGGAATAGGACGTATGCACGCGCCCGGTGTCGGGGTTGATATGGTCCTGCAAGGCATCGGTGTAGGTCGATTTCAACTTGGACAGCTGGCGCCAGTCCAGCACGCGGGCGGGCAGGTCGTGTTCGGTCGCCAGATCCTGCAACACGTCGACCCCGGTGGCATAGGCGCCGGTCTTGCCCTTCTTGCCGCCGGGCAGGTCCATCTTGTCAAACAGGATCTCGCCCAGTTGCTTGGGGCTGCCGACGTTGAAGGTCTCGCCCGCCAGCTCGTGGATTTCCGCCTCCAGCCCGGCCATCTTCTGCGCAAACGCATTGGACATGCGCGAAAGCGTGTCGCGGTCGACCCTGATGCCGGCCATTTCCATGCGCGCCAGCACCGGCACCAGCGGGCGTTCCAGCGTTTCATAGACGGTCGTCACCTGCGCGCGGTGCAGTTGCGGCTTGAACGCCTGCCACAGGCGCAGCGTGATATCGGCATCCTCGGCGGCGTATTTCACCGCCTCCTCAACCGGCACCCGGTCGAAAGTGATCTGGCTTTTGCCGGTGCCGATTAGCCCCTTGATCGGGATCGGCTGGTGGCCGAGATAGCGGTCGCTCAGCAGATCCATGCCGTGATTGTGCAACCCGGCGTGCATCGCATAGGACATCAGCATGGTGTCGTCGATCGGCGCCACGGTGATGCCGTAACGCGCGAAAATCTTGGTGTCGTATTTCATGTTCTGGCCGATTTTCAGGACCGCGTCGTCCTCAAGCACCGGCTTTAGTAGCGCCAGCGCCTGATCCAGCCCGATCTGCCCGGCGGCCAGCTCGTCAGAGCCGAACAGATCGTCGGTCGCCGCCGCCCGGTGGGTCAGCGGGATATAGCAGGCCTGCCCGGCGGTCACGCACAGCGAAATCCCGACCAGATCGGCGCGCATTTCGTTCAGCCCGGTGGTTTCGGTATCCACCGCCACCCAGCCGCACTCGCGAATCCGGTCGATCCAGACCTGCAATGCGTCGACATCCCGTACCCATTCATAGGCCTCCGGCGCAAACGGCACCGCTTCGGGCGCACCGTCCGGTGCGGCGGGCGGCTTGTCCTCGATCACCGGGGCCTCGACGCCCAGCGAGTCCGCCACCCGCCGGGTGACGGTGCGAAATTCCATATCGGCCAGAAAGCCCAGCAAAGGCGCGGCCTCGGGCTCCTTGACCTCCAGCTCGTCCAGCGTGAAATCAAGCTCCATCCCGGCATCCAAAGACACCAGTTGGCGCGACAGGCGGATCTGGTCGGCGAAATCGATCAGGGTCTGGCGCCGCTTGGGCTGCTTGATCTCGGCCGCGCGGTCCAGCAGCGTCTCCAGATCGCCATATTCGTTGATCAGCAGCGCCGCCGTCTTGACGCCAATGCCGGGCGCTCCCGGGATATTGTCTACCGAATCCCCGGCCAGCGCCTGCACATCGACCACCCGGTCCGGCCCGACTCCGAATTTTTCCTCGACCTCGTCAGGCCCGATGCGGCGGTCCTTCATCGCGTCCAGCATTTCGACGCCGCCGCCGACCAGCTGCATCATGTCCTTGTCCGAACTGATGATGGTCACGCGCCCGCCCGCCTCGCGCGCCTGCCGGGCCAGCGTGGCGATGATGTCGTCGGCCTCAAAGCCTTCCTTCTCGATACAGGCGACGTTGAAGGCGCGCGTGGCCTCGCGGGTCAGCGGGATCTGCGGGCGCAGATCCTCTGGCATCGCCTCGCGGTTGGCCTTGTACTGATCGTAAAGGTCGTTGCGGAAGGTATGGCTGCCCTTGTCGAAAATCACCGCCGCATGGGTCGGCGCGTCGGGGCCTTTGTTATCCTCGATATATTTGAACAGCATGTTGACGAAACCGCTGACCGCCCCGACCGGCAGCCCGTCGGATTTACGCGTAAGCGGCGGCAGGGCGTGATAGGCCCGAAAGATAAAGGCCGAGCCGTCGATCAGATGCAAATGGCAGCCTTTGCCGAAACTCATCGCGCTCTCCTTGTCGGGCGGCATTTCGCGCCCTTGCGTGCGCGCCTCGCCGGTCACTTCACCGTTTCAGCGAAATCCGCGTGGATGAATTTCTTGTCGCAGTAGCCGCATTCCACCCAGCCTTTGTCGGGCGGGATCATCAGCCAGACGCGCGGATGACCCAGCGCGCCGCCCCCGCCATCGCAGGCAATCCGGGTCGCGGTCACGATCTCTGTTTCGGGGGCGTCGGTTGTCATTGGCGCGGGTCCATCTGCTTGTCTATCGGGCCGTGCTGGCCTAGGTCAGATGCCATGATAGCGATCCGCAAGGTGCGGGCAAGAGGCGCCGGGGATGACCGACACAGCAATCGAGATCGAAGGGCTGCGCAAGACCTATGGCAAGGCCGGAACAGAGGCGCTGAAGGTCGTCGATCTGGCGATCCCGACCGGATCGATCTTTGGCCTGCTTGGCCCCAACGGAGCGGGTAAATCGACGCTGATCAATATTCTGGCCGGGCTGGTGATAAAGACCGCGGGGCGGGTGAAAATCTGGGGCTTCGATCAGGACGTCAACCCGCGCCAGTCGCGTGCCGCCATCGGGGTGATGCCACAAGAGCTGAATCTGGACCCGTTCTTTACCCCGCGCGGCGCGCTGGAGGTGCAGGCCGGGCTTTATGGCGTGCCAAAGGCCCAGCGCCGCACCGACGAAGTGCTCGATCTGATCGGGCTGACCGACAAGGCCGACGCCTATGCGCGCGCCCTGTCCGGCGGAATGCGGCGGCGGTTGCTGCTGGGCAAGGCGCTGGTGCATCATCCGCAGATTCTGGTGCTGGACGAGCCGACCGCCGGTGTCGATATCGAGCTGCGCCAGATGCTGTGGGCCAATGTGCGCCGCCTGAACCGGCAGGGCATGACCATCATCCTGACCACGCATTACCTGGAAGAAGCCGAAGAGATGTGCGACGAGATCGCGATCATCGACCGGGGCCAGGTGATCGTGCAGGACAAGACCGCGCGCCTTGTCGACCGGATGGATGCCAAGACGCTGGTGATCCAGCCGGAAACCGAACCCGGCGAAATCGCGCTGCCGGATGGCGTCACCTTCGAACGCCGCGCCGACGGGGCGCTGATGTTCACCTACCGCCGCACGCAGCTGTCGGCCGACATGATCCTGGACGCGCTACGGGCCGCGGATATCCGGATCCGCGATGTCAGCACCCAGGAACCCGATTTGCAGGACGTGTTTCTGGATCTGACCGGCAGGAAATCCCCGGCCTGATCATCTTTGGTCCAAAAACATTCCCGCCGGAGGCAAAATTCTTTTGGCCCGCCACTGGCGGCATTCCCGGCATCACAATCCGGGCAGATCCGCCGCAGCCCGCGCCCGCCTGAGCGCCCATCGGGCGCGAAGCAACAAACCAGCGGCGCCGGAACGGCGCCTCATTTGGATCAGGCAGGCGGATCAGGCCGGTTGCTGGACCATGCGTCCCAAAACGCGCCCGCCCAGCAGGTGCACATGCATATGCGGCACCTCCTGCACACCGGCGGACCCGATGTTGGAAATCAGCCGATAGCCACCGCCGCCACTGCCCGGATCCACCCCCAGCATCCGGGCAACCTGCCCAAGCGCGCGGGTGAAATCCACGATCTCGGCATCGCTGGCGGCCTCGGCGAAATGGTCGTGGCACACATAGGCGCCTTTCGGGATCACCAGCACATGCAGCGGTGCCTGTGGCTGAATATCGCGAAACGCCAGGCTGTGACCGGTTTCCAAAACCGTGTCGTTCGGGATCTCGCCCCGCAGGATTTTCGCAAAGATGTTCTGGTCGTCATAGGCATAGGCCATGGGTTTCCTCAATCGACAAACAGGTGGTCGGACGCCGCAATTTCGCGCGCCTGATCTTCGGGGATATCAAGAAAGCGTGCCAGGGGCACAGTATTTTCGCCCGGCGAACTGGCCTCTCGCATCCGGTAGAAATTGTCAAACCCGGCATCCCGGATCTGATCGCTTTCAAACACCACGTCGCTGCGGATCGTCGGCAACAGGACGTCGACGGTTTCCGCGGGTGTGCGCTCTCCGGCCAGCCCGACGCGTTTGGCGTGGCCCAGCAGATAGGCGTCGGAAAACTCGCATTGCACCTCCAGAATGCGCGTGGTGGACCGGTCGGCGGCGAAATCCCGCAGCATGTCGATGTTGTTGGGGTCCAGGCAAATCACCAGCCGGTCGGTGTCATAATAATCAAACAGCATCCGCATCAGCGACCGGCGGTGCCGGGTGCGTTTGCCGATGCTGCCCTGAATGCCGCCCAGATCGGGCAGGGGCGTGCTTTCCTCGTCAAACAGGTATTCGATGCAGGGCTGCTGCGTCACCGCGCCGATGCGCGACACCAGCCGCTTGGCCACATGCCATTTCTTGCACACCACGATCATCAGTTCACGCTCGCGGCCCAGTGTCGATTCCGTCTCCCAGAACCGGGGCGCGAACCGGCGTCCGATCCGGCCCCGCCCGGTCAGAAACCGGAACAGGCTGCCGCCTTCGTTGGAGATCTGGAAATCGACCTCTGGGCTGGCGAACAGATCGCCCAGGCGGCGTTTCAACTCGGTCGCCCCGGGTGAGATCTTTCGGGCGAACAGGAAATCCTGGCTGAGCAGCAGATCGTAGTGGTCATTGTAAAATGTCACCGGCATGCCGTAATCGGTGAACATCAGAAAGGTCAGGGTGCGGGTGCTGATCTCTTTTTCGGGGACCAGATGCGGCACCAGGGTCTGAAAGAAGGTCTCGTCCGGAATCCAGGTGGTGCGGAAGAACCGCATCACATCCGGGCGCGATTTGCAGAACTCCAGAATCCACTCGATCGTGCGGCGCCGAAGACACCACCACTGGCTGCCGATCATGATCTGCATGTCGGGCGGGATCCTGCGCGACAGGCCCAGCTTGCGTTGCAGATTGACCGAGCCGTAAAACAGCAGCTTCTGTTTGCGCTCGTTGAAGAAATGCCGGTAGTGCAGCCGGTCGCCTTTCATCCCGGTCTTGATCCAGTCGCTTTCGAAAAAATCGAAGCTTTCGATATAATCCAGATCCCGCGCGTCCAGGAAGGCGTGCGCATATTCGGACGATTTGATCGCCATGCAGTCGCCCGACAGCATGTAGAAATGCGTGGCGCGCGGGAAGGCATCGACAGCTGCCCGCACCGCCAGCAGCGTCGCCTCGACCAGCGACCATTCGCCCCAGCCGCATTTGATCCGCTTTTTGGTGAAAACCACGTTCGGGTTGTCCTGAAGTGCGGATTTGATGGTCTGGAAATGGCCCGGATCGGCGCGTGCATCGAAATGGATCGCGATATAATCCCCCGTCACCGTCAGGCGTTGGGCCTGCTTGACGATGGCCTGCGGGTCTTTGTGGCACAGCAGAATGAAGGCGATTTTTGCCATTGCGGAAACGATAACCTCGGGATGCCACGAATTGTTTGCATTAATACCGTGAACAAGCATTGAATAAACAGAGTTTCTTTGTTCTTTTCCGATCAAATATGACCGGCACGAAAAAGCGGGAACGGCTGGCTGCAGGAGGCGACGAGATATGGGTTTTCCTGGCACATGGATGACCGAAAGCGAAAGCATGGTTTATCGGGTGGTGCCGAAATGCGCCTGCTCGACCATCGGGCAGATCATGTATTATTCGGACCACGGCGAGTTTTTCGACGGCGACATTCACGATGCCGCCGGCGGGATGCACAAATGGGCCATCGAGGACAGTCAGGATCTGATCACCAGGAATGTGCAAAAGCACAAATCCTACGCCTTTACCTGCGTACGCAATCCCTACACGCGGATCCTCAGTTCGTTTTTCGACAAGATCTGCGGCATTCAGCGCAACGGCAAACGCTATCGCGGCAATCTGGTGCCGCTGCTGATGCAGAAATACGGGATCGAGGTTGGCGGGCCGGACGGCAAGGAGGAATTCGACCAGATCAGATCGTTCCGCCGGTTCCTGCTGTTTGCGCGCGACACCATTCGTTGGCGGCGCCCGATGGACCCGGATATCCACTGGTCGGCGATGTCGGGGCATGTGTCGACCTTCATCGTCAATGGCGGGCGTTACGACGACATCATCCATACCGAGAATTTCAATGACGGGATGCAGCATGTGCTGGATGCCGTCGAACTGACGCATGACGTCGATCTGGACACAATTCCGCGGTTCAACGAATCCGAAGGCCACGGGCCGAAGCGCGCGCATCCGGTCGAGGATTATTTCGACGATCTGTCGATGCATCTGGTTTATGAAATCTACAAGCGCGATTTCCAGGTCTTCAAATATGATTTCGAGAATCCCGGCAACAAGCTGCCGACCGCCGAGATCGATCTGGCAGAGGTGCACGCCAAGCTGGGCGAGTGAGGCCCGGGCGGCGGCGTGCTCTTCCGCCGTTGCGGGCGGCCTTGCCATCGCCCGGAAAATCTAGCGCAATATGGGCGGGCGATCCGGGTCCATGCCGGGCGCGGTGGGTTCGGGCGCCTTATCTGGCACCGGGATATCGAACCGCAGCCCGACACGGGCCAGACGGGCCGCGATCGGATCGGAGGCGGCGAAGAAGCCGACGTCGATCTCGCCCGCCTCGATGCCTGAAAAGATCAGCGCTTCGGATATGGCTTGCGACAGGGCAGGCTCGGCGCCCGGAATGGCGTCGATGAACGCCAGCAGGTGACCGGGGCGTGCGGGAGCATAGGTTGCCGCCACCAGAAAGGCGGTCCGCGCCAACCCCGCCGAGGCCGCCAGTTTGCCGTCGATCGCCGTCAGCAGCCCTTTGGGGATGCCTTGCGGGGCGGCGATTTCGACCGGCATCGCGTCCAGTTCCACCGGTGCGGTCCGCAAGGTGTGCGCCAGCCAGCCGACCGCGTCCTCCGGGATCAGGATCGACGAGGGCGCGACGCCCAGATTAAGGCCAAGGCCGATGCCCTGCCCGGCCAGCATCTGCGCGATGGCGCGCCCCGAAAGCGCGGCATAGGGCGCGACATCGCCGACAAATTCGCCTAGCCGGTCCTCGCGGTCGAACACCAGCAGGTAATTGCCATCCTCAAGTTCGAAAAGCTCGGGCGTGATCCGGTCGCCTTCGGGTTCGGAGTGCAGCAGCAGGAACAGTTCGGCATCGGCAAGCCGGTCATAGAACCGCAGACGCGGCGCATCCTCGCCGGGCGCGGCCTGCATCGCGGCGTGGGCCAGATCGAGCGGGCTATCGGTCATTCAGTACCTCAGTGATCCGGGCGCGCAGGGCGGTCAGCAGATCGGTTTCAAACCACGGGTTTTTCCTGAGCCAGCCGGTATTGCGCCAGGACGGATGTGGCAAGGGAAAGCACGCCGGCGCATGGTCGCGCCAGGCGGCAACGGTGCGGGTGACGCCGGGTCTGGCCACAGCCCCCAGATGCCAGGTCTGGGCATAGCCGCCGATCAGCAGCGTCAGTGGCGGCGGGGCCAGCAGTTCCATGACGCGGGCATGCCAGGTTTGTGCGCAGATCTTTGGCGGCGGCAGGTCGGAGCCTTTGGCGTCATATCCGGGAAAGCAGAACGCCATCGGCACGATGGCCACCCGGTCGCGGTCATAGAAGGTGGCCGGATCCAGCCCCAGCCAGTCGCGCAGCCGGTCGCCGGAGGGGTCGTGAAACGGCTTGCCCGCCTTGTGCACCCGCATCCCCGGCGCCTGCCCCGCGATCAGGATGCGCGGCGCCTTGTCAAACCAGACCACCGGGCGCGGCACATGCGCACTGGCGGTCGCCGCGAAACGCGGCGCACAGATCCGGCAGGCGGCGATGTCGGATTTCAGGCTGGCGCGGTCGGCAGTCATGCCCCCGACCTAGCAAGTTGCGCGGAAACTGCAATCGCCGGCCAGGATTTCCAGACGGGATGCCCCGGGGTCGGGGGACATTCCCGGACGCAGCCGAAAGCGCCGCCCGCAGCCATGCTGAAAACAGGGCTTGACTTATTTCGACATTTCTAGAATAGACGAAATATGAAAACATACCGCACCACCGACCTGAGTGTCGAGAAAGCTGCCTCGACCTTTGCCGCGCTTGGATCCGAGCAGCGGCTTGGCGTTCTGAATGCGCTGGTGCGCGCCGGGCCCGAGGGGCTGAGTATCGGCGCGCTTGGCGAACGCACCGGCGTCAGCGGCTCTACCTTGACGCATCACATGAAGATCCTGACCCAGGCCGGGCTGGTCAGCCAGATTCGGCGCGGCCGGTCTATCATTTGCGCGGCGGCGGCTTACGACGAGATGAAGGCCCTGTCGGCCTATCTGTTGTCGGAATGCTGCGCGGACAGCCACGAAGAAACCGGAGAAAGCGACCATGACTGACCTGAGCGCACGCGTATCTGCCCCGCCGGCGGTCTGGAGGCGGCTGGACAAGGCCTGGCTGGCGATCGGGCTGATCCCGCTGTTGCTGGCGGTTTTCGATCCCGGCCAGGTGCTGCAGACGCTGAAATTCGCGTTCACCGCGCTGGGGAGCACCGGGCCATTTATCGTTTTTGCGGTGCTGGCGGTGGCTTTCATGAAGGCGACCAGCGCCGAGTCCTTGCTGGCGCGGGCCTTTGAGGGGCGCGAGATTCGGATGATCGCCTTGGCGGCGCTGCTGGGCGGGTTGTCGCCGTTCTGTTCTTGCGAGGTGATCCCGTTCATCGCCGCCTTGCTGGCCATGGGCGCGCCGCTGTCGGCGATCATGGCGTTCTGGCTGTCCTCGCCGCTGATGGATCCGGCGATGTTCCTGATCACCTCGGGCACGCTTGGCTTTGAATTCGCCATCGCCAAGACGGCGGCGGCGGTCGGCATCGGGCTTGGCGGCGGGTTCATCGTGAAATCCCTGTCCGCAAGCGCACTGTTCACCGATCCCCTGAAGGTGCAGCCGAAAAAGGCGAGCTGCGGCTCGTGCTGCGGCGGCGATCCGTTTCACGGCCGCCCCGAATGGAGGTTCTGGAAAGCGGCGGACCGCCGCCGCACGTTCCGCGACACGGTGATCGAGAATGCGCTGTTTTTGGGAAAATGGCTGTTGCTGGCCTATATGATCGAGGCGTTGATGCTGGAATACATCCCGGCGGAACTGATCGCGAAGGTTCTGGGCGGCAGCGGGCTGTTGCCGATCGTGCTGGGGGCGGTTGTTGGCGCGCCGGCCTATCTGAACGGCTATGCGGCGGTGCCGCTGGTGCAGGCCTTGCTGGAACAGGGCATGTCGAACGGGGCGGCGATGTCCTTTGTGATCGCGGGCGGCGTCAGCAGCATTCCGGCGGCGGTTGCGGTCTGGGCGCTGGTCAAGCCCCGGGTGTTTGCCGCCTATATCGGCATCGCCATGCTGGGCGCGGTCGCGGCGGGCGCGCTGTGGGGCGCGGTGGCCTGAACCGGTTCAGAACGCAATCCGAAAACTGGGCACCGGTTTTCGGAACGCGTTGCGCATAATGGTAAAAGGTTAAAGCATCGCCCGCGATTCAGATATCGTGGACGATGCTTTAGCTGGCGAAACTCACCACCAGCGTGATGCCCAGCAACACCGCGATCCACAGCACCATCGATCCGGTGGGCCAGACCTGGGCGATCCGCCCCTCGGGCCCATGGGAATGATAGAGCCGCCGCCAGATGCCATTCATCCAGCGCTCCAGCAGGGCGACGTTCGCGGTCCATATCCTTGCCATAACGACCGACACCCGATCCAGAACCCGCGGCATCAGCCAGCGGTAGGTCCAGTCGGTATCCAGATTGACAGCGCGGATTTCAGGCGGGTGAATGCCGGTGCGCATCAGCACGCCAAAGGCCAGCAGCGCAAAGCTGAGCAGCAGCATTTGCTCCATCACATGGGCCATCGTGTAGGGCACATATTCCACCGGATAGGGCAGCAGGGCGTAAAGCGGATAGGGATAGACGCCGATGAAGATACTCAGAGCGGCCGTTATCGCCATTGCCAGCTGCATATGCGTCGGAGCTTCTTTGGGGCGCAGACCGCTGTCATGGGCGAAAAAGGTGAAATACGGGATCTTGATGCCTGAGTGCGACAGCACACCTGCGGAGGCAAAAATCAACAGCAGCCATATGATCGGATAGTTCTCTTCGGCGACGGCGCTGACTGTCAGAGATTTGGTGACAAAGGCAGAAAACAGCGGAAAGGCCGAGATCGACGCCGCCCCGATGATGCACAATATCGCGGTGCGCGGCATCGTGCGGTAAAGCCCGCCCAGTTCGGATGCCTTGGAGGTTCCGGTGCGATAGAGCACCGCGCCGACGCTCATGAACAGCAGCGACTTGTAGAGGATATGCGCGAAGGCATGGCTGACGGCGCCGTTGATCGCCAGTTCGGTGCCCACCCCGATGCCCACCACCATGAAGCCCAGCTGGTTGTTCAGCGAATAGGCCAGAACCCGGCGAAGATCGTTCTCGATCTCGGCCATGAAGATCGGAAACAGCGTCATGACCACGCCGATGTAGATCAGGATTTCGGTGCCGGCAAAGCCACGCGCCAGCGCGTAGATCGCCAGCTTGGTGGTGAAGGTCGACAGGACCACGGTGCCGGTGACGGTGGCCGCCGGGTAGCTGTCCTGCAGCCAGTTGTGCAGCAGCGGAAAGGCGCTTTTGATGCCGAAGGACAGAAAGATCAGCCAGGTGCCCAGCGAGCCCAGCGTCATCAGTTCGAACGCCAGCGATCCGGTTTCGCGGTACAGGATCGCGGCCCCCGCCAGCAACAGCACGCCCGATCCGACCTGAATGATCAGATAGCGCATTCCGGTGTGATAGGATGCGGTCGTGCGCCGCGCCCAGATCAGGAAGACCGACCCGATGGCCGTGCCCTCCCAGTAAAAGAACAGCGTGATCAGATCACCCGCAAAGACCGCGCCAATCGCCGCGCCCGCATAGATAAGGGCGGCGATCTGCTGGACGGTGTCGCGCACGTGCCAGGCGTAGAGGTTGCCCAGAAACGCCGCCAGGCAGAAGATCAGCGCAAAGACCCGCGACAGCTTGTCGACGCGCATCAGGTCCAGCGTGAAGCCGAAGAATTCGACCTGCGCATAGGTGCCGACCGGCAGGGACCAGGCCTGCAGGGCCGCGACCAGCGGCAGGGCCAGCAGCAAGGCGCCACGGACCGCCCCCCGGGGCAGAACCGGCAGCGCCAGGGCGGCCGCGAAAAACAGGAAGGCGGTCGGGATCTGGTCAAGCATCGTTGTCGATCCTTTCCAGCTGATCCTCGGGGTAGGCCTCGGTGTCGATCGCCTTGTCGCCGTAGAAACCCTCGGGCCGCCGGATCAGCACCCGCAGGGCCTTGGCGACCAGGATCAGCAGCGTGAACATCACGAACCCGTAGACGCCGTAAAAGCCGGGAATATTCCCGACATCCATCTTGCCGTATTTCGAATAGGTGAAATCGCCAACGAACAGCAGGCCGCTGATGATGGCGAGGCCCCAGAACAGCTTGTTCGCGCTGCCCGGCTTGTCCACCCACATCAGCGCGCGGCCCAGCGGCGGGTAGCGGGCGGGATCGTCCTTGGGTTTTTCAGCCATCGCCATATCCCCTAGTTCGCGGCCACGATGGGCGCGAGGAAAGTCTGCAGGTCACCGGCATAGAAGAACAGCAGGATCGTGCCCAACGCCGAGATCGCCGGTGGCAGCCAAACCAGAAGCGGCGCCTCCCTGATCCTGCCGTCTTTCAGGTTTCTTGCGATCACCGCCTCGGACACCTTGTCATCGGCAGGCAGGAAGAAGCCGCGCGCCACCACCGGCAGAAGATAGGCCACGTTCAGCAGCGAAGAGACCATCAGCACGGCGATCATCACCCATTGCGTGGCGTCCGCCGCACTGACGATCAGCAGCCATTTGCTCCAGGATCCGGCAAAGGGCGGCAGGCCGATGACCGACATCGCGCCGATCATGAAGGCGCCGAAGGTGATCGGCATGACGCGGCCAAGCCCCTTCATCTGGCTGATCTCGGTCTTGTGGGTCGCGACATAGATCGAGCCTGCGCACATGAACAGGGTGATCTTGCCCAACGCATGCGTGGCGATGTGCATGCCGCCGCCGAGCGCGCCCATCGAGTTGGCCAGCGCCATGCCCAGCGTGATGTAGGACAGCTGGCTAATCGTCGAATAGGCCAGCCGGGCCTTTAGGTTGTCCTTGGTCAGGGCCACAACCGAGGCCGCGACGATCGAAAACGCCGCCAGCCACATCAGCCATTCGCTGGCGCCGGTCGATGCCAGAAAGTCGATGCCGAAGATGTAGATGCCCACCTTCAGCATGGTGAACACGCCGGCCTTCACCACCGCGACGGCATGCAGCAGCGCGCTGACCGGCGTCGGCGCCACCATCGCGGCCGGCAGCCAGCGGTGAAACGGCATCAGGGCGGCCTTGCCGATGCCAAAGGCGTAGAGCCCCAGCAGCACCGCGACCGCCGGCCCGGCGATCTTGCCGTCCAGAATGCCGCCACGGGTGAAATCCAGGGTTCCGGCAGCCGAGGAGGTCCAGATCACCGCGACCAGCAACAGCCCGATCGAGGTGCCCATCAGGATCCCCATATAGGTGCGTGCGCCCTTGATCGCCTCGGGCGTGCCCTTGTGTGCCACCAGCGGGTAGGTCGAGATCGTCAGGGCTTCGTAGAACAGGAACAGCGTGAACATGTTGGCGGAGAACGCGATGCCCATGACCGCGCCGATGGCGAAGGAAAAGCAGGCGAAGAACCGGGTGTGGTTGTCCTCTTTGTTGCCGCGCATATAGCCGATGCCGTAAAGATGCGTGAGGATCCACAAACCCGATGCCAGGATCGCGAACATCAGGCCCAGCGGTTCGACATTGAACGCCAGATCCAGCCCCGGCATCACCGAGAACAGCACCATCGGCTCGGTCGTGCCGTTGCCCTCGTTTGCCAGGATCGTCAGCACCGACAGAAAGGTCAGAACCGCCGCCGCCAGCGTCACGCCGTCGCGCAGGTTGGGCCTGTGGCGCAGCAGCAGGTTGGTTGCCACCGCCGCGAACGGGATCACCATGCTGAGCAGAATGGCCGTATTGGTTTCCACGTCGTCCCCGTCCTAATGCGCGCCGAACCCGCCCGCCAGCAGCGCCTGGGCCGCGGTACGGGACGCGCCAAGCGTCAGATTTGTGTCGAACCCGAAATAGATCGTGGCCAGCGCCATCCCCCACAGCGGCAGCAGCATGCCGAGCGGCACATCGCGGGCGGCGGCCGCGGCGGCGGTGCCGGGTGTCTTCAGGTACAGCGCCTCGACCACGCGCCAGACATAGACCACCGCCAGCAGCGACGAGGCGACGATCAGCATCGCAACCGGCCACCAGCCCTTTTCCAGCGCCGCCTGCACCAGCAGCCATTTGCTGATGAACCCGGCGGTGCCCGGCACCCCGATCAGGGACAGCCCGCCGATCACCACCGCGGCACTGGTCCAGGGCATGGTGCGGCCCAGCCCCTCGATCCGGTCATAGAACGAACCGCCGGCGCGCAGTACGAACGCCCCCACCCCCATGAACAGCGTCGCCTTGGTGATGGCGTGATTGAACAGATGCGCGATACCGGCGGTCAGGCCGGTTTCTGACAGCAGCCCGATGCCCAGCAGGATATAGCCGATCTGCGCGACGCTGGAATAGGCCAGCATCCGTTTGAAATCGGTCTGGAACACCGCGATGAAGCTGGCCGCGAACATCGCCAGCACGGCAAAGGGAATAATGATGACGATCAGCGTGTTGACCGCGAACGGAAAGCCCGGCTGATAAACCGTGAAGATAAAGCGCATCAGCACATAGACCGCCACTTTTGTCGCGGTCGCCGCCAGAAAGGCGGAAATCGCCGAGGGCGCGAATGTATAGGCGTTCGGCAGCCACAGGTGCAGCGGGTAGATCGCCACCTTCAGCCCGACGCCGACAACGATGAAGGCAAAGGCCGATTGTACGGTGCGGTTGCTGCCCTGCTCGGCGATCCGCTCGGCGATGTCGGCCATGTTCAGCGTGCCGGTCGCCATGTACAGCAACCCGATGCCGATCACAAAGAACGTGGCCCCGATGGTGCCCATGATCAGATAGTCGAACGCCGCCGTCAGCGCGCGCTTGTCGCGATAAGCCCCCTGCGCGATCAGCACATAGGTGGACAGCGACGAGATTTCGAGAAACACGAAGACGTTGAACGCATCGCCCGTCACAGCGACGCCCAACAGACCGGTCAGGCACAGCAGATAGGCGGTGTAGAACAGCGTATGCTGGCGGCGCGGAACCTCGGCGGCGACGCTGACGCGCGCATAGATCAGCACCACCGTGCTGATGCCGCTGACCAGCAGCAGCACGAAGGCGTTGGTCGCATCGACGCGGTATTCGATGCCGATCGGCGGCGCCCAGCCACCCAGGTGATAAGAGATCACGCCACCGCCGATGACCTGCATCAGCAGCGCAAAGGCAATCGCCGTGGCCGCCGCGCTGGCGGCAAAGGCGATCGGCCAGGCCAGGCGGCGGCTGCCGATCAGCACCGTCAGCGGGGCCGCGATGAACGGCACCAGGACTTGCAGCACCGGCAGGTGGTCCGCAAGGCTTGCGGCGGTTTGCGTCACATCCGTGGCCATTACCCGCGCCCGCCCATCGCTTCGCCGTGAATGCGGTTTTCCTCGCGGCAGATCGCGCTTTCGATTTCCAGAATCCCGGCCTCTTCGATGGTGTCGTATGCCTCGCGGATGCGCACGATCAGCGCCAGCGCCAGCGAGGTGGTGGCAATGCCGACAACGATCGCGGTCAGGATCAGAACATGCGGCAGAGGGTTGGAGTAGATCACGTCGGGATCGATCTTCATGTCGGTGGGAAAGATCGGTGCGGTGCCGCCGGTAACCTTGCCCACAGAGATGTAAAGCATGAAGACCGAGACCTGAAAGATGTTCAGGCCGACCAGCTTTTTCACCAGATTGCCGCGCGCGACAACCACGTAGAGGCCGGTCATCATCAGCACGATGAACAGCCAGTAATTCATGTGGCCGACGATGAACTCCCAGGTGAATTCCTGAAACATCACCACTCCTCGTCGCTGATCACCGGCGTGCGCGCGGCGAAGGCATAATAGACCGCCACCATCACTCCGGTGACGGTGACGCCGACGCCGAATTCCACCAGCAGGATACCCCGTTCCTGCCCGTATTCCGGGTAGCTGGGGTTCAGCGCGGTGTAGTCGAGATAGTTATAGCCGGTCAGCAGGCTGTAGACCCCGGTGCCCGCATAGATCAGCACACCCAGCGCCACCAGCTTGTGCACCAGCCAGGGCGGAAACACCTGCTGGACCTTGGCCAGGCTGAAAACGATACCGTAGAGGATGAACGCCACGGCCATGATCACCCCGGCCTGAAAGCCGCCGCCGGGGGAATAGTCGCCGTGAAACTGCACATAGAGCGCGAACAGGATGATCGTGCCGACCAGCAGCTTTGTCACCACGCGCAGGATCAGATGGTGCCGCATCAGCCCTGCCCCCTTTCTTCTTCTTTTTCTTCGTCATCGTCATCGTCGCCGTCTTCACGCCGCCGCCGGCGCAAGCCGCTTAGCAACAGCAGCACGCCGACACCCGCGGTGAACACCACCGCCGTTTCGCCCAGCGTGTCATAGCCCCGGTAGCTGGCCAGGATCGCGGTGACGACGTTGGGAATGCCGATCTCGTGGGGCGCGCGTTCCATGTATTCGGGATAGACATGCTGCATCGCGGGCGCCTCGGCCGATCCGAAATTGGGCATGTCCAGCGTGCCATAGAACAGCGCCGCCCCGACAACCAGCACCACGAAAAGCGGGATCGCCGGCGAGGCGCCGCTCGGGCGTTCGTGACGCGTCGTCAGCGCCAGTGTGCTGAGCATCAGCACGGTGGAAATCCCGGCGCCGACGGCGGCTTCGGTAAAGGCCACATCGACCGCGTCAAGCGTGACCAGCAGCAGCGCCGACAACAGGCTGAACACGCCCGACAGCATCACAACGGCGAACAGGCTGCGGGTGCGCACCACCGCCAGCGCGGTGATCACCAGCATCGTGAACAGGGTTATGGTGATGAAGGTTTCGATGTCGCGTCTTCCTTTGTTCGGAGGTTTTGCCGGTCGGCGGTTATTCCTGCCGCTCGGCGCCGCTCAGCCCCGGCGCCTCGGTCGGGCGCAGGCCCGACACCAGCGCCGCATTGGCCACGGCATGGGTCGCGGTCGGCCCGGTGATGAACAGGAAGATGCCGATGATGATCAGCTTGACGGTGATCAGGGTCAGGCCGGCCTGCACGCTCATGCCCGCCAGCAGCAGGATCATCCCGGCGCTTTCCGTGATCGAGGCCGCGTGCAGCCGCGACCAGAAATCCGGGAACCGCCACATGCCGAACGCCCCGACGATGGTAAAAAACCCGCCCGAGACGATCAGCACCCAGCTGACCCCGTTCAGGATGATATCCGCAGTGCTCATTCCTTCGCCTCCGTCCCGGCGCGCTCGCGCGGCACATCGCCCCCGGCGCGCTCGCGCGGCACATCGCCCCCGGCGCGCTCGCGCGGCACATCGCCGATGGCGCGGTAGCGGAAAAATTTGAGGATCGCGATCGTGCCGACAAAGTTGATCAGCGCATAGAGCAGCGCGATATCGAGGAAATCCGGCCGCTCTGTCAGAAAGCCGAACACGCCGATCAACAGCACGGTCAGCGTGCCGAAGGAATTCACCGCCAGGACCCGGTCATACAGCGTCGGCCCGGCAAACAGGCGGACCATCACCAGGATCATCGCCACGAACAGCGCGACCGCCGCCACCGCGAACATCATGCGGCACCTGCCGCTTCGGTTGCGCTGACACGGCGGTCCATATCGGCAAGCGCCGCCATGTCGCCATCGGAATATCCCAGCGCATGGACCAGGAAATTGCCCGCCTCGACCTCGACCGAAATGGTGCCCGGCGTCAGCGTGATGGAATTGGCGAAAATCACCTGCCCGACATCGGTTTTCTGGCTGTAGGGCACGGCGAACAGATGCTGGCGCATCGGCATCGCGGGCGACAGGATGGTCTTTGTCACTGTCCAGTTCGCTTTTGCGATCTCGGCAAGCAGCCACAGGAAGTATCCGACAAACGCCACGGGCCGCAGCCGCAGCTCCACCTTGTCGTCGTCCACCGCATCCATGCGTCTGGTGACCAGCAACACCAACAGCACCGATGCCACGCCGAACCCGATGATCAACGGCTTGAACAGCCCCGACATCAATAGCCAGAGCGCGATAAGCAGAACGGCAGTTCCGGCCAGTCTCACCTCCGCAAATCCTCCTTAAAAGCCCCTGCACCCGGCCGCGCCCCGCGGCCCTCCTGTGGTATACCACAGCGATTCTGGAAACCATATTAAATGACAATCGCGCTGTACAGAGCCAGATGCCCTAGTTTCCCGCTTTCCCGCCACTGCAGATCTTTCATCCGAACGCAATCGGCGGCGCGGCGCGCCGCCCTCTGGTGCATGGGATTTCAGGCGGGGTCCGGTTTGCGGGTGCGAACCGCCCAAAAACCGCCGCAAATCGAGGTTACCAGTTGCGTCGCGGGTGGTTCGCCCCCCATATAGAACAAAAGAGGTCCACTGCGCCCAATCAGCGTTTGTTAGGACTTAAGATATAGGCTTGGAGCAGAAATCAAGCGCGATCACGGGACAAGAGCAGGTAGGCTCGGATGCTTGAGTTTGAAAACGTCAGCAAGTCCTTCTGGACCGGCAAGCAGCGCAAGGTGATCCTTGACCGCGCCTCTTTCCGTGTCGAAACGGGCAACTCGCTGGGCATTCTGGCACCGAACGGCACCGGCAAGACCACCCTGGTCAACATGATGGCCGGCCTTGAAAAACCTGACGAAGGCGTCATTCGGCGCGGCTGCCGGATATCGTTTCCGCTGGGCTTCATGGGCGGCGTCGTCGCCAAGCATACGGCGCGCGAGAACTGCCGTTATATCGCCCGGCTGTACGGGCTGGACCCCGACTATGTCGAGGCGTTCTGCCGCTGGCTGTGCGGGTTGGACGAATATTTCGAGATGCCGGTCGGCACCTATAGCCAGGGCATGAAATCGCGGCTGAATTTTGCCCTGCTGCTGGCCCTGGAATTCGATATCTACCTGATCGACGAGGGGATGCCCTCGACGACGGATGTGGAATTCAACCGTAAGGCCGGCTCGATCCTGCGCGACCGGCTGCGCGATGCCACGATCGTTGTGGTGTCGCACCAACCCCGCACGCTGGAAAAATTCTGCCGCTCGGCGGCGGTTTTGCGTGACGGGCAGATGCATATGTTCGATACCTTGGAAGAAGCGAAGGCACTTTATGACTACGAAACCCAAGGCTAGAAAGTTCCGCATCCGGCGCAGCGCCTCGCTGGCCAGCGACATGCGCCGCGCGAGGCCGGAGGCAGCTGCGCAGGACGCGCAGACGGCGCAGATGTTTGACGGCGGCGCCGACGATGGCTTTGGCGACCGGCCGTTCCCGACCGCCAGCGCGCAGGCGCTGAGCGAACCGGCCGAGGTTGCGGTGGAAACCGTCATCGCCGACATCCGCAAAGAGGGGCTGACGGGGCGGCAGTTGCGCATGGCGCGCCGGGTCGCGCAGAAACACGGGCTGGCGCCGGTTTCCGATTTCGACGCGGTCCGGCTGTTGCGCCAGCAGGGCATCGATCCGTTCAGCCGCTCGAACATGCTGGAACTCGTGGTGCCCTCCGCTGGCAGCCTGTCGGACGCCGACCTTGCGGTGCCGCAGACCGTGCCCAAGCCACAGCTGCCCTCGACCGAGGTTCTGACGGAAGACAGCCGCGCGCGTGAAATCGTGCGGATTCAGCGCGACATCGTCAAACGCCGCCGCCGCAAGCTGGCGCAGCTTTGTTCGCGCCTGGCGTTCTTCGTTCTGCTGCCGACCCTCCTGGCGGGGTATTACTATTTCAATATCGCCACGCCGATGTATGCCACCAAGTCCGAATTCGTGATTCAGCAGGCGCAGCCCAGCATGGGAAGCGCGGCGGCCGGTCTTTCCAGCATGTTTTCGGGCACCAGCCTTGCCACGTCACAGGATTCGATTGCCGTGCAGGGGTATCTGAAATCGCTGGACGCGATGCTGCGGCTGGACGCCGACAGCGAGTTCCGCGCCCATTTCAGCAATCCCGACATCGACCCCCTGCAGCGGCTTGCCCCCGACGCCAGCAAGGACAAGGCCTACAAGGTCTACAAGAAGAACGTGAAAATCAGCTACGATCCGACCGAAGGCATCATCAAGATGGAGGTGATCGCAGCCGATCCCGCCCTGAGCGAAGAATTTTCCAAGCGCCTGATCAGCTATGCCGAAGAACAGGTCGACAACCTGACCCAGCGCCTGCGCGAGGATCAGATGAGCGGCGCGCGCGAAAGCTTTGAACAGGCAGAAGCCAAGATGATTGCCGCCCAGGGCCGCGTGCTGGAACTGCAGGAACGTCTTGGCGTTCTTGACCCGATGACGGAAAGCCAGGCCGCGATGACCCAGGTCACCGCGTTCGAGACCCAGCTGCAGGAAAAACGCCTTCAATTGCAGGCGCTTCTGGACAACGCACGCCCCAACCGCGCCCGTGTCCAGGGCGTTCAGGGCGACGTCCGCCGGCTGGAAGCCCTGATTACCGAACTGCGCGGACAAATGACCAGCAGCAATTCGACATCCGACTCGCTGGCCAGCATCACCGGACGGCTGCGGCTGGCCGAGACCGACCTGCAGACCCGCCAGTTGCTGATGACGCAGGCGTTGCAGCAAATGGAAACCGCGCGTATCGAGGCGAACCGCCAGACCCGGTATCTGTCGATGGCGGTGAACCCGATCGCGCCGGACGAGCCGACCTATCCGCGCGCCTTCGAGAATACCGTGCTGGCGTTCCTGATCTTTGGCGGCATCTATCTGATGTTCTCGCTGACCGCCTCGATCCTGCGCGAACAGGTTTCAGGCTGACATGAAGGACGTCTCAATCGGTCAACTGGTCGTCGGCAACGATCAGCCACTGACGCTGATCGCCGGACCCTGCCAGCTTGAAACTGCGGACCATGCGCAGATGATCGCCGGAACGCTGGCTGCGGCCTGTGCCGATGTTGGGGCGCAGTTCATCTTCAAGGCGTCGTTTGACAAGGCCAACCGCACATCGCTGACCGGACGGCGCGGCCCCGGCATCGACGCCGGGCTGACCATTCTGTCGGATTTGCGCCGCGCGCTGAACGTGCCGGTGCTGACCGACGTGCACCTGCCCGAGCAATGCGCGATGGCGGCAGAGGCCGTCGATGTGCTGCAGATCCCGGCCTTTTTGTGCCGTCAGACCGATCTGCTGCTGGCGGCGGGGGAAACCGGCGCCGTGGTCAACGTCAAGAAAGGGCAGTTTTTGGCGCCCTGGGACATGGCCAATGTCGTGGCCAAGATCGCCTCGACCGGCAACCAGCGCATTCTGATGACCGAGCGTGGGTCCAGCTTTGGCTACAACACCCTGATCACCGACATGCGCAGCCTGCCCGAGATGATGAAAACCGGCTATCCGGTGGTGATGGACGCCACCCATTCGGTGCAGCAGCCCGGCGGCCAGGGCAGCGCATCGGGCGGGCAGCGCGAATTCGCCCCGGTGGTGGCGCGCGCCGCGGTTTCGCTGGGCATCGCGGCGGTCTTTGTCGAGACCCACGAAGCACCGGACACCGCGCCGTCGGACGGCCCCAACATGATTCCGCTCGACCAGATGCCCGGCCTGATCGGCACGCTGATGGATTTCGACCGGCTCGCCAAATCCAGCCCGATCCGGCTTTAGGCTGGGCTGCCTGCACGCGATATCCGCAGCGCCGCGTTTTTTAGCGAAACGGGTCTTGAAGCATCGAGCATGTCGGCGTAATTAGCGCGGACCGTTGGGGTGTAGCCAAGTGGTAAGGCAGCAGTTTTTGGTACTGTGTATCGTAGGTTCGAATCCTACCACCCCAGCCAACCATTTTCAC
>Ga0316207_10001694_pt1 | contig 25690 bp, 24 predicted proteins | sample 6weekpyrite_MG_FD_204943 | JGI IMG/M metagenome (GOLD analysis project Ga0316207, IMG submission 204943) | Microbial mat bacterial communities from mineral coupon in-situ incubated in ocean water Damariscotta River, Maine, United States -... | ecosystem: Environmental > Aquatic > Marine >... | reverse complement strand
AAACAATTAGAGAAGCTGGTTGATTCAGCAAATGAAGATAAATGAGGGAATTAGGTTGGAACAACTCGATATTTATGAAATTTTACAACACTTACCACATCGGTATCCCTTTTTATTAATTGACAGGATAACAGAGTGTATTCCTGGTGAAGCATTAACAGGTTATAAAAATGTTTCTTATAATGAACCTTACTTCACTGGACACTTTCCACAACGTCCGGTTATGCCCGGTGTATTAATTCTTGAAGCACTTGCTCAGGCAACAGGTATTCTTGCTTTTAGAACGACAGGGCGTGTTCCCGATGAAAATTCATTGTATTATTTTGTTGGTGTCGATAAGGCGAGATTTAAACAGCCGGTCGAGCCAGGTGATAAATTGACTCTTAGCGTTAAATTTATAAAAGAAAAACGTGGTATCTGGAAGTTTGAAGGTGTTGCCTCAGTCGATGATAATATTGTCTGTTCTGCTGAACTGATGTGTGCTGAACGGGAAGTTGGATGACAATTGATTCCACTGCCATCATCGATAAAAAAGCAAACATCGATTCTGGTGTTACAATTGGCCCTTACTCAGTTATTGGGCCGCATGTCACTATCGATTCTGGTTCGAAGATAGGGCCGCATGTTGTTGTTAATGGGCCAACGCATATCGGTAAAAATAATACGATATATCAGTTCGCTTCAATAGGCGAAGTTCCCCAGGACAAAAAATTTCATGGTGAAAATTCCAGGCTGGTTATTGGAGACAATAATACTATACGAGAATTTGTGACGATTAATCGGGGTACTGAAGATGGCGGTGGTACGACGACTATCGGCAATGATAACTGGTTAATGGCCTATATTCATATTGCACATGACTGTCAGGTTGGTAACCATACTATTTTCTCAAATGGTGCATCACTAGCTGGGCATGCTGTGGTAGATAATCATGCTATTTTAGGGGGCTTTACTCTGGTACATCAGTTTTGTCATATCGGTCAACATGCTTTCTGTGGAATGGGCAGTGCCATCAGTAAAGATGTTCCACCATATATTATGGTAAATGGTAATCCTGCACATCCGCATGGTATTAATTCCGAAGGTTTAAAGCGTAATAAATTTTCTAAAGAAGCAATTAAAGCAATTAAAGAAGCGTATAAAACTATTTACCGTCTGGGTTTGACGTTGGATACGGCAAAAGAAAAATTAGAAGCACTAGCTGAATCACAGGATAGTATTAAATCACTTATTCATTTTATCGAACAATCTCAACGTGGGCTGGTAAGATAAATCTTATCAAATCGTTTAATCTGATAACATCTCTAAAGTCAGATCACTAATGCTTATATCAACAGGATCATCTATAAGAAGTTGATGGATCAAAGCCAGTGCCCGCCTTGTTTCGGTATTCTTTTCTTTATTAGTTAATAATACGGCCAGATGTTTTGCAATATTGGCTGGAGTTGCTTCCCCCTGTAATAATTCTTTAGCGATTAGTTTACCGGCAACAATATTACACAGTCCAATAAATGGAATTTTAATCATACGGCTAACAATGAAGTAGGTAAGCCAGGAAACTTTATTGATTATAATCAGTGGCGTGCCAATGAGTGCTATTTCTAGTGTTACCGTGCCAGAAACAGTAACGATAGCATCACAGGCGTTCATAACATTGTAACTATCATCTTTGATAACATGGATATTAAAACTAACCTTCTCAAGATGAGGCTTTATATCATCATCCGAGAGAGTAGAGGCAAGCGGTAGCAAAAACTCAAGTTCAGGGTCATTTTTTTTCAGAAGCGCCGCAGACTTAAGGATGACAGGAAGCAGTCGTTTTATTTCACTGCGACGGCTGCCTGGGAAAAGGCCAAGCACCTTTCTGGCCGGATTTATACTATGGCTCATCAGGAAACTGGTTCGATCAATAGTTGCAACTACGTTGTGACTTAACGGGTGTCCTACATAACGTGCAGGTACATCATGTTTTAGATAAAACTGTTTTTCAAAATTAAAAATAACCGCCATCATATCGACGCAATGTTTAATTTTTTTTACCCGACCTTGTCGCCAGGCCCATACCTGAGGGCTAATGTAGAATAAAACTTTTATCCCAAGGTTTTTGGCGTACTGTGCAAGCTTTAAGTTAAATTCTGCATAGTCGATTAATAATAATAAATCAGGCGGCGAAGCGGCGATTTGTTTTTTTAATCTGTCTAATGCAGCAAAAATAACTTTACGATGTGCAATAACTTCCCATAAACCGACTACGGCCAATCCCGCAGCATCAATTTGTATGTCAACGCCGGCGGCTTTCATGTTGCTGCCACCAACACCGTAAAAATTGATATTGTTGTTTTTTTCTAAAGCTGCTTCAACTAACCTTGAACCATGTGCATCGCCAGAGGCTTCGCCTGCAACAATAAGTACATTCTTCATAGAGGTTAGAAAACGCTATTAATAGTATCGATAATCGTTTGTTGAGTATCGTCAGGCATTTCAGGGTAAATGGGGAATGACAGGCATTGAGAGCAAACTGATTCAGTCACCGGTAATACCGTATCTTTGAAGTCTTCCTTAAAAACATCTTGTTGATGTAGTGGAATAGGGTAGTATACAGCAGACGCAATTTTATTTTTTGTCAGTGTTTCATGTATGTTATCTCGTTTGTTACTAAGAATGGTATATTGGTGATAAACATGGTTACCAATCTTGTCTTCAAAGGGAGTTTGTATTGACTCATGTAAGCTATCCGAATAATTCTGTGCTACTCGATAGCGTCCAGTATTGAACTCGTCAATATGCTTTAACTTAATTCTTAGTATGGCCGCCTGAATTTCATCAAGTCGGCTGTTAAAACCTATCACATGATGGTGATAGCGCTCAAAACTACCATGATTACGTAAAGCGATAAGTTGTGTATGAATGTCATCGTCATTTGTAGTAACTAAACCGCCATCACCAAAGCATCCAAGATTTTTACTTGGAAAAAAACTGTGGCAACCCGCTTCAGCGAATGTGCTTGTTGTTGTATCACCAATTTTAGCGCCAAATGACTGAGCGCAATCTTCGACAATTTTTAGTTTATGTTGTTTGGCTATTGTCATAATACTGTGCATATCAGCTGGTTGGCCAAAAATATGGACAGGAATAATAGCTTTGGTTCGCGGGGTAATGGCCGATTCGATTAAGTTTGGATCGATGTTGAATGTTTTTGGATCAATATCGACAAAAACAGGCTTTGCACCGACATAACAAATGGCTTCTGCCGTTGCGATAAACGTAAAGGCTGAGGTAATTACTTCATCACCTTCTTTTATTCCAGCCGCTACAAGTGCCAGATGGAGTGCATCCGTTCCGGATGCACAGCCTATGGCATGTTTCGCACCAAGATATTGGGCGGCTTCTTTTTCAAAATTTTGTACATTTGGGCCAAGAATATATTGAGTATTGGCAACGGCATTTAACACTTCATTATCAATTTCTTGTTTAAGCATTGCATACTGTGCTTTCAGGTCGACCATTGGGATCATAATTTAGCCTTAATTATTTGTTACTAAGTAATTCGGTAATTTTGTTTGCTGTTTCCAGTGCTCGTAATCCGTCTTCGCCAGACACAACGGGAGTACTACTGGTTTGAATTGTATTGATAAATGATTCTATCTCGGCCAGTAGCGCATCACCTTGTTCAAAAGTCTGTTTGTTCGATTCAATATCTGCAACACCCGGGAACATCTCTTTATCTTTGCTTTTGATATACGTGGTTAATGTTTTATTTTGAAAATCCAGATTAACATAAGTATCATGCTGAAAAATTCGCATCTTACGTTCGCTTTTTAAACTTGCCCGGCTTGCGGTGACATTAGCGACACAACCATTTTCAAATTCCAGCCGGGCATTTGCTATATCAATGTCATTTGATAGTGCTTTGACGCCATTGGCTACAATCGAGGTAACTTTTGAGTTTACAATATCAAGAATAATATCGATGTCGTGAATCATCAGGTCTAAAATAACACTAACGTCAGCACCACGAGGATTATACGGTGCAACACGATGAGATTCGATAAATAACGGACTGCTAAGGGTATCACTTAACGCCAGCATCGCTGGGTTAAAACGTTCCAAATGACCAACCTGTAAAATACGGTTATTGTTTTTTGCAATTTCAACTAATTGTTTTGCCTGCTCAAGGGTAGAAGTGATTGGTTTTTCGACCAGGACATTACAACCATGTTCCAGAAAGTCCTTTGCTATTTCAAAGTGTAATTGTGTTGGAACAACAATACTGACGGCATCCACCTTATCAAGTAAGCTTTTATAATCGTCTGTATATTCGCACTCTAAATCTTCAGCGATAAGTCTGGCTGTTTCAAGGTTATTATCACAAACGGAAATCAGTTCACTGTGTTTTAAAGCATGGTATTTTTGAGCATGGAACTTGCCAAGATAACCAACACCGATAACGGCGGTTTTAAGTGTTTTCATAAATTGCGGGTCTTTTTGTTGAGTGATTCAATACAGCATTCATGTTAATGTTAATTGTAGCCTGGCTGAAAATATAATTAAGGATATTAGCATCTATGAGTTCTGACGATAGCGTACATTTTAACACTAATCAGCAATTGATTGCAGGGGTAGACGAAGTCGGCCGGGGTCCTTTAGCCGGGCCGGTGGTCGCGGCAGCCGTGATACTTGATCCTGCCAATCGGATTGAAGGCCTGATGGATTCCAAAAAGTTAACGGAGAAGAAACGTGTGTTATTGGCAGTCGAAATAAAACAAAAGTCACTTTCATGGTCGTTGGGACGCGCCGAGGTCAATGAAATAGATCAGATTAATATCCTGCAGGCCAGTTTAGTCGCTATGTCGCGGGCAGTGGCGGGTTTGTCAGTCGAACCCCAGCAGGTTCTGGTCGATGGTAATAAATGCCCGTCGGTTCCTTATCCTGTCGAAGCCATTATCAAGGGAGATAGTTTAATCGAAGCAATCAGTGCTGCTTCGATTATTGCCAAGGTGGCGCGCGATACCGAAATGATCGAGCTTGATTCACAGTACCCTGGTTATGGGTTAGCTAAGCACAAAGGCTATCCCACGGCGATGCATCGACAGGCTTTGCTGGATTTAGGCGTGACGGAGATCCATCGGCGCTCCTATAAGCCGGTACGCGATGCGCTGAATGCACAAGCCTGAGCCAATATAAAAGACGCTAAATCTGGTTTCGAATGTGCTCACAATCCAGTAAGCTAATAGCCGGCTAGAAACCAGTTCAAAACCGTTTTTCTGCTTATTTATAACTTTAAGAATATTCTTTAACCTATTGTAATAATTATGTTTTTATTATTCAAAGTCAAAAATGCCTAAACAGTTCGTCCATTTAAATATCCATTCTGAATACTCCTTGTCCTGTGGAATTGTCAGGATAAAGCCGCTCGCAGCATCGGTTGCAGAAATGCAAATGCCGGCGGTTGCTATTACCGATCAGTCTAATCTTTTTGCCATGGTGAAGTTTTACCGCGCGACGATGGCTAATGGTATCAAGCCTATTATTGGGGTCGATGCATGGGTTGAGGAAACAGAATTAAGCGTTGGTTATAGTAAGCTTATTTTACTTTGTAAGAACAACCTGGGTTATAAGAATCTGACTAATCTTATCTCCCTTTCCTATCAGCAGGGACAAATCCGGAATCGCCCAATAATCAAACGCAAATGGTTAGAACAGTATGCCGAGGGGCTTATTGCTTTGTCTGGTGGTAAAGATGGTGATATTGGTCAGGCAATATTGGCCGATCGTCGGGATTTAGCTGACAAAGCCATTGAGTACTACCAGCGACTCTATCCAGATAGCTTTTATCTGGAGCTGCATCGAACGGGGCGACAGGATGAAGAACAGTATTTGCATGCTGCGATTGAGCTGGCACACAAATCAGCAACGCCTGTTGTGGCAACTAACGCGGTTCACTTTATAAACAAGGCCGACTTTGAGCCACATGAGGCGCGGGTTTGCATCTCTGATGGACGTGTCCTGGACGATCCGCGCCGCCCCAAAGAATATAGTGAGCAGCAATATTTGCGAACTGCGGATGAGATGATCGAATTATTCTCTGATTTACCCGAAGCCATCGAGAATACCGTTGAAATTGCCAAGCGCTGTAATGTTGCTTTTGAGTTTGGCAAAAACTACCTGCCGGACTATCCGGTGCCTGATGGCATGACGATAGGTGACTTTCTTATAGCAGAGTCCGAAAAAGGCCTGGCCAAACGACTACAAAGAATATTACCACCTGAAGGTGATCCCGAGCTGGAAAAAATTTATTGGGAGCGATTAAAGATCGAACTCGATGTTATTATCAGTATGGATTTCCCAGGCTACTTTCTCATTGTTGCCGACTTTATTCACTGGTCGAAAGAAAATGGAATTCCGGTTGGCCCCGGGCGAGGCTCTGGTGCCGGATCAATTGTAGCCTATGCGTTAACCATAACGGATCTCGACCCAATAAAATATGAACTCCTGTTCGAACGTTTCTTAAATCCTGAGCGTGTTTCCATGCCAGACTTTGATGTCGACTTTTGCATGGAAGGACGTGATCGCGTTATCGACTATGTTGCACAACATTATGGTCGCGACAAAGTTTCACAAATTATTACCTATGGTTCGATGGCAGCCAAAGCGGTCATTCGAGATGTCGGTCGAGTCATGGGGCATCCCTATGGTTTTGTTGATCGTATTGCTAAGTTAATACCATTCGAAATAGGTATCACACTCGATAAGGCGATGGAGCAGGAAGAAGCGCTGCAAGCTTTATACGATGAAGATGAGCAAGTTGCTGAACTTATCGATATGGCGAAATCGCTTGAAGGAATTTCTCGTAATGCAGGCAAACATGCGGGGGGGGTTGTTATCGCGCCGTCCACCTTGACAGACTTTACACCACTCTATTGTGAGCAAGGTAGTGAAAGTATTGTTACCCAGTTTGATAAAGATGATGTCGAAGCTATCGGTTTAGTTAAATTCGACTTTCTTGGTTTGCGTACTTTAACCATTATTAACTGGGCCGTATTGGCGATTAATGCGCATAAAGAAAAAATTAATCAAACAATAATTGAGATCGAATCCATTCCACTTGATGATGAAGCCACCTTTGCTTTGTTAAAAGCGGCTAATACCACCGCCGTATTCCAGCTGGAATCACGTGGTATGAAAGATTTAATTAAGCGATTACAGCCAGACTGTTTTGAAGACATTATTGCATTAGTGGCTCTGTTCCGTCCGGGGCCATTACAGTCAGGGATGGTCGATGACTTTATTAACCGTAAGCATGGTCGTTCCGAAGTCGTTTATCCACACCCGGATCTTGAACCGATCCTGAGTCCAACCTATGGGGTCATTCTTTATCAGGAACAGGTTATGCAAATTGCACAGGTGCTCGCCGGTTATAGTCTGGGCGGTGCGGATCTGTTACGTCGTGCTATGGGTAAGAAAAAGCCCGAAGAAATGGCCAAGCAACGTATCACCTTTACCGAAGGTGCGGTAGCACGTGGAGTTGATGAAAAGAAAGCAACCTATATCTTCGACTTAATGGAAAAGTTTGCAGGTTATGGCTTTAACAAATCACACTCGGCAGCGTATGCCCTGGTTTCTTATCAAACTGCCTGGTTAAAGGCGCATTATCCTGCAGCGTTTATGGCCGCGGTACTTTCAGCCGACATGGATAACACTGACAAGGTTGTTACTTTAATAGATGAATGCTTAACGATGGAGCTTGTGGTTAACCCACCCAATGTTAATGAATGTCAGTTTCCGTTTGCTGCGCACGATGATAAAACCATTATCTATGGTTTAGGAGCAATTAAAGGTGTTGGTGAAGCCGCTATAGAAGATGTTATAGAAGCCAAACAGAAAGACGGCGAATATAAAAACCTGTTTGATTTTTGTCAACGTATTGATGGAAAAAAAGTTAATCGTCGTACACTTGATGCGTTAGTGATGGCGGGCGCACTGGATGTGTTCGGGCAAAATCGTGCAACCTTGTTAGCAAGCTTACCCAAAGCATTACAGATTGCGGCACAACACGGCAAAGACATTGCCGCTGGTCAGAACGATATGTTCGGAGTCAGTCAGGCAGTAAACGTAGACGATACGCAATATGAACAACAAAAAGACTGGAGCGATCATCAGCGACTCTCCTGTGAAAAACAGACGCTGGGACTGTATTTAACGGGCCATCCCATTGAAACCTATTTGCCAGAATTAAAAGAAATTGTTACCGATCGAATAATTAATTTAAAGCCAGCAAAAAAAACAGTATTAGCTGCCGGGCTTATTATAGGGATACGTGTTATCAATACTCGCCGTGGTAAAATGGCGATTCTTACGCTAGACGACAGAAGTGCACGTATAGAAGTGGTTATGTTTAGTGAAGGATTTGAAAAATTCAGTCATTTAATCGCAAAAGATAAAATTGTAGTCATCGAAGGTGAAGTAAGCAATGATGATTATAGCGGCGGTATCAGGATGAGCTGTAATAACCTCTATAGTATCGATCAGGCCCGTGAACACTTTGCAAAATATATTTTACTAAATCTTGAACACTCTCAGTTAAAAAATGGTTTTATCAATCATTTAAAAACTATTTTACAACCATTTCAACAAGGCAGTTGTGAAGTAGTCATTAACTACACTCAACCACAAGCCAGTGCGCGTCTGGCGCTGGGTGAGCAATGGAGAGTACATCCAACAGATGAACTATTAACCAGGTTGGTTGATTTTCATGGTGAAGATAAGGTGAAAGTAATTTATGATCTGTAAAATTTTATATCAAAGGATTGTAAGATATAACGCTTCCATAATTAACAATTTCTATAACGCTGTCGATACACACGATATTTAAATCAGTAATAGCGCGTCAATTAAGGATAGGTTTTATGATGAGATTTATCCTGAGTGAAATATTCTTGCAGTTGTTGTAAGAAACATTGTTGAGCAGGGAAGATAAAAAGAATTTTGGCTGGAATGTTGACAAATAACCTGACTAGTTTATTTTTTTAAAAGCAATCGGTAACTAAAGCTTTTAATAGTTAACTTATCTTTTTCGTTAACCTGACCATGAATATACTCAAGCATAAGCTTCGCAAAATATGTTTTCTCCTGGTTTGTACTTGTTAGTGTGAATTTGTTAATATTTCCAGTTGTTTTCGTTCGAATATTATTATTCCATAGTTAAAGTGTTTTTATGGGCAGTGAACAAAATAACACGTTTTACGAGTTAAAAAATATTTATTTTATAGGGTATCGCTCCATAAGGTAGCATAAGCAATCCTGACGTATAATCTTTTCATTCAGGGTTAACATTGCAGGCATTACTGGTTTTTTAATACGGATTTGATTGTCACTGTAATCAAATAATTCGTCACCAATATTAATACTGTCATTATTCCAGGCTTCTAAATGCAGGGGATTATCACCACTGACTTTGCCGATTATCGTACCCGTGGCAACTTCCTTGAAATTCATATGATCTATATTTTTGTCGAAACAAATCTGGCAACTATCACCATTAAAACTAAAGCTGGCTTGCTCCGGAACTTTTACAATAGCGATGGTATGAAACAAGTCGACATCCTGCTTTGCAATAGCATGGCTGGGAATATCAGATAAATGCAGTGCAGCATGAATAAATTCATAAGCGTGTTCAACGGTGGCTGACTGACCAATCTGGCCACATTCCAGCGTGGTTGATGGACACATATCGGCAAATGCCTGAGATTGCACTCCAATTGGACGCGTAAAATAAACAATGGTACGACTGAATAAACGGGCAAAATGAAAAAAATTATTTTCAAGTTTATTAATACAGGCGTAATGTGGATTTAAGCCGGTATTATTATGTATATCGATACTGGCAAAGACCTGGCGCTGTCGCATTTCTTCTTTCACCTGTTGCATCATTATGGTTTCGGGTGAACTGACATATTCAGTACCTGGCCAGGTACGGTTATAATCGGGCTGATTTTCAAGGCGACGTATACCGTATTTTGCTGCACTAATATTGCCAATAAAAATACTCAGTGCACGCGGTAATTCCTTGCCTTTATTATCGATTAATAACTTCTGTATTGCTTGCCAGCCAGTGATTTCGTTGCCGTGTAATAGCGTAGAAATAAATAATGGTTGTTCTCGACGGCCGGGTAAGTGTATAAGCGTTGGGCCGGTTAATACGGTATGTAATTGAGTTGCATCGACAGCTAACAGTTTTTCCGGAATGTGGTCGATAACGGTTAACATATTATATTGCCCAGGTGTGTACCGGTTTACCCGTATTCTGATGTTTTTCGTATGCAGAACTTAATTGTTGCATAGTACATTGGTTTTTTTGTTTATACTTTCTTAACCAGCGGCTACCGGTTTGTTCATTGTTAACGCGTTGCTCAATAATGCCAAGATAAAACTCGATATCCTCATAATCAATGCCAAGCTGTTTAAGCCCCTGTTCTGCATTATCTAAAAGGTGATATTGAATGAGGGGTTTCATTTTTCCCTGATAACCTTCAAGCCATTTTACATGAGCATTTAAACTTGATTTTGCGGCGTTGTAAAAATTATCTTTTGCGGTACTAAAGGGAATATCGATTTCAGGTGCGGGTTCTAATGTGGCTAAATAATTTGCGAGTCCATAATAAAATGCGGCATTCGCAATGCTGTCAGTGATGGTTGGCCCGGCAGCAATAACACGATGTTCTATCCGTATATGGGGTTGATTGGTTTGTTCATCAAAACCTATCAAAGGACGGTTCCAGCGCCATAAGGTACCATTGTGCAGCCGTAAATATTTAAGCTTTTCTTCAGGATGTTGATAATTAACGGGTAATAAAATTGGGAAGTGATCAATGTTTTCCTTGAAGGTTTCCATTAATGACTGGCGAGCATAACCGGAACCAAAGCTAACGCGTTTAGTGGGACCAAAGGCAGCATCATTAAAACCACCGACTTCGACGGATTGCTCAAATAAAGGAATACGTGTTTCATCCCATAAATCTTTTCCAAAAAGATAAGGCGAGTTAGCCGATACCGCAACAGTCGCTGCTGAAGCAATAATGCTGGCATTGTATGCGCGAACAGATTGTTCTATGGGAATTTGCCAATGTAACTGAAACGAGGTCGTTGCGGATTCAAGCATTACATCAGAATGTTCGGATTTTAAATGCTCATGCCCAACAATATCGAGGAATAAAGGTTTACCGTTTCTCTGTTCAAGAACTTGCTTATTTAAAGCGAAGTAACGTTTCATATTAGACATATTTTTTAATACGAGTTGTTCAGCCGTTACACTGGGTAAAATTCCTATCATTATTAACGAAGCGTCAAAATCATTCGCTACGGTTTTACAATGTTGCCAGCTCTTGTTTAATGATGCATGTAAATTTGATAATGCTTTGTTGTTTAAGTTTTCTGGTTCACCGTTTAATTCAATATTAAACCGGGACAATTCGGGGGAGACTAAATTGTTGTTGAGTTTTTTTAGAAAAGTATCATTTAATGGTGCAGGGTTAGCCTGCTTATCAACTATCCAGACTTCCAGTTCGTAGCCTGCTTTTTGTGGATGAGATGATAATTGATTATTAGCAAACCAGCTTGCCAGTCGTTGCGTTTCAGATTCCAGGTGTTTTTTAAAATTACTAAAGTCATGGTCGCTAAATTCAACCGCGTTAATTTCTTCACCCATGGATTACATCCTAATTAGCATTAGTTAGAGCATAGTCGCTATTCTTGTATATTTTAAGTATTTCGGTTTAGAAATGATTGATTTTTAAGGTGTAATTGATATAAATCGACTTCCTGTGGTATTGACTGCTGATTACTCGACCAAAATACTAAAAGTACTATATAATAGTATCGTTTAGCCCGGTAACTTAAAAAAATAGATTAAAATCATGAACTTAAACTTTTTAGACTTTGAACAACCGATTGCAGAATTAGAAGCTAAAATCGAAGAGCTTCGCTATGTTGGTTCTGATAATGAAATCAATATTGCAGAAGAAATTTCGCGCTTACAGAGTAAAAGCCGTGAATTAACCGAGTCTATTTTTTCCAATCTGAAAGCGGCTCAAATTTCTCAGTTATCACGCCATCCGCAACGCCCGTATTTACTCGACTATATCGGGCGAATTTTTACCGATTTCGAAGAGCTCCATGGTGATCGTGCCTTTGCGGATGACTATGCGATTGTTGGTGGTATTGGTCGGCTGGAGAACACGCCCGTTATGATTATTGGGCAACAAAAAGGTCGTGATACAGCTGAAAAAGTGAAACGTAATTTTGGTATGCCGCGACCAGAAGGTTACCGTAAAGCCCTGCGTTTAATGAAAATGGCTGAACAGTTCAAGCTACCGGTTTTAACCTTTATCGACACCCCGGGTGCTTATCCAGGAATAGGCGCGGAAGAACGGAATCAAAGTGAAGCGATTGCAAAAAACTTACTGGAAATGTCCGAATTAAAAACGCCAGTTATTAGCACTGTTATCGGTGAAGGTGGCTCAGGTGGTGCGCTCGCCATTGGCGTGGCAGACAGGGTATTAATGTTGCAATACAGTACTTACTCGGTTATTTCACCTGAAGGGTGTGCGACTATTTTATGGAAGAGTGCAGAAAAAGCCAATGAAGCTGCAGAGGCTATGGGGTTAACCGCGGATCGATTAAAACAACTTGATTTAATCGATGGTATTGTTGCTGAACCCTTGGGTGGTGCTCACCGCGATCATGAAGTGGTCGCAGCGAACTTAAAACATACATTGGTTGAGCAGCTTGCTTATCTTAAAACGATTCCTCTGGATAAATTACTTGAAGATCGCTATCAACATTTAATGGCCATTGGTAACTTTGAAGAACAAGAACATTAATGAACAAAGTCGACAGGTTTTAACTGTCGATAGCTTTTGGCAAAACCTACAGCAAAATAATTTTCCCTCCGAGTCCAATATTATCCTCGCTTATAGTGGGGGTTGTGATTCCCATGTGCTGTTACACTTATTGGTACAGCTCAAAAAACAGCTTCATATTAACAATATTCGTGTAGTGCATATTAATCATCAATTACATTCAGAATCTACCCAATGGGCAGAACATTGTTTACAAGAGTGTGCTGAACATAATGTGGATTGTGACGTTATAAAAGTAGCGGTTGATTCAACTAAAGGAAAGGGTATTGAAGCTGCCGCACGTCATGCACGTTATCAGGCTTTAGAACAATATATTAAGGAAGATACATTACTTGTCACCGCGCAACATGCGGATGATCAAACCGAAACGTTTTTATTGCAAAGTTTACGAGGTAGTGGTGTTAAAGGACTTTCGGCTATGCCTTACTCAAAACCTTTTGCGAAAGGACATTTGCTGCGACCCTTATTGTTCTTTTCGCAAGCTCAAATAACCAATTATGCAAAAAAGCATAATCTAAACTGGCTTGAAGATCCTTCAAACATTGATACTAACTTTGACAGAAATTATTTAAGAAAAGAAGTTATTCCCAGGTTAAAACATCGTTGGCCGCAATTAGACAGATCCTATTTACAGGTTGCCGAATATCAGGCTGAGGCTGCGAGTTTGTTAAATGATCTTGCCGAACTTGATTTAAGTAATATCCTTGATGAGCAAGGCCTGCTTTCAATTGATACTTTGTCACTACTGAGTGTTAGCCGAATGAAAAATGTGATTCGTTACTGGATATTTTATGTGAAAAATTTCACTATGCCTGATGGGAAACACCTTGACAGAATTATTTTTGAAGTTTTACCTGCAGCTGATGATGCCCAACCCTGTGTACACTGGGAAAATGTTATAGTAAGGCGTTTTAATAACAAACTGTATGCGGATTTTTTTCAGGCTGGAAGCAATCAGACTATACAGGAGGTTCTAAACTGGGCAGCAGATAAGACGTTTGAAATACCCCGTGAGGGTGGCAGGCTGAGTAAAGTCGTCACGACAGAAAAAATTGGTAAAGGGCTTAGTATTTCCAGGCTACAGGATAAACATATTACCATCCAGTTCCGACAGGGGGGAGAAGTGTGCAGCCCACAAGGTCGAGGTCCTCAACAACATAAGTTAAAAAAGTTATTTCAGGAATGGCAGGTGCCGCCCTGGCAACGAAATCAGGTTCCGTTGATTTATGTTGAAGACAAACTGGCTCAGGTCGTAGGGTATTGCCTGTGTGAACCGTTTGTGGCTGATGATAATGAACCGGCTTACCGGATAAGTGTGGAATAAAATAATTTCAATTATCAGCCTATTGGCGGCTTTCTAAGATTGCATCGGCACTCGAAAACGCGCAAAATACAATGCCAGAATAAATAATCATAATTTATTCGAAATATTTATTGTTCTCGCATTAACTCGTTAATTATTAATGAGTTAGCGAAAAATCCGAATTTCCGCTTTACCGTCCAGTTATGGGTGATAAGTGTTTGTATTTAATTCTTTAGGAATTCTATGACGAAGTACATTTTTATAACCGGCGGTGTTGTATCTTCTCTAGGGAAGGGTATCGCTGCAGCTTCACTTGCCGCTATTCTCGAAGCACGTGGCCTAAACGTCACCCTGATGAAACTCGATCCTTACATCAATGTTGACCCTGGCACGATGAGTCCGTTTCAACATGGAGAAGTATTTGTTACCGAAGACGGTACTGAAACCGATCTTGATCTGGGGCATTATGAACGTTTTATTCGTTCAACCATGACCAAAAACAATAACTTCACAACCGGGCAAATCTATGAAAGTGTGATCAGTAAAGAGCGTCGTGGAGATTACCTGGGAGGAACGGTACAGGTTATTCCCCATATCACTGATGAAATTAAACGCTGTATTCGCCTGAGCGCAGAGGGCACAGACATCACCCTGGTTGAAATTGGCGGTACGGTTGGCGATATTGAATCGTTGCCGTTTTTAGAAGCGATTCGACAAATGGGTGTTGAAGAAGGGCGGCATAACGTTGCTTATATGCACCTGACCCTGTTGCCCTATATTCCGACGGCAGGTGAGATCAAAACAAAACCGACTCAACACTCGGTAAAAGAATTACGTTCAATTGGTATTCAACCTGATGTTCTGGTTTGTCGTGCTGATCGTGAAATCCCAAATGATGAACGGCGTAAGATCGCCCTGTTTACTAACGTAGAAGCCGGAGCGGTTATAGCTGCACTCGATGTTGATAGTATTTATCGTATTCCCAAGTTGTTAAATGAACAGGGAATGGACGACATTATTCTTGATAAACTACGGCTCGAAGCGCCTAAAGCGGACTTGTCAGACTGGATAAAGGTGATTGACGATTTAACCAGCCCAGATAAAACCATCACGATTGGTATGGTTGGTAAATACATGGGCTTAACCGAAGCGTATAAGTCGCTATCTGAGGCTCTCGTTCATGCAGGCATTCATACAAAAACCAAAGTGAATATCACCTATATTGATTCAGAAACTATTGAGAACGAAGGTACTGATTGTCTTGACGATTTGGATGCGATCCTGGTTCCCGGTGGTTTTGGACTACGTGGTGTGGAAGGAAAAATATCAACGGTTCAGTATGCCCGGGAAAATAAAATTCCTTATCTGGGGATTTGTCTGGGAATGCAGGTGGCGGTGATTGAATTTGCACGTAATGTTGCCGGCATTAAAGGTGCGCATAGTACAGAATTTAAAACCGATGCCGAAGATCCCGTTATTGGTCTAATTACCGAATGGATAGCTGAAGATGGTTCTATTGAGACGCGAGATGAGAACTCAGACTTAGGCGGTACCATGCGCTTAGGCGGGCAGCGCTGTAAGTTAGTTAGTGGCTCTAAAATTCATCAGTGTTATAAACAGGACGAAATTGTTGAACGACATCGTCATCGCTATGAGTTTAACAATAAATACCTGGAGCCGCTTCAAAAGGCAGGTTTAATTTTTTCCGGTAAATCAATGGATAACTCTTTGGTCGAAGTGGTTGAAGTTGCAGACCATCCCTGGTTTGTGGCCTGTCAGTTCCATCCTGAATTTACCTCAACACCTCGCGATGGGCACCCGTTATTTACCGGGTTTATTTCAGCAGCGCGAAATAAAGTAAGTTAATGGTTATTTAATAATTTAGAAATTTTTATCGAATAAAATAGCTTATTCGATTTTTAAGATTAAAGATGAAAATGAGAGAAATTAATGTCAAAGATTAAAAGTATTGTAGCAAGACAAATTATCGATTCACGGGGTAACCCAACAGTAGAAGCTGACGTGTATTTAGACAGTGGCACAATGGGTAGAGCTGCGGTTCCTTCCGGGGCATCAACCGGTGCACGTGAAGCAATTGAGTTAAGAGATGGTGATAAGAGCCAGTATATCGGTAAAGGTGTTTTAAAGGCCGTTGGCTTTATCAATAATGAAATTGCCGGCGCGCTTGTTGGTCAGGATATATCTAACCAGCAAAACATTGACAATATCATGATTAAACTGGATGGCACCGAAAATAAAAGTAAGCTAGGTGCCAATGCTTTGTTAGCCGTTTCTATGGCATCAGCGCATGCAGCCGCCAATGATAAAGGTATTCCATTATATGAGTACTTAAAAACAGGCAGTGACTTTAGTCTTCCGGTGCCAATGATGAATATTATCAATGGCGGTGAGCATGCTGAGAACAGTGTCGATTTGCAGGAATTTATGATTATGCCAGTTGGTGCAAAAGATATTGCACACGCTATTCAAATGGGCTCAGAAGTATTCCATACACTTAAAAGTGTTTTGTCGGCAAAAGGTTTAAATACGGCTGTCGGTGATGAAGGTGGTTTCGCACCGGATTTGCCTTCGAATGAAGCGGCTATCACGGTTATCCTGGAAGCAATCGATAAAGCAGGCTATAAAGCTGGTGAAGATATTATGATAGCCATCGATGCCGCGAGCAGTGAATTTTATGAAGATGGCAAATATAACCTGAAATCAGAGGGTAAAATTTTATCAGCCTCTGAATTTATCGATGTACTGGAACAATGGGTGGATAAATATCCTATCATCAGTATTGAAGATGGTTTAGCTGAAGATGACTGGGATGGTTGGGCAGAGTTGACTGAACGACTTGGCAAAAAGGTACAACTCGTTGGCGATGATTTATTTGTGACTAACACCGCTATCTTTAAAGAAGGTATTGAAAAAGGAATTGGTAATTCTATACTTATTAAAGTGAACCAGATTGGAACATTAACTGAAACATTAGCTGCGATTCAGATGGCAAAAGATGCCGGTTATACTGCAGTTGTTTCACATCGTTCAGGTGAAACGGAAGATACAACGATTGCTGATCTCGCTGTTGCGACGGCTAGCGGTCAAATTAAAACAGGTTCTATGTCTCGTTCAGACCGGGTTGCAAAATATAATCAACTACTACGTATAAACGAACAGCTTGGTTCTTCGGCCAGTTTTCCGGGTAAGCAAGCATTCTATAATCTAAAATAAAATGCCAACACGTTACCTCGCCATTCTACTCGCCACATTGTTGATATTATTGCAGTATGATTTGTGGGTTGGCGAAGGTAGCTTAACGGCCGCATGGAAACTGGATAAATCCATATCGCTGCAACAACGTCAGAATGAACGTTTAAAAGAACGTAATAATGCGTTAGATGCTGAAGTAAAGGATTTAAAGTCTGGTTTACAAGCTATCGAAGAACGATCCCGAAGTGAATTAGGTATGATCAAGGAAGATGAAACCTTTTTTCAGGTGATCGAAAAATAATCATTTAAAAAATTGTGGATACTACGGGTACAAAATACTGGGCAATAGTGCCCGCAGCCGGAACTGGCAGTCGTGTTGGTGCAGACATTCCCAAACAATATATTTCTATCCATCATAAAACCATATTAGAACATACTCTCGGAAAACTTCTGGACTGCAAGCTTTTCTCCGGCATGGTGGTTGCCATATCAAGCGAAGATAACTATTTTCAGGATTTACCGCTGTCTAAGCACAAAGATATAACTACAGTGTACGGCGGCGCTGATCGCTGTGATTCTGTATTGGCAGCATTGGATTATTTAACGACCATTACCGACGGTAATGACTGGGTATTGGTTCATGATGCTGCAAGGCCCTGTGTATCAATAAATGATATACATTCAATGGTTGAACAACTTAGGCAACATCCTGTTGGCGGTATCTTAGGGATACCTGTGCGCGATACCATGAAACGACTAAGTAACAATGAAATAGCAGAATCAGGAATACTAGAAATTGAAAAAACAGAATGCCGGGAAAACATGTGGCATGCACTAACACCACAAATGTTTCGCATAGAGATATTGCATAAGGCACTTATTCATTGTCGTAATCAAAACCTGGTTGTGACCGATGAATCGTCCGCTATTGAACAATCAGGTATGAAGCCAGTAATAATTGAAGGAAGTGCCAGTAATATTAAAGTGACTCAGGCAGATGATTTGCAACTGGCAGAATTTTACTTAAAACAACAAGAACAGGAAAGTAAAAATGAGTTTTAGGATAGGTAATGGTTTTGATGCCCATAAGTTTTTTCAAACAGATGACGAAACTAATGGCATTATACTCGGTGGTGTGAAGATTCCTTTTGATAAAAGTCTTGAAGCCCACTCTGATGGTGATGTTGTTTTGCATGCCTTATGCGATGCAATCTTGGGAGCCTTAGGTAAAGGGGATATTGGTAAACATTTCCCTGACAGTAGCGACGATTTCAAAAATATTGATAGTCGCATATTGTTGCGCCATGTCGTAGTGTTGATGAAAGCAGATGATTATTTAATCCAGAATGTTGACATTACAATCATTGCGCAGACCCCTAAAATGGCACCGCATATTCTGAATATGAAAAAAAATATCGCATCCGATTTACAAACACAGACATCGAGTGTCAATGTTAAAGCAACAACAACTGAAGGTATGGGGTTTACCGGACGTAGTGAAGGTATTGCCGTACAGGCAAGTGTTTTATTACAGTTGCAGGCATAAATGTTTTTTAATAGCACGTCGTCACTAGCTTATGTGTATGGCAAGCCCCGGGTTACGGGTATTCTTAAACAGACATTTGAAGATTTCCAGGTAACAGAAAACCTTAGCTTTACTCCCAGCGGTGATGGCGAACATGTTTTCCTGAAAATTATAAAAACAAACCTGAATACACTGGACGTTTGTCAGCGTATTTCCAGGCATTTTAATGTCCATCCACGCAATGTTTCCTATGCCGGCTTAAAAGATAAGCGGGCGGTTACAACGCAATGGTTTAGTTTCCCCTTTCCTGTTAAATCTGTAGTCGACCTGGATGGCTTCGAGTCAGATGGTCTTAAAGTGAAAGAGTGTACCCGGAATACACGGAAACTGAAGCGCGGCGCGATCCAGTCAAATTATTTTAAAATTACTCTGCGCCAGTTGGACGGTTCGATCGATGAAATTGACGACAAAGTTAATTTAATTCGTCAAAAGGGTGTGGCCAATTATTTTGGTGCTCAACGCTTTGGTCACAATGAGTCCAACCTGGTAAACGCAGTAAAAATGTTCTCGGGGAAAATACGCTGTAACCGGAATAAACGTAGTTTATATCTGTCGGCAATTCGTAGCTACTTGTTTAATGAAGTATTGTCACAGCGTATTAAAGAGAACGCGTGGGATGAGTTGTGCTTGGGCGATGTTGCAGTATTAAATAATAGCCGGAGTTATTTTATTGTCGATGAATTAACAGATGACTTGCTACAGCGATTCAAAAAAGGCGATATACATCCAAGCGCACCTTTATGGGGAGAGGGCGAGCTTTGTTCGATGTATAGCATTAAAAATCTGGAAGAAAAGATAATTGCAGCTTACCCACAGCTAATGGAAGGTTTAATTCAGTCGGGCTTGCAACAAGATAGGCGCTCAATTCGTTTGGTTATGCCAGACTTAACTTATCAGACACTAGAATCAGAATTGTTCGTTGAGTTTACTTTACCATCAGGCAGTTATGCAACCAGTGTGCTTCGAGAGATTGTAGACTTTAGCGAACAATAATTATTTTCAGTGAAATGACCTCCGGGTAATATCCCTGATATAAAGTACACCATAGAGAGTGGTTAAAATAAATGCCAGCAATACTGGTTTGGGTCTCTTAGCTATGGTGTGTATAAATATAAAGTATTCACTAAGATGAATGAGCAATATCAATGCGCCTATGTCGGGAATAAGCGTATCGTATGTATTATTAAAAGTGTAAATAGTACTAAATAAACCGGTCTGCCATATTAACGATAAAATCAGTTCAGGTTGTCGAACTGCATTGCTATAAATTCCTTTTTTTCTTTTGAAAACGTAATTCGGTTGTTCCAAATAAACTGCTAATTATAAAAGAGCTAATCATTAATGACAGTAGCCCAAAAAATGTGGCGGCAATAACTATAAATATAAAGCCTGCAGACAAGGTGATTGCTATTCCAATGACAGGGAGTAGAACAAAAACACCAAGTGCAGTTGCAACGGCTGCTACGATAATGGCTGATAATATAAATAAGAACTTTACAACAGGGTTAGTGATCTCTTTTTCATTAATAAGAATATGTGTTTTCAATGCCTTTGCCTCGTAACTGGATGCTGGGGGTGTAACAATAAAATACTACTATTATCTTATTATTTTTAAGATTATTAGAAAAATAATTTAGATACCTTTTACAAGCGAAATCAAAAATCGCTGTTTCGAAATTAGTGTTACCGTTATTAAAAACATTATTTCATGGCTTTTAATAAAACATAAATTGCCCCGGTTCCACCATCACACGGGCGAGCAGAGCAAAAAGCGAGTACTTCATCGCGCTGTTGTAACCAATGGTTGACCAGGGTTTTTAGTACTGGAATTTTGCCTTTTGAACCATGACCTTTACCATGGACAATGCGAATTTGTCTCAGGTCGTTATGTCTGCAATGATTTAAAAAGGCAATGACTTCCTGCCGGGCCTCCAGCTTGGTAAGCCGATGTAAATCCAGCTCGGCCTGTATCGCAAGTTCGCCGCGTTTAAGTCGCTTTATTACTTTATGTTGTAAACCATTCTGTGCAAAAAAAAGCTCATCACCTGTTGCAATACTGGTCAGATCATCCGGTTCACTTAACATATCAACCAGTACCTGCTGCTCATCTTTTAATGATTGTGTCGGTCGGGCAGACGGTCGGTTTCGATTGTGTTGAATCTTGTTAGGTTGTGCAAGCGGTGTCACGTCCTGCATTGCCTGTGCAAAGGCGTCTAATTTCTCATTATCTGGTATTTTGTCTGAAGTCATCGAGGTAATTTTCTAATATAGACGGGCTTACTTTATTTGCACGAGTGCATTAATGCAACCGTATTATTTTGTGTTTGTGGATGTTTCTCGGTTTAGGTAATTGTTTAGTTTAGAAACACTCGAAGAAAGTTCCATTTTCACGTATAGTTGGCTCTTATTTAAAACTAACGCATTGAAACAATGGGTATTTTAATTAATGCACATAATTATAAGCAACGATGACGGCTATGAGGCTGCTGGAATTAATGCGCTAGCAAAGGGCCTTAGCCCGTTAGCACAATTAACCGTTGTCGCGCCGGATCGTGACCGAAGTGGCGCAAGCAATTCTCTCACACTCGAATACCCGATTAGAGCCAGCCAAATGAGCAATGGCTTCTATAGAGTAGATGGTACGCCTACGGATTGTGTTCATTTAGCGATTACGGGTTTAATAGAAAATGATGCCGACATGGTGGTTTCCGGGATTAACCTGGGGGCCAACCTGGGTGACGATGTATTATATTCGGGAACCGTGGCCGCAGCGATGGAAGGACGATTTTTAGGGCTACCGGCTATTGCGGTATCGTTGACAAGTTTTGATGGAAATCATTTCGAAACGGCTGTTAAGGTAGTGCAAATTCTTATCGAGCAAATTCAGCTGGCAGAGTTACCCGCGGATACCCTGTTGAATGTAAATGTGCCGGATCTGCCGTGGGAAAAAATTAACGGGATCCAGGCGACTCGCCTTGGGCATCGGCATAAGGCCGAGCCTGTCGTAAAATCCAGCGATCCTCGTGGGCGAGCCATATACTGGGTCGGCCCCCCCGGAAAAGAAAAAGATGAAGGTGAAGGAACAGATTTTTATGCCATTAAAAATGGTTATGTTTCAATTACCCCCATTAAAGTTGACCTTACCCAGCATGAGGCCGTTTCCAATGTCGCTGACTGGATAGGCAAATTCCAATAAGAGTGAAGTACTAATGTCGGTAGTAAATTTGCAAGGTATTGGAATGACATCACAGCGTACTCGTGATCGTTTAATCGAGCGTTTACGAGAGCAGGGTATTAAAGATGAGAATGTTCTGGACGTTATGCGTACGTTACCGCGCCATGCTTTTATTGACGAAGCTTTGGCGAGTCGTGCTTATGAAGATACGGCGCTTCCCATTGGAAGTGGGCAAACCATCTCCCAACCCTATATCGTCGCACGGATGACAGAAGCATTATTAGCCGGAGGCAAGCGATTAAATAAAGTGCTGGAGATTGGAACGGGCTCAGCTTACCAGACAGCTATATTATCTCAACTTGCTGAACAGGTTTTTAGTATTGAACGTATCCAACATTTCATTCCTCGAGCTAAAAAAATACTGGATTTACTGGAAATTAGAAATGTAAATTTAAAACACTATGACGGTTATAAAGGCTGGAGTGGTTTCGCTCCCTATGATGGTATTATTGTTACTGCTGCGCCGGATGAGGTTCCACAGGATTTACTTGATCAATTAGCAGAGGGTGCACGGTTGGTCATTCCTAGTGGCGAAGGTGGTGAAGTTGGTCAACAACAGTTATTATGCATCACTAAGGAAGACGATGAATATGTAAAACAACGTCTGGATCTTGTAAGTTTTGTACCCCTGGTAAAAGGCACTCAATTGTGAAGTTATTTAGTTTAATGTACGACCGTGCATTGGTTTATTCTAAACATCCAAAAGCCCCGTTTTATTTATCTGTTTTAAGCTTTATTGAATCCTCTTTTTTTCCTTTTCCGCCACCTGATGTGATGCTGGCACCGATGTGCCTGGCTAATCGTAAAAAAGCCTGGCGATTTGCTTTACTCACCACCATTACATCCGTTTTAGGCGGTTTATTCGGTTATTTAATTGGTATGTTTGCGTTTGAGTTTGTTGAACCCATTTTAAAATCGGTTGGCTATTGGGATAAGTTTGTAACAGTAAAAAGCTGGTTTCTTGAATGGGGCATACTGGTGATATTTATTGCCGGTTTTTCGCCAATACCTTATAAGTTAATTACAATCAGTGCAGGTGTTGCCAGTATGGCTTTATTACCGTTTATTTTTGCTTCCATTATTGGACGGGCTTCACGTTTTTATCTTGTGGCTGGATTAATTTATCTCGGTGGTGAGAAAATGGAACAAAATCTCCGCCGACATGTTGATACAATTGGCTGGCTGGTCGTGTTACTCGCTATTGTGGCGTATTTTATTTTGAGGTATTAATGCAGATAACAGCATACTTAAGAATAATTTTTTTCTTCTGTATAAGTATTAGCTTAAGTAGTTGTTCGCAATATTTAAAGTCCTCGGTTAAATCCTCCGCGTCAGCAAAGCAGCGAAGTGAGCAATCTGCAAAATTTCATCGAGTTGCAAAAGGGGAGACGCTTTATTCTATCGCCTGGGATTATGGGTATGATTATCGTCAAATTGCATTGTGGAATGATATTGATTTTCCATACCTGATTAAGCCTAATCAAACGATCCGCTTATACCCCTCGCTTATCCGTGGTGCTTCCAAAAACACAGAAATAAGCCATAGTAAAAGGGCAAATTCATCTAGCAAGTTGTCTTCGGCTGAACCAAAGCGTGTCATCAGACGGGCTAAGCGTTCGACTCGGTTAAAGCGAGCGCAATCCAGCAAGCCAAAAGTAGAAAAACCATCGGGAAAGGCGAAATACTTATCTCATCCGGTCAAATACCCTTCCAGAATTAAATGGCTTTGGCCTGTCAGAGGCAAAATCGTGCACCATTTTAATTCAAAACGAGGTAAAAAAGGCATCGATATTGCTGGCCGTAGCGGACAGAGAATTGTAGCTGCAGCCGGTGGGCGAGTTGTGTATAGTGGAAGTGGATTACGTGGCTATGGAAAGCTGATTATTATAAAACATAATGATACCTACCTCAGTGCATACGCAAATAACAAAAAAATATTGGTAAAAGAGCAACAAAAGGTAAAGTCTGGACAGCATATTGCCGATATGGGTAGTAATGGAGCGAATATAACCATGTTACATTTTGAAATACGTAAGAATGGCAAGCCCGTTAACCCGGTACGTTACTTACCAAGGTGATTATAATTTTAGAGTTTTAAATAATGATTATCTGGTAGATTATTTGAATGGAAAATAAAAATAAAACTAGACAGGATGGAAGCTTAATGGATGCGACTGAATTAGATACGACAATTGATGCAAACCTAGAAGGTGATATTGAAGAGACTGAACTTGTTCTGGATGACGAAGAAGTCGTTGAGGAAAAAGTCGAGGAAGAAACACAGAAATTTAAAGCAGGAACGGCAGCAAACGGGCAAATGGATGCAACCCGTATTTATCTGAGCGAAATAGGTTTTTCTTCGTTATTAACGGCAGAAGAAGAGGTTTTTTATGCTCGTAAAGCCTTAAAAGGTGACGAAGCTTCCCGCGCTAAAATGATCGAGTGCAACCTCAGGCTGGTTGTGAAAATTGCTCGTCGATATTTAAATCGCGGTCTGGCACTACTGGATTTAATTGAAGAGGGTAATTTAGGCCTTATTCGAGCGGTAGAAAAGTTTGACCCTGAACGAGGTTTTCGTTTTTCAACCTATGCTACCTGGTGGATTCGTCAAACCATTGAACGTGCCATTATGAACCAGACTCGCACCATTCGATTGCCGATTCATGTCGTCAAGGAAATTAATATTTATCTCAGAGCAGCTCGCCACCTTGCTCAAACGCTCGATCATGAGCCAAGCCCGGAAGAGATTGCCGAAATGCTCGACAAGCCAATTGGTGATGTAAAGCGTATGCTGGGCTTAAACGAACGTATTACCTCTGTTGATTCGCCGATTGGACATGATGGTGAAAACTCATTGCTCGACGCGATTCCCGATGAAGCAAATAATGACCCCATTCTCTTGCTACAGGATAAGGACGTTAAAGAAAATATTGATATCTGGCTGGAAAAACTGACTGACAAGCAACGTGAGGTGGTTGAACGACGTTTTGGTCTACATGGCCACGATATTTCCACTTTAGAAGAGGTCGGTAATTCTATCGGTGTCACCCGTGAACGAGTTCGTCAAATTCAGATAGAAGCGTTACGCAAATTACGCGAAATCCTCGAAGGTGATGGTTTTTCTGGAGACGCTTTATTTAAGGAACAATAATACTAACTAAAACAACTAGTTAGCTTAAAAGGCCATACCCGTAAGTATGGCCTTTTTTGTTGTTGCTTATTTATGAGACGCCTCTAAATTATTGTTGCATTTACTTCATAGTTGAATATAATTGAGTATGTACACCATAAAATACGGTATTGATATGAGTATTGCGATTAAACCTGAACTGACTAATGAGAAAGTACTGGCTAAGGCTTTACTCAATGCCGGAAAGTCTCTTGGTTTCTCACAAGCCGAGGTTGGACATATCATTGGCAAAGACCGCAGTAATTTT
>Ga0316207_10001693_pt1 | contig 25719 bp, 13 predicted proteins | sample 6weekpyrite_MG_FD_204943 | JGI IMG/M metagenome (GOLD analysis project Ga0316207, IMG submission 204943) | Microbial mat bacterial communities from mineral coupon in-situ incubated in ocean water Damariscotta River, Maine, United States -... | ecosystem: Environmental > Aquatic > Marine >... | reverse complement strand
AAAAGGCTGATGAAGCCTATAATATTGGCCCAGACAGTATCTCGGGCTATCTAAATGCCCATCGAATAGTCAATCTCGCTGTGGCAACGGGGTGTGATGCACTTCATCCTGGGTATGGTTTTCTTTCGGAAAATCCAGAGCTTGCAGAGATTTGTGCACGTAGAAACATAAAATTTATTGGTCCTTCTGCCAACGTTATTCATACCATGGGCGTTAAAACAGAAGCACGCAGGCTGATGATCGAAGCTGGCGTTCCCGTGAGTCCAGGTAGCGCAGGCAGCCTGTCCGGACTGGCAGAAGCCCTCGAGCTAGCTAACAAAATTGGCTATCCCGTTATGCTCAAAGCCAGCGCAGGCGGCGGTGGCCGTGGTATTCGTCGCTGTGAGTCCGCTGAAGACCTGAACAGGCAATATGACCGCGTCATTTCTGAGGTCACCAAGTTCTTTGGCTCGGCCGAGGTATTCCTTGAAAAATGCATGGTTAATCCACGGCATATTGAAGTGCAAATTCTGGGTGACAGCCATGGCAATGTGGTGCACCTGTTTGAGCGAGATTGCTCAATCCAACGCCGTCACCAGAAATTAATCGAGCTTGCCCCCTCACCACAACTAACAGAGGAAAAACGTCAAGAGATGTGTAATTTGGCGGTCACAGCTGCCAAAGCGGTCGGTTATGTGAATGCCGGGACGGTCGAGTTTTTACTCGATCCGGTCGATGACAAATGCTACTTCATGGAAATGAACACCCGCCTGCAGGTTGAGCATACCGTCAGTGAACAAATCACCGGCATTGATATCGTACGCGAGCAAATACGTATTGCCGCAGGTGAAAAATTATCCTTTGCACAAGAAGATATCCAGCGGCGTGGCTTTGCCATGCAAATGCGTATCAATGCTGAAGACCCCAAGAATGATTTCTTACCGTCGTTTGGTCGTATTACACGCTACTTTGCACCGGGCGGCCCGGGCGTGCGCACCGATGCGGCCATCTATACCGGTTATGAAATCCCGCCCTACTATGATTCCATGTGTGCAAAACTCACTGTCTGGGCTTTGGATTGGGAACAGTGCCTTGATCGCGGTTCACGCGCATTAAAAGACATGGGCGTGTTCGGTGTTAAAACAACGATCCCCTACTATCTGGAGATTTTACAATCCAGGGATTTTCGTAGTGCACGGTTTGATACCAGTTTTGTTGAGCAACACCCTGAACTCATTAATTACTCTATTCATCGTCCACCACGCGAATTAGCCGTTGCAATATCTGCCGCCATTGTGGCTCACCTTGGTGTTTAACCATGATAATTATAAAAGCGAAATCGTTATGAGCAAGGTATACATTACAGACACTATTCTACGTGATGCTCACCAATCACTGATTGCAACACGCATGCGCACTGAAGACATGTTGCCAATTTGTGATCGACTTGATCGTGTCGGTTACTGGTCGCTGGAAGTTTGGGGGGGCGCAACTTACGATGCCTGTCTGCGTTTTTTAAAAGAAGACCCGTGGGAACGATTACGCAAACTACGCGAGGCGTTACCGAATACACGTTTGCAAATGTTGTTACGTGGTCAAAATTTATTAGGTTACCGGCATTATTCAGATGATGTTGTGCATGCCTTTGTTGAACGGAGCGCCGAAAACGGTATTGACGTTTTTCGTATTTTTGACGCGATGAATGACCTTCGTAATTTGCAAGTGTCAGTTGATGCGGTCAAAAATACTGGTAAACACGCACAGGGGACCATTTGTTATACGATTAGCCCCGCTCACAGTATTGAAAAATTTGTTGAACAGGCAAAGCAATTACAGGATATGGGGTGTGATAGTATTGCCATTAAAGATATGGCCGGTTTATTAACCCCCGGTGTTGCTGGCGATTTGTTTGCAAAAACCACTTCTGCTTTATCCGTTCCTATTCACCTGCATTCACACGATACTGCCGGCATGTCGACAATGAACCACCTTGCTGCGATTCAAAATGGTTGTCATCATATTGATACGGCCATTTCGACTTTTTCCTGTGGCTCCAGCCACGCGCCAACGGAAACAATGGTTGCGGCATTGCATGGCACTGAAAATGACACCGCATTAAATTTACCACTACTTCAGGAGATAGGGTTTTATTTCAGGGAAGTACGTAAAAAATATCATCAATTTGAATCTGATATGACAGGACTTGATACGCGCGTACAAGTTAATCAAGTCCCCGGCGGCATGATTTCAAACTTGTCTTCACAACTCAGCGAACAAGGCATGCTGGATCGCATGAATGATGTGTTAACCGAAATCCCCAGAGTACGAGAAGATCTTGGTTTCCCTCCTTTGGTTACGCCAACCTCACAGATTGTGGGCACACAGGCTGTTTTAAATGTTGCAACCGGTGAGCGCTACAAAACCATTACCAATGAAGTAAAACTTTATATGCAGGGGCGTTATGGCAGTGCCCCGGGAACAGTCAATCCTGATGTGCGTCGCAAAGCAATTGGCAACGAAGATGTTATTGATGTGCGTCCTGCTGATTTATTAAAAAATGAAATGGACAGGCTGCGCAGTGAGATTGGAGATCTTGCAAAATCTGAAGAAGATGTATTGAGCTATGCCATGTTTCCCGAAATTGGACGAGAATTTCTTGAACAAAGAGAAAATGGTGAACTGATACCCGAAGCCCTGGAGCCACCCTCCAATGGCGACGACAATGCACACGCAGCACCAGTTGAATTTAATGTCACCATGCACGGCGAAACCTACCACATTAAAACAACCGGTACGGGCCACAAACATCAGAACCAACGTCCATTTTTTGTTACGGTTGATGGGGTACCAGAAGAATTGCTTGTTGAAACACTTGATGAAGTCATTATTGGACCTGATGGATCTGAAGCCAGTAATGCGACTCATCGCGGTAGTAAACGACCTAAAGCATCTCAACCCGGTGATGTAACCACCTCGATGCCTGGCACCATCGTTGATGTACTCGTTGACGTTGGCTCACAAGTGAATGCTGGCGATACCGTGCTGGTCACTGAAGCAATGAAAATGGAAACTGAGGTGCAAGCGCCAATTTCAGGTACAATATCCGCAGTACACGTAAGCAAGGGTGACAGCGTCAACCCCGATGAAGCATTAATTGAGATAGCCGCTAAATAAACCATAGCCATCACATATTGACACCTATGACTACGAACACATCTAGCCGACTTGTTTTGGGTTCAACATCACCGTTTCGCAAAGCAATACTCGAGAAATTAGGCTTACCATTTGAGATGGCAGCACCGGATATTGATGAAACGCCGCTTGCCAATGAAACACCCGAACAACTGGTTTGTCGCCTGGCAGAAAAAAAAGCACGTGCAGTCGCAACCGACTACCCCAACAGTCTCGTTATTGGCTCTGATCAAGTTGCCGTTATAGACGGAAAGATTCTAGGCAAACCGCACACACATGAACGTGCCATAGAACAACTGACGAATGCATCGGGAAAAACAGTTCGTTTTAATACTGGTCTGTGTCTTTATAATTCAGACACCGATGTAGCTCAATGCGAAGCGGTTCCTTTCGATGTGGTGTTCCGAAAATTAACTGCATCGCAAATCGAGCACTATCTAGAAAAAGAAAAACCATATAAGTGTGCCGGCAGCTTTAAATCAGAAGCGCTGGGTATTGCCTTATTTGAAAAACTCCGTGGCGATGACCCAAACACGTTAATCGGTTTACCGTTAATACGCCTGATCGCCATGCTCGAGAATGAAGGCCTACACCCTATTTAACATTACTTTAATTGCAGGCCTTCCAGCCCCAAGGTGTTCGCAAGAACCGTTCCCATTGATGCGCCCAGGCGTTCAGCAAATCTGTCGATAAAGGTTGGTTTAATGGTGTAATCAACCAGTTTTTCTTCACCAATGATTTCCCGCGCGACAAAACTGCTGCTACCCAGAGCGTCAACCAGTCCAAGCTCAAGACTTTTTTCGCCAGACCAAATATAACCACTAAACAATTTATCGTCGTCAGCAAGACGATCACCGCGACCATTTTTTACCACATCAATAAATTGCTGATGAATATCAGCCAGCATGCCTTTGGTATGAACTACTTCTTCCTCATTAACAGGCGAAAATGGATCAAGAAACCCTTTATGTTCACCCGCTGTTAACAGCCGACGTTCCACGCCAACTTTTTCCATGGCCTCTGTAAAACCAAAACCATTCATGATAACGCCGATAGAACCAACCAAACTAGCTTTATCCGCATAAATATTATCAGCGGCGGCGGCTATGTAATACCCCCCCGATGCGCAAATATCCACAATCACTGCGTGTAACGGTTTATCTGGATATTTATTACGCAGCCTGACGATTTCGTCATTAATGTAGCCTGATTGTACCGGGCTGCCACCCGGACTATTGATGCGTAAAATAACGCCCTTGGCTTTCTCGCTTTTAAATGCCTTACGTAATGCAGCAACCACATTATCAGCGCTGGCTTCATTACCCGCTGCGATAACGCCACTCACTTCAATAAGTGCCGTGTGCGCGTTTAATTCAGAAGACATGTTTTTTTCATCGGCAAGAAAAACAACAAGCACGGCAACAAGGTAAACCGCGATAAAACCGCGAAACAACAGCGCCCAGCGACGCGAACGACGTTGCTCTTTCAGTGACGCAAAAACAAGTTCATTAATGGTATCTCTTTCCCAGTTTTCCTTACTGGTTTTACCTGAGTCTGTTGAGTTCTCGATCATGTTCATTTTCCTGATTTTCGTAGGCCTGGCGCTTGATGTTGATAATAACAGGATTTATTCAATATGCATGTGTAACCAGTCACTCAATTGTGTAATATTTTCACAACAGGTCAACGGGGCGTGTTGCTCCAATTCCTGACACCCATGCACACCATAACTTACCGCAAGACAATCAATTCCTGCGTTATTCGCCATTTGCATGTCATACCGTGAGTCACCAATCATCAGTGTTTTATCGGGTGATATGTTTAGTTCAGACATTATTTCATGCAACATATTCGGATGCGGTTTGGAACCCGACTCATCTGCACAACGGCTCGCATGAAACATTGAATGGTAACCTGTCTCATCAAAAACACGGTTAAGCCCTCTTCTCGCTTTACCCGTTGCAACCGCCATCTTTGACCCTGATGATTTAAGGCTGGTCAGCATATCATGGGTGCCCTCAAACAAGTTCGACTGCCCCTTACTCGCATCAAGAAAATGATGCCGATAACGTTCACATAAGGCTTCCTGTACTTCGCTGCCTGCATCAGGGTACAGTGCGGCCATGGCTTCAGCCAGACCGAGACCAATAATCCCTTTATAACGCTGTTGACCCAAATCTTCTAAATTAATGTCAACTGCGGCGGCGGCTAAAGATGCGGCAATATGGTCAACAGAATCCATTAAGGTGCCATCCCAATCAAATATGAGTAGCTCAAATCGTTTGCTCATCTCAAAACTCTTAAAATTTATTTAATACTAAATTTAATTCGGCACTTAAGGGTGCAATTATATCCATATCTTGCCCGCTGCCTGGATGTTGAAACTCCAGTCGGTAGGCATGTAGAAACAACCGTTTTAACCCTAATTTTCGTAAGCTTTTATTGCAGTCTTTGTCACCATACTTGTCATCGCCCGCTACCGGATGACCACAATGCGCGGCATGAACTCTAATTTGGTGGGTTCTGCCGCTAAAAAGCTCGATCTCCATGTAACTAGCCTGTTTATGCGTGGTTATGCTCTTAAATAACGTATGTGAGGCTTTACCCTTTTCATCAACTCTTACCATCCGCTCACCTGAACTATGGGTCAGCTTCAATAATGGCGCATTTTCGTGATGTTTACCCTTATCCCAATGACCGCAAAGCAGTGCACGATAATGCTTTCGTATTTGCCTGTCTGTGCGCAATTGCTCATGTAAATGTCGAAGATAACTACGTTTTTTGGCAATCATTAAACAACCTGAGGTATCTCGGTCAAGCCGGTGTACCAGCTCAAGATACGGTGCCGTCGGGCGTGAGGCGCGTAACAGCTCAATAATACCAAAACTCAGCCCGCTGCCACCATGAACCGCCAAACCAGCTGGTTTATTGATAATAATCAACCCCTTATCTTCAAAGATAATGGCATTTTCAATGCGATCGATTTGCTCATCCGGTGGGCGCACTGCGGCAGGCTTTTCTTCCAGACGAATTGGCGGCACGCGCACCACATCCTGGGCTTTTAATCGGTAAGTTGGCTTAATACGGCCCTTATTCACGCGCACTTCACCTTTGCGCAGAATCCGGTAAATATGACTCTTTGGAACACCTTTCAATAAGGTTATCAGGTAGTTATCAATACGTTGTCCCGCTTGCTCGGTGGATATCTCGATAAAACGGACAGTAGACGAAATACTATTCTCGGTGTGACTCATGGCAAGGATCATACCAGTTTGTCCCTCAAGGGGGGCATAAAAGCTTGTTTATTAATGATTAATTGATGTGACTGCCCATGACTGCTATATTATAAGGCATCTAACGGCATGCTACCGAGCAGCGCTAACGCGCCGGTGAATAGCAACCGTGGAAAATCGCGCGCTCCCTGAAACGCTGGTGCGACAGTTGAGCGCGACAATATTGAACACGCTTACGTGATCGGTAAAAACCGATGACATACATAAATAAGTACTGCTCGTGCATGAACCGAGTAGTCAGGAATTTTCAAACAGGCAAGCACCTGTTTATACAAACCTACCAGGACAGCTCCGTGTCGGTAGGATCATCGCACCAGACTGGCCCTATTGGGCTTGATCCTGACTATTTTAATCCGTTCCTGCCCGTGCATGACGACGGGATTACAGTTAAATGAAAAGAATGTTGATAAATGCAACTCAACAGGAAGAGTTGCGTGTTGCACTGGTCGATGGCCAGTCACTCTACGATTTAGATATCGAAACGCCTGCAAAAGAACAAAAAAAATCCAATATCTATAAAGGTAAAATAACGCGCGTTGAGCCAAGTCTCGAGGCTGCCTTTGTTGATTATGGTGCAGAACGTCATGGCTTCTTGCCAATGAAAGAAATCTCACGCAGTTACTTCAGTAAAGAACCTGAACAAGGCAAGCGAGCTCGCATCGGTGATGTCCTCAAGGAAGGACAGGAAATCCTTGTCCAGGTTGAAAAGGAAGAACGTGGCAATAAAGGCGCCGCATTAACGACCTTTATCAGTCTTGCCGGTCGGTATCTTGTTTTAATGCCAAATAACCCACGCGCAGGTGGCGTGTCACGACGCATTGAAGGTGCTGATCGGAGTGAAATCCGTGACATCATGGCGTCGTTAAATATTCCCGATGGCATGGGCTTAATCGTCCGTACGGCAGGTGTTGGCAAGAGCCACGAAGAACTCCAGTGGGATATGGATTACTTACTGCAGTTATGGGCAGCAATTGAGGAGGCCTCAAGTCAGCGCCCTGCTTCATTCCTTGTTTATCAGGAAAGTAATGTCATCATTCGTGCAATTCGTGATTACCTGCGTAAAGACATTGCAGAAATCCTTATTGATAATGAAGAAGTCTACAAAAAGGCCCATGACTTCATCATGCTCGTGATGCCGCATAACTTAAATAAAGTTAAGCGCTATGAGGACCCTATTCCCCTTTTTAGCCGTTATCAGATAGAAACGCAGATCGAATCGGCCTTCCAGCGTGATGTTAATTTGCCCTCAGGTGGTTCCATCGTCATTGATCACACCGAAGCACTGGTTGCCATTGATATCAACTCTGCACGCGCAACGAAAGGTAGCGACATTGAAGCGACTGCACTGAATACCAATCTTGAAGCGGCTGATGAAATAGCCCGACAATTACGCCTACGTGATTTAGGTGGTCTGGTTGTGATCGATTTCATCGATATGATGCAATCTAAAAACCAGCGTGCCGTTGAAAATCGAATTAAAGATGCACTTAAGCAAGATCGCGCCCGCATACAGGTGGGTCGCATATCACGATTTGGCTTACTTGAAATGTCACGCCAACGTTTACGCCCGTCACTTGGAGAGTCAAGTCAGATCACCTGTCCACGTTGTTCAGGACACGGTAGCATCCGAGGCGCCGAATCACTGGCACTATCGATTCTGCGTATTCTTGAAGAAGAGGCAATGAAAGAGAAAACAGCTCGTCTTATTGCTCAAACACCCGTTGATGTTTCCAGCTTCCTCCTCAACGAAAAACGTAGCATTATCCATGAAATTGAAAACCGTCATAGCACCAGCATTACTATAGTGCCGAATGCAAGCATGGAAACCCCACGTTTTGAAATACAACGTGTACGTGAGGCTGATGCAGATGAAACTGAGTTCAAGAAACCCAGCTATCAAATGGCCGATGAACCAGAAAAAGAAATTGAATTAATTGTTTCTGACAACAAGCCCCGTACCGAGGAACCAGCCGTTAAAGGTGTTGTACCATCAGCGCCTGCGCCAGCACTGACGCCAGCAGAGAAAAAACCTGCAACTGATACGATTAAACGCCCGGGCATCATTAAACGATTCTTTAATTTCTTGTTTGGCAGCAAAGAAGTTAAGCAAGAAACACAACCTCCTCTCCACCAGACACGTGGACGTAACAATCGTGGTGGTCGAAATAATCGTAGTGGCCGTAACCAAAATCGCAATCAACAAAATCGCGGTCAACAGAATCGTAGCCAGGGCCGTAATCAACAAGGCAACCAGAAAAACCAGGGCGGACAACAAAGTAACAAGCAACAGCAAAAAGAAAACAAACAAAAGGTGTCCAATGCACAAGTTGCAGCGACTGATGCAAACAAGGTTGCCGAACAAGGAAAGACTGCTGAAGGTCAAAATAACCCTCGAAGCCGTCGTCGCGGTCGTCGTGGTGGACGTCGTCGTAGCAGTAATCGCAGTACCCAAAATGTAGTGGCTACGAATGAACAGCAACAATCGGGTGAAAATCAGACCGCACCTGTTGCCGCTAATCCAGCAGCTGCACCAACGGCTGCGCCTAAACCCGTGACACCTGCGTCAACCGCGGCAGAAAAACCAGCTGCACCTAAACCCGTGACACCTGCGTCAACCGCGGCAGAAAAACCAGCTGCACCTAAACCCGTGACACCTGCGCCAACCGCTTCAGAAAAACCGGCTGCACCTAAACCTGTGAAGCCCGTACCAACCGCGTCAGAAAAACCGGCTGCACCTAAACCTGTGACACCTGCGCCAACCGTTTCAGTAAAACCGGCTACACCTAAACCTGTGACACCTGCACCAACCGCTTCAGAAAAACCGGTTGCACCAAAGCCGCAACAAGTGTTCACACAAAAACCAGCAGCACCAAAACCGGCGACACCCACACCAACCAGCGCACCGAAACCGGTGGCACCGAAGCAGGTTGCACCCGCACCAACGGCTGCACCAAAACCAGCTCAACAGGTATTTACACGTCCTGTTGATGCAAACAGCTCTAACAAACCAAAACCAACTGCTAACCCGTTTAAACCGGATAGCAAACCAACACCAAAAGATGATTAAGGTACTTTTCATCTGCATGGGCAATATATGTCGTTCACCGACGGCCCATGGTGTTTTTGAAGGCATGATAAAAACAGCAGGTATGGTCAGCGACGTCGAGGTGGATTCAGCCGGTACGCATGCCTACCATATTGGTGAAATGCCTGATAAACGCTCTAGCCAGTGTGCCTCTCAACGAGGCTATGACTTATCTTATATACGTGCACGTCGTGTTGAGGTAAGTGATTTTGATTACTTTGATTATGTACTCGCAATGGATGCAGATAACTTATCGATACTTGAATCAATGTGCCCTGGCCAACATAAAGAGAAAGTTTGCCTATTTTTAGATTTTGCCAACGATAGAACTGAGTCAGAGGTTCCCGATCCTTATTATGGTGGCGCGCACGGCTTTGATCATGTATTTGATTTAGTAGAGTCGGCTAGTAAAGGTCTACTTGAAGATATACAGAAAAAACTCGGATAAAATATTAATAGCGATAACTAACCTGGAAATGTATTCCAATATCCTGCAGATCGTATTCATCACTTTCATCTTTTATTTCATGAAAATTCTGTGCAGCATAGGCCTCAAAACTCCAATGTCGATCGGGATTCCACAACACACCAAGTCCAGCAGACGATAGAATAGCTGGGTCTGGTGTCGTTCTGCCATCATTCCAGGAACGACCATAATCAATAAATGGAACGAACTGAACAGGATAACCGCCCTTGCTCGTGTCATCACCACCCACAATCACAGGAATGCGTAATTCTGCAGATGCAACAAAACCATTATCTCGAACCAACTGGTTTTCGCGATAACCACGTACGGTACGCGCACCACCAATTGAGAATTGTTCAACTGGCAATAACGACTCCCCAGCTATTTGAGCATTTGCTCGAAGTATAAGGTTCATACTTCTCTCAAGCGCATTAAAACGACGAACATATGAGGCCTGACCTAACCAGGCAGAAAAATCCCCATCAGGGCAAGTATTTCGCGTTGCTGTAGCACCACAGGCTCGGGTAATATCTTCCGCATCATGTACCGTCGCATCAAATGCATCCAGGCCGAAACTAAAAATAGATCGTAGAGAGAGCGCTTCATTTTGAGAGCGTTTGTTATATTGTTGAGATATTCGCATCACGGTCACGCGACTTTCACCATCGTCCGTGCCCAGAGAAAAAGAAAAGGGTTGCCCCAGCAAAAACGATTGGCTTTTTCGTTTATCCAAACCAATACCTAACACCACAGAGGTATCGGCTGTTTTAACAACAGGATGTGTTAGTTCCACGCCGACAGTATCAGCCTCGCTTTCAATCACAATTGATGAGAAAGGTTCTTCTATTACTTCTGACTTGCTGGCAGTGTAACGAAATTTAACTGTCGTGCCATACGAATTAAGTGGTATCGCGTAAGACAGTGAACCACTCTCAAGACCTTCTGATTTTGTGAGTGCCAACGAAACCGTATCACCCCGCCCTGTCAGATTGCGATCAATCGCTTCAATGCCTAGACCAAATGAACCAATACTTGGCGAACGGTAATTATTTAGATAGGTCGCAAAACTGTATGGACTATTCTCTTCAACTAAAACGCTTAAAATACTTTCACCTGGTTTAGAGCCGGGATTAAGTTTTGCATTAACTTGTTTGATAAGTGGGTTTTGTTGCATGAAACGTAAATGTTTCTGTAAATTTTTCAAGTTAAGCGGTGTGATGCCACCAAGAGCAAGGCGGCCACTGATGTAGTCAGAATTCAACCCTGTATTACCTGATACGTCAATGCGTGTTAACTCGCCTTCAATAATGGTCATTTTGACAATACCGTTAGATATTTTTTGATCCGGGAGTATTGCACCCGAATTTATGTAACCTTTATTTATATAATAGAGTGTAAGCTTTTGTCTGATTTCCTGAATTTCAACTGTAGTAAGAACTTTATTCGTATATGGCGTTGTTATCTGCGCCAGTTCTTCATCAGAAAAAACGGTATTACCCGATAACTCAATTTTTTTCACCAATATTTTAAGCGCAGTACCACGTTGCGGTTGCTGGCTTGGCTTTCTTAATGGCGGTAATTTGAATTTTGGTACGTCATCCGGGTCATCTAATGCAGGAACATCTAGTTGTTCACTACCTGGGCCAAACTGCTCTTGTGACAGAGGCGGGGCGGCCATAGCGGTGCCTGCTATTATCAAACCAACGGCGCAGCATGCAGGACTTAATATGGTTATTATTTTTTTATTTTCCATAATTAAGAGCTTAATAATTCATACGTCAAATAATTAGTAAATCATTCTATTCCTTATTAAAATGCCCCACAAGCAATCGCCGCAAATAAAGCGGTTCCCGCTGGTGATGTTGCCCCCGAGCTACTTGACGAAGTGTTAAGAGCCTTTCCCTCTTGAGATGGTGGAATAATTAAATCCAAAGTTGAGGCCGATTGGAAATCAACTGGTGAAGATGGAATACCTTCGATACCATTTTCCACAATAAAGCTGCTGCTATTGTTTGCTGCTCCCTTGGTTGAGCAAGCTTGTCGTAGCAACTTACCGCCATCTTTGAACTTTACTTTCAGCGCATTCAGGCTACCACTTAAGTCAACTGCGACAGCATTCACCGACAACGTTCCCGATGCACCACTACCTGATGACACATCAATAACGCTATCAGGTGAGATAAAGAAGTAATCGGCAGTAATACTTACATTACCACCGGTACCTGATCCCGCACTGGCATCCAATGTACTGCCATCAAGAACGAGAACCCCCGTTGTTACATTCAAATCACCACCACCTACACCAGGCGTAGTCGCACCAGTTGAGTCAACCAGGACAGTACTATCAAGAAGATAAACATTATCACCCGTACTAATCGTCACTGTTCCGGCTTCACCATCACTTGTAGTCGACGATGTCAGGAGAGATGAAACCATGTTCAGTGAACCCACTGCGTTAATAAAGATGTCACCCGCATCGCCTTCAGTTATCGGTGCTGCATTTGGTGTCGTATTAGTCGACACTTCTGCACCACTGGATAAGAAGATATCAGAACCCGATGTTAAGGTAACAACACCGCCATCACCTGTACCACTGACATTCGACTGAATTGTGCCGCTATTGATTAACCTTATTAATCCTGAATCAATTAATATCGCACCTGAATCACCAGCACTACTTGAATCGGTTGAGATGGTTGCCGCATCAAGCAAGAAGTTAGCCGTTGTTGCCGTGATCTGGCCTGCATCACCTGCACCTGTGGTCGATGATGTAACCCGTGTTGATGCGCCACTCACTATCCAGTTAGGCCCCAGTAATGAAATACTACCTGCATCTCCCGTACCTACAGTATTTGCGGTAACGATGGCGCCATTTGTAATAATGCCTGTACTTGAATTAGTTGCCCTTAAAACAATATTGGCAAGATCTGCGCCAGCATTGTTAACAGTTCGTACGCTGGCATTATCGATTGTGATATCACCCGCTTCTATACTGACACCGCCTGCACTGCCTGTTCCTGACTGTGAGCTTGATGAAATTACACTACCAGTTTGAACAAGCACATCACCGGCAGTTATCATGATGTCACCGGCTGGACCCGTGCCTAGGGTGTTTGCTGTAATCCGGGCATTATTAGAAAAGGTTGCTGTTGCAATACCGGATGTCGCATCAATAGTAATTAGAGCTGGCGTTGCACCATCTCTGTTTACGGTTGCCACTGTTGCATTATCTACATCAAGATCGGCCGTTACAAGATTAACGTTACCCGCATTACCTGCTCCCAAGACTGAATTCGAAGATATGGTACTACCACTATTAACTTCAATGCTTGTTGAGGCATTCAAACTAATATCACCTGCATTACCATTACCGCCGATATTATCGGCGCTAATCAGACTATTGTTCGCTAAAGTAATAACGGGCACAGTAATATCAATATTGCCAAGTGCCGCCGTCCCTGTATTTGTCGCGGTCGTAATTCGTCCATTGTCTATCGTTAGGTTTGCCGTTGTAATTACAACCGAACCCGCTTCTCCTGTTCCATCCGTTGAACTGGATGAAACTGTCGCACCGCCAGTGATATCCAGCGATATTGTCGCAGCAATATCGACAGAGCCAGCGTTATTTGCGCCATCTGTATCTGCCGTTATGTCACTATTATTCTCAATTGATGCTGTTACTGCGTCGATCTCGATGTTACCACCTGTGCCAGCACTTGTTTCTGTCGTAATTTCAGCGCTGTTGATGGTAAATATGTCAGTATCAATTTCAACATTACCTGCTCCGCCCGCACTCATCATCGTACTGGATGAGCTGGAAGACACCTCGGCACCGCCCTGGATGGTGACAAAGTCAGTATTACTTACATTAGACTCATCCGTTTGAATGACGACCTTGCCTGCATTCCCCGTGCTTGAAGTATTTGAAGAGAGCTGTGCAAAAGTATCTAGCACCACACCTGTATCTGCAAATACGCCTACTGCACCAGCCTGACCATTTGTCGAAGTATTTGTTGAAATTTGAGCGTAATCATTAATATTTGCCGTTCCAGTTATATCAATCAGAATTTGTCCGGCATTGCCATCAACACCATTTGTACTGGAAGTAATTTGCGTTGAAAAATTAGTAATTAATGGATCCACCATCGCCATTGCCGCCGCCGCGACCGTGGCAGAATCAGCAACTGTATTACCAGAAATACTCCAGTTCAACCCATTCAAGGTGACATCCCCTGCTGGCCCCGAGCCACTTGTATTGGCAGAGATAACTGTTTGTGTCGCAGTCGTTGCCTGAACTGTTCCCAGAGTATTGGCGTTGATTGTAATAGAGCCGCGCTGCTGTGGTGTCCCCATCAGATCATCATTAATACCAGTGCTTGTTTCAGAACGTATCGATGCACCATCAATCGTGAAGTTATCTGTATCAATAGCTATATTGCCTGCCGCACCGCTACCTTGAGATGAATTTGAAGCAATTCGTGCACCACCCATAACCATAATGGTGTCACCACCAGTGTCATCCAGCTCACTTGTGGATTCGGTGGTTATTGTCACCGTACCCGCGTTACCAGAGGAACCAGAACCTGTACTAGAAGTGATGTCTATCGAAGAACCATTGATATTAATACTCGTGGCAGCTTGCAGCAGGATATTACCCGCAATGCCTGATGAGCCGGCTGCAGTACTCGTTGCAATATCTCCACCTGTAATTGTCAGCGTATCAACAGCAGTTCCGATATTACCTGCATTTCCCGTCGCACCTGACAGGGCTTCCGAAGTAATCTCGTTGCCAGCACTATCAAATGTCCAGTCGCCACCGAGGAAGAGAATATTACCCGCTGTGCCAGAGCCAGAGGTATCCGTTTTAATAAAAGTAGAAGCCGAAACAGAAGCAGTATCTGCGGTAATTGTTATATTGCCTCCTGGTCCATCATTGTTTTGGGCAAAAATATCACCAAGATTCAGGTCGAGGTTTGTTACGCTAATATCAATATCTCCGGCAGAGCCATTAACCCCCGCACCAGTCGCATTCGAGTATATTTGCGCAATACTACTTCCCGGCATTATGAGGTCATCGGCAAGAATCCTTATGTTACCGGCATCAGAAACCTGCCCCATCCCGCCAACAGCTGTTCCACTAGTACTTGATTCGATCTTGCCACGATTCTGCATTGTTAATGTATCAACCATAACGAGGATGTCGCCTGCATCACCGGTGAACGTGCCACTCATGTCTGTCTGGTTCGTTGCAATCTGTGCCTGATAATCAGGATAGCCAAACCCTGCCGCTGTTGTACCATTGATAGTCCAGTCGCCACCAAATATACCTACCTGACCAGCATCACCATTGCCAACCGTATTGGATTTGATTTCTGCAGCATCGTCAGATTCAGAAGTTGTATTAATCGTACCTATTTCATTTGCCGTAATCGAGATCCTGCCATTATTGCTCACACCTCCAACAATCGAGCCCGCATTATTCGTGGTATTGATTTCAGAATTATCAATAATGCTAAATATATCGGTGTCGATAATAATGCGACCGGCATTGCCACCTGTCATCGCTATATTATTTGAACCACCTTGTGAACTTGATGAAACGATGGCATCGCCCTGAATAGAGACTGTGTCACCAGTTGTTTCACTGACATCATTTTCTGTTGTTATTTCAATATTACCTGCGTTACCCGACGAACCTCCATTAAGGTTGGATGTCACCTGTGCATTTGTATCTAGGGTAATACTATTTGATGCCTGCAGTAGAATATTGCCCGCGTCACCCGTTGAACCATTTGATGCAGTAGCAAGCAACGCATAGTCAGAAATAGTAACGGGGCCTGTTGCCACAATGGCTATGTTACCAGCCTTCCCACTTGAAGTTGTATTCGATGTAATACGAGTTGATAGATCGACATTAGTCATCGCCATAGGATCATCAGCTGCATTGCCAGAGATATTCCATGTGTCACCGAGGAATATAATATCACCGGCCGTTCTACTTCCAGTAGTATTCGCAGATATTACAGTATTGTTGGCGCTGTCTGTATTTTGAATCGTACCTGTATTGGCCGTTATTAAAATGGCACCAACATCCGTTTCCATTCCTGCCAAATTATTGGTTTCGGTACGTATTTGTGCTCCATCAAGCGTAAAGCTATCCGCATCAATTGCGATAAGCCCAGCAGCGCCAGTGGCAGTTGCACTTGACGTCACTTCAGCATTGGTCGTTAAACTAATTGTGCCAGCCGCCGAGGTCAGATCAACAAAACCAGCATCACCTGAAGCATTTGAGCTTGATGTTACCTGCGCAAAACCAGAAATATTTAACGCAACACTGGCATCAATACTAATATCACCAGCGTTACCACTTAAAGTGCTTGTTGAACGAATAACCGTTGAACCCAAGCCCTCCGAGCCATCCGCATCGCCCGGTACTATATCACCGGAAATGTTCCAGGTAGCACCTGACAGATCGACAATACCGGCATCACCACTACCCGCTGTACTTGATGAGATCAGGGTTTGATTATTAAAGCCAAGACTAGGCACGTTATTAGTAATATCACCTTGTGTCGTCGCGATAATATCAATCAGGCCTCCCGCACCATTAACGTTATTTGTCAGTATTTGTGAATTATCCAAAGTAAATGTGTTGGCAGAGATAATAATAGCACCGGCCGTGCCACTCCCGATCGCACTTGACTGGATATCCGAACGATTAGTGATATCAACAGAATTAACAGCATTGATCAGGACACCACCTGCATCACCACCACCTGTCGCACTTGAGCGAAGATAAGAACGATCATCAAGTACAAATGTGTCAGTATTTATATCAATCTGTCCTGCCGCACCTGAGCCAGAACTGGAGGCACGAATAAAAGTAAAACCATTAATTGTCGTTGTGCCTGTTACATTAAAGTCAATCAAGCCGCCAGCACCTATGCTGTTATTTGCAAAAACATCTGCTAAATCCAGATTAAGTGTATCAGCGTTGATAGTGATGTTACCTGCATCTCCGACCCCAAGGTTTGAGTCCGAAACAATTTTAGACAGACCAATGCCATCAGTATCAACCAGGCTGGCAGTAATGGTGATAAAACCAGCATCAGATGTTCTAGGTGTAATACCGTCTATTTCAAAACCGGTTGCGGTGCTTGTTGTAGATGAAGATATTCTACCGCCAGTTTCGAATGAAGCACTATTACCTATAATAGAAATATCACCCGCATCACCAAGCCCATTTCTCACTTGATTTGATTCAACCTGGTTCGTTGCCCCGCTCCCGAGCAATGTAATATCACCGTCACCAGTAAAAGAAATCGTCCCTGCATCGCCATCACCAAAAGTGTTGGAGACAATCAAACCGCCCGAACTGACACTGGCTGTAGCCGCTGTTGGAAGGTTAATGGAAATATTACCGCCAGCACCATCTACTGTACTTGTATTGATTTGCGATCCTGTGCCGGTCACGACGAGGGCGTTCGTATCGATCGTGATGGTACCAGCATCACCCGCGTTAGGTGTGAGTAGTACTCCATTCTGCATACCGTTGTCAGTTGTTGTTGTTATAGATACAACCTTAGCGTTATTTTGCACAACAAATGAATTAGTACTATTGTCACCTACAAAAGAACAGAAAAAGAATGGACATGTGTCGGTTACAAAAATATCTCCCGCCGAACCTGTAACTGATGTATCCGCTGATGCCAAATCAGTCGTTACACTACTCGATATAATTGAAGCATCTAACGTAAAATCATCTACACCAATTGTTATTGAACCAGCGTTACCAGTTGATTTGGTTTCAGATGTAATTTTACTATCGTTTCTTACCAACCACTCAAGACCATTGAGTGCTAAGAAGCCTGCGTCACCAGAGCCCTGCGTATCGGAACCAATACGGCTATTATCAATCACACCGTAATTGGCATTTATATTCACCGATGCAGAACCATTTGTTACATCGACAATTGAGTCTGATGTTAACGACTCAATGGTAGAGTTATTAATATATATAGTGTCGGCATTCAAAATTGTTGGAAAGAAAAAGGAAAGGAACCCACCACTAACACCGCCATTAATACTAATCGCCCCCACCTGGCCACCACCACTGGCTTCTGTGAGTATGCTGCTATTGTTGATAACAATCTCCGCATTTTCTGGTGTCGGACTAAATGTAGCAAAATCAGTAGCCGAAGTTGACGTTGCGCTAATAGTGACACTGCCTGACGCACCAGAAGCTGTAACCCCTTCGAGATCTTCTGTTCGTGAAAATATATTCGACCCAGCAACAATGGCAACAGTATCGCCAGTGATGAATACATCACCCGCATCACCTATTCCCTTCACGACAGCTGGAATAACTGTCTCTGGAAATATAACTATCGTTCCGATAATCGGTAAAGTAATCGAAATTTCAGGAAAGGTGAACCCCTGATCATGGCCCGTATTGATGCGCGTATTATCAAGCATTACCGCACCGGTACCGTTTATATTGATATTTCCAGAGTCCGTGTTGCTAAATAGCTCACTGGTTATGCTTGAGTCTGTAAGCGATAGATTGCCGCCCGTTATATAAATCTCACCACCTGCCCCATCCACGTCATCAAGTCCACCAGGTGTTGCTGAACTAAGGCCACTGACAAATAAATTAACACCGGTTGCCGTAATATCACCACGCGCACCAGATACGAGTAATGCTCCTGAATTAAGGTTACTTACCGAGCCTGCCCCATTAACGCTTGCTATATTTATGCGACCACTATTGATCTGAGTATTAATCTGCTCGATCACAACACCATCATCGACCAAGTTACCATCAGCAGTATCAGTAACTGTTCCTGCACCAATCAATGACAACGTCTGATTAAGATTAAGGTCGAAATCTGCACCGGTCTGAACCGTAATACCATTAAATGATGCGTCGTTTAGAAAACCGAACGAAGTTGGTGAAGCAGTGCTGAAGCTGCTAATGTCCATAGCAGTGGTGGCCGCACCGAAAACATCACTACCGAAATTAATAACATCGGCGGTACTGGCGTGAAATGAACCGGGTATACTAATTGATGAATTAGAACCAAAAACGAGCCCTGCCGGGTTGATTAAAAATAAGTTTGCACTTGCCAATGTACCATCGAATGAAATATCACCATCGATAGTCGAAGCACCTCCCGTAATTCGGCCGATGACATTATTGATCGTGCCACCCTGATTATTACTAAAAATAGCCGACTCAGGATTAGTTGAATCGAAAGTTAAATCAAATTCACCAAAACTATGAAATAGATTAGAGTTTTGTAGTGTGCCACCTTGAATCGTAAAAACATTGTTAGCAGCACCTGATGTAGTAACTGTAGTACCTAAACCGCTAGTCGTAACATCCGCCCAGCCAGAAACAGAAGCACATGAAAAGGAAAAAGCAAACACACTCGCGAGACGAGTTAGGCGCCAAAAAAATCGTTGGTATTGCATACTACTTCTCCCTGGCACTACGCAAGATGCCGCAGAGCTAAACCCTACTATTTAGTGCCCCTTCCAAACCAGCAACTTATATCGTTTTTATTGTCACTAACCAGCTCTGAATGTTAGCAATAATCATGAATTATTTCATTTAAATGAATTTCTTGCTATTCAGTACGCATTTAATGCTTAAACACCTTTATTTGTCTTATAAAACGATTACTTATTATTGGAGCGCAGTAAGTTTAACTTCATTAGAGAATACTTAAATAGCAAGTTTTGTAAGTAATTTCATACAGGAATTGAAAATTTTATCCAAACAAACCCAGATAAACCTATTAAGTAGCATTAACCTGGTTAAAGAAATAGAATAAATATCGGCTCGAGTTGTCTATGACAAGCACCTAAAAATAATTAGCCGAGTCTACAACTCTGCGTAGGGGCGCAAATTACTGATGAAAAAAATAACAACACCGTTTTTCGTTTTAACACTATTGATGTTTTCAGTGACACCGCAAACCTACGCGTCGGCTGATGCTGCCTTATCCGCATACCGGCAAGGCAAGGTATTAACAGCAATCAAACTATGGACAGATGTCGCTGACAAAGCGCTTGCAAATAAAGATTACCCAACGGCCATCGATACTTTATGGCAGAAAGCCGAAGCACAGCGTGTTTTAGGACAACATAAAAAGGCTGTTGTTAGCCTTGAAAAGGCGCGTCGTATTTATAATAAGAAACAGTTAAATCTCGATAAAAACAAACACGCGTTAGTCTTATCAAGTTACGGTGATTCTCTCAGTCACTTGGGCAGTGTCGCTAATGCTGTTAAATTATTACTCAAGGCCATCACCATCTCCCGAGAAACGGGTAATAGCTTAACCTTAGCGATCTCACTAAATAACTTTGGTAATGTATTGGTGTTTTTGGATGATATTGCTTCGGCGCAGCTGGCCTACGAAGAAGCAGCCGATCTTGCTTCTGAACAGAAAAGCGCAAACTTACAAGTAAAAGTTCTGGCCAATCAAGTAAAGGCGTTCCAGCAGCAGGAAAAACTTACTGAGTCATCTTCTAAGCTAAAGAGTGCAATTTCTATATCAAGCAATGCAGGTAGCTTAAATAATAAAACCCTCAACCTGATTAGTTTAGGTAATCTTGCATGGCAACAATACAAACTTGAAATCACTGAAAATAAAAATTATTGGGTAAAACAATCGTTTGAATTATTAGATGCGGCTGACGTTCTAGCCCGCAGCTCCGGTGATATTCGTGCAGAATCGTATGCTGCTGGTTATCTTGGCCAGATTTACGCTGAGCAACAACGCTTCGATGAGGCCATTGAATTAACTGAACGCGCAACTCGCACTGCCCAAAAAATTGATGCCCGCGAATCAGAATACCTTTGGCATTGGCAGAGCGGCCGAATTTATAAACGGCAAAATAATTTAGATGCGGCCATCGCAGCCTACCGCCTTGCCGTTGAAACCATTCAATCAATACGCAACAAACTCTCAACCCGTTCTGCTTTTAAAGATGTGCTCGGACCCGTATTTTTAGAATTAACCGATCTGTTATTGCAACGCCCCAACGGACTTTCTGACAAGACTGCTATTGAAAACTACCTGACGGAAGCGCGTTCAACCATGGAGCTTTTAAAGGCTGCCGAGTTACAAGATTACTTTCAGGATAATTGCGTAACCGCATTACAATCACGCACATCCGGCCTCGATAAGCTTGACTCTCGAACCGCTGTGCTCTACCCCATAATTCTAAAAGACAGAATTGAAATTTTATTGAGCTTGTCGGATGGCATTAAACAAGCGGTTACTGTTATTAATAGTGACGACCTGCGTAACATGATTACCAACTTTCGCGTACTACTTGAAAAAAGAACTACCCATCAATATATGCGCTATGGGCGACAACTTTACGACTTACTAATAAGACCTATTCAAGACACGTTGGATAAACATAATGTTGATACGCTTGTTATTGTTCCAGACAGTGCATTACGCACCATCCCACTTGCGGCATTACATGATGGCAAAGAATTCCTGATTTCAAAATATGCACTTGCAACAACACCAGGCTTAACACTTACCGACCCTAAACCAATCAAAAAGGAAAAACTCAAGGTGCTTGTCGCTGGCCTGACTGATGGGGTACAAGGTTTCTCGCCACTGCCCAACGTGGCAATTGAAGTTGATAAAATAACGGAAACATTCGATTCAACCATATTAATGGATAAGAAATACGTAACGAACAATGTTGAAGGTGAACTATCTAAAACCAACTTTGGTATTGTTCACATTGCATCACATGCACAATTTTCCAGTGATCCAGAAGAAACCTTTTTACTCGCTTACAGCGATAAATTCACGATGGACCGTCTGGAAAGTCTTTTAGGCCAGACAAAATTCCGGGATAACCCTGTTGAACTGTTAACATTAAGCGCTTGTCAGACGGCCGCAGGTGATGAGCGAGCTGCTCTTGGGCTTGCTGGTATTGCCATTAAAGCTGGTGCACGCAGTGCGCTTGCCACATTATGGTTTATTAATGATAAAGCATCTTCTATATTAGTTGCTGATTTTTATGCTGAGTTAAAAAAAAGCGGTTCAAAAGCCAAGGCCTTACAACAGGCACAGCTTCATCTGATCAAGGATCGTCGTTATCGGCATCCTAGTTACTGGTCGCCATTCTTGCTTATTGGTAATTGGCTTTAGGACATAAAAAGAAATATTGATGTTTGATTGGTTTCGTAAACAAGCTTTTCAACTTACCGTCGCTACGGCTATTGGCGTAGCGATCTTTTTAAGTGTTTTTCTTCTTCGTCAAGTAGGCTACTTGGAATACATTGAACTTGCGACCTACGATCTGCTTATACAAAATAAACCTATTGAAGAAATCGATGATCGAATTACTGTTATCGGTGAAACAGAAGCAGATATTCATCGCTTTGGGCACCCCCTGTCAGATGATATACTAGCCCAGATAATCGAAAAGTTGCACGCAGCAGGTGCGTGGTCTATTGGTATTGATAAATATAGAGATATTCCTGTTCCTCCTGGAACTAAACGTCTTCAAAAAGCCATCAGTGAAACACCGTATTTAACCTGGGTATACAATAAAGATGTCCTCCCACCTGAAAACTTAATCGGTAGTAATCAAATTGGTATCAATGATATACCCCTTGATAACGATGGAATCGTGCGTCGCGGCTTACTATTTACCGAATACAAGGGGAATAATACTTACAGCTTTGCGTTGTTATTAGCGCTTCATTATATGAATAATATTAATGTTTATCCGTCACAAGACGGCCAGTACATGCGTCTAGGTAACACCACCCTCATTCCCATCACTAGCAGTACCGGTAGCTACGTCAATGCAGATAAAGGTGGTTATCAATTTTTTATTGATTACACGGGTATGCCAAACCAGTTTACTCCAGACTATAGTCTCAGCGATCTAATTGATAACAAAATACCCAATTCAATGCTAGCCAGAAAAGTGGTGTTATTTGGCGCGCGAGCTGAAAGTCTCAATGACTATTTCTTTTCACCCTTTAATAAGTCACGTGCAAGTAGAACCTTATATGGTGTTGAACTTCATGCCTATATCGTCAGCCAACTACTACGAATGGCAACCGATAATAAACCGGCTATTGTTTCACTTACCGATAACCAGGAAATGTTCTTACTTTTAATTTGGGTTTTAATTGGCACGAGCATTGGCATGTGGCTACATAGCTTATGGCGCTTTATTTTCACGACGTTATTAGGTAGCAGTATACTTGTTGCCGCTTATTACATTGCCTTTAGCTACTATATCTGGATACCTCTTGTACCACCGCTTCTCGCATTTGTTCTCTGCATAACCTTGGTAACCTCCTTTATGCGTAGCCAACAAAAGAAAGAGCGGCAAATGGTGATGCAATTATTTGAACAACACGTTTCCAGTGCCGTTGCAGAAACGGTCTGGGAAGAACGAGATACCTTCCTAGAGGAAGGTCGCCTCACACCCAAGCGTGTTACAGCGACTGTTTTATTTACAGATATTAAAGGTTTTACCACAGTCTCAGAACACATGGATCCCAAAGAGCTAATGGACTGGCTAAATACCTATATGACGGACATGGCTAATGTAATTATTAAGCACAATGGCACTATTAATAAGTACATTGGTGACGCTATTATGGCGCTGTTTGGGGCACCCTTGCACAGTTCCACAGAGGAGGGTTACGCCATAGACGCGCTTGCTGCAGTCAATTGTGCCTTAGAAATGGCAACCACACTCGATGAAATGAATCGAAATTGGAGAGCCAAAGGTTTGCCTGAGATCGGCATGCGTGTAGGCATTTATACAGGGCCACTGGTAGCAGGAAGCTTAGGTAGCTCACAACGTCTTGAATATACAGTCATTGGTGACACCGTTAACACCGCATCACGTCTGGAAAGTTACAAACGCCCCGAAAATCCGGATCATCCAGCAGAAAAAAGTAATTGCCGCATTCTTGTTGGTGAACAAACCCGGCAATATTTAACCGACGATATGTACACTATTTCACACTATGGATCGGTACAATTAAAAGGCAAGAACGATGAAGTTGACATATACTGGGTACAAGCTAAACAAATAAATACACCTAATTCGGAGGTGGAGTCATGAATATTAAACATTTCTTAATCGTTGCATCATTATTTATGTCGGCACTTACTTCCGGTCAAGCAGTAGGTGCGGATGAAAATAACGGCACTGCTAACAAGGCTAAAAAAGGTATGTTTCTTTATACCCCACCCAGTCTTGGCGCACCCGCTACTCGGGTTGGAGGGGGAACACGTGGCGTATCAGGAGAACAGGCAAGAGTACTTGTATTGGCACCTGATCACACTGGACTAACTACCCGCGCACAGCCAACTTTATACTGGTATCAATCACTGCCAACGGATAATGACATTGAAATTACGATTGTTGATGACAATGAAATCAACCCTTTGCTTGAGAAAGTTATTCACAGCTCAAAGAAAACCGGCATTCACTCAGTTAGTCTTGCAAAGCTCGGCGTTACCTTAAAGAAAGATATTGAATATCGTTGGTTTGTTGCTCTAATTCCAGATAAAAAGCATCGTTCAAACGATATTATTACAGGTGGCACTATTATGCTTGTTGATGAAACACGGCTTGGTGCCAGAATTCCCGCCCGTAGTACAACAGCAGAACAGGCCGCTGCATTAGCTAAAAGTGGAATTTGGTATGATGCAATTGATGCATTATCAACCGAAATAAATAAAACTGGTAATGTTCAATTAAAGAATGTACGTGCTGAACTATTAACCCAAGTTGGTTTAGGTGAAGCCGTTGGCAAATAAACGTGTTAATAAATTTAACGATGCTAAAGCACCTCCTAATGGAGGCATTTTTATTTTCCAATGAGATGCCTGACTCTTTCAAGCTCTTCTTGTGTATCCACGCCGGGTGGTGGAATTGCGGCCGCTTCACTTATATGAATACGCTCATCATTCCAAAGTACGCGTAATTGTTCTAATGACTCCATTTCTTCAATATCACAAATCGGCCATTTAACATAACGGTTCAAAAATCCTGCACGATATGCATATAAACCGATATGACGATAATGCATATGATGGCCGGATGGACGAAAGCTTGAAACCCGAAAATGCTCGCGTTCCCAGGCAATAGGAGCGCGACTAAAATAGAGTGCATAACCTTCTTTGCTAAAAACGACTTTAACGACATTAGGGTTAGCAACATCTTCAATTGAACTGATTGGTGTACATAAAGTAGCAACACTGGCATCCTGGTGTTGATTAAGATCATGCGCCACTTGCGTAATTAGACTGACCGGCATTAATGGTTCATCACCCTGCAAGTTAACAACAATATCATCATCTTCAAATGATAAGTGCTCGGCAACTTCCGCCAGCCTATCCGTTCCAGAACGGTGTGCCGCTGAAGTTAGTATTACGTTTGCATCAAAGCCCTCTGCAACAGACTTGATACGCTCATCATCCGTTGCAATATAAACAGCTGAGGCGCCACTGGCTATTGCACGTTCATGCACATGTTGCAGCATTGGTTTGCCACATATCTCCAGCAGTGCTTTACCCGGAAGTCGAGTAGATGCATAGCGGGCAGGAATAACAACGGTAAAGCCCATTAAACTTCTTCTTCTGCATTCAAGTGACGTGCTTCTTCTTCAAGCATCACTGGTACGTCATCAC
>Ga0316207_10001692_pt1 | contig 25736 bp, 22 predicted proteins | sample 6weekpyrite_MG_FD_204943 | JGI IMG/M metagenome (GOLD analysis project Ga0316207, IMG submission 204943) | Microbial mat bacterial communities from mineral coupon in-situ incubated in ocean water Damariscotta River, Maine, United States -... | ecosystem: Environmental > Aquatic > Marine >... | reverse complement strand
CACCGGTTGTGCCAGTCTGTGCAGCGATTGAAGCGGAGATAGCAGAACTGGATGAAGAAGACGCGAAAGAGTTTTTAGGTGAGCTGGGCCTCGATGAGCCCGGTTTACACCGTGTTATTCGTGCAGGCTACAAATTACTTGGTCTGCATACCTACTTCACGGCAGGCGTAAAAGAAGTACGTGCATGGACTGTGCAAATTGGCGCGACAGCCCCCAAAGCGGCGGCAGTGATTCATACTGATTTTGAAAAAGGTTTCATTCGTGCAGAAGTAGTCAGCTACGATGATTTTATCGCAGGGAACGGTGAAGCTGGCGCTAAAGAAGCAGGGAAATGGCGACTGGAAGGCAAGGAATATATTGTTGCCGACGGTGACGTCATGCATTTCCGCTTTAACGTCTAGATTGAATCACTTTTTCTATAACAATATGATTTTATAGAATAAAGTATTGGATATCATCGAATAGCGTTTGTAAAACAGGCTTGACAACCGGGCGGCAAATGCCCAAAATGCGCGGCTCTCGAGAACATGCTCGAGTCAAAAGTTAAAGGCTATGTAGCTCAGCTGGTTAGAGCACAGCATTCATAATGCTGGGGTCGGTGGTTCAAGTCCACCCATAGCCACCATTTTTTCATCGCATTTTGTTTTCGCTAAATTCCCACTTCAACTCTTGGATCGGTTCCCGGTTCACTATCAATTTTAGGTAGGCAGCTAAACAGACGGTCTGCGGTTATTTTGTGCTCATTGATGAGCGCCCCTTTCAGATTATCCGCTCGTTGTTGGGCAATATTAAGTAGCACACTGTCAGGAATTTCAGGCAGCTTGGGTTTCTTGTTTGCCTGATCGGTGTTTTGAGTTTTAGTTTGTTTCTTTTTAAGTATTTCCAGTTTTTGGGCAATCAGTGTGTTGCGATCTCTACTGGTGGCGATACCGCAAACTTTGATACGTAACTGAGGACGCTCGTTAAGGATGTTGGCAATTTTGTTTTTATATTGAATCGCATCGGGATTCAGTTGACTCACTGCCGAATCAAAGATGACGGGTTGTAGTTGTACACCACTGCCAATACCACTAGCAGCATCGGCAATTGCAAGCAATGCACCGAAAGGTTGTAGGGAAAGTTTCAGGTAGGCAAGGGAGGCTGTGGCAATGGCTTTACCGATAGCCTGATTAATCGCATCGCTGAAATCAAGTTCAGGATCATTAACATTGCCTTTGAAAGGCAGCTCTAATTCAATATTATTATCACGGTCGCGTAGCATGCTTAGCCCTAAACTGAGCGGGGCACTGGCGGTGGTATTTATTTTCTTTTTCTCTTCTGGCGTGAGTTCCTGCACTTCAAGTTGGCTGATTAACAGTTTGCTATTGCCATTAATAATATCTTCTTTGATGGTGACTTTAATGGTTGAATTTAATTGTCCATTTAACAAGTTATGACCAAGGATGCTGGAGGTATAGGCGCTCAGAGGCGGCATCTCCATGGCTTTAATATCAGTCGTTAAGTCCAGTGAAAGTTTGTCTTTAAAAGGGTGTGCTGTGCCACTGGCCTTTAGGCTGCTGAACTTGCCAATTTTTCCATCAAGCTTAATACGAGTTGGTTGTTCCGGTTTATTATTATCAATGTCAGTGATGTCGATATTATTGAGTGTCACAACAGATTTGAAATCGGGCGTTGTACTGACATCGTTAAAGCTCAGCTGGCTGTTATCAGCTATGTTGATGCGTCCAATACGGAATAAAAAAGGTTCTTCGATATTCCTGTCCGTATCTTCTACTTCCTCGTTATTGCCGGTTTGCTGAATCGCAGGCAACACTATGTTGCCATCAGCATCGCGATCGAGCTTGGCAATAAGACTAGCAATATTGATCTCATTGATTTCAAGCTGTTGCGGTTTAGCATTGAGCTTGTCGATCGTTAGTGATTTGATATTGATGACTTCACTGTCATTGGCATTGTTACGTAATGAAATACCAGCCGCATCGATGCTGCCATTGAGAGATAGCGCACCGGGTTTGTTATTGGTATCTAGCTGGGTTGTCAATGTACCTTGCCAGTTTGCAGTGTTGGCTTTGATAATGGCTTGCTGCTGAATGATGGCAAGCTCAGAGATGTTGATACGACCCGACTCTTCCAGATGCACCCCGGCTGTGTTGTCGTAACGTGCTTTGAGTTTAATATCGATACCGAGTTTGCCACTGTTAATGTTTGCATATTGTTGGGCAATCTGACTAAAGGTGGTGAGCGGCAGTGCTTTGAGATTAATGCTGGCTTCAATACTGGGCTGTTTTACAAAGGGCATTAACAGAGCATCGATTTTCAGGGCTGCGCCATTGAGTGAGCCAGCCAACTTGAATGAGGCAGGGGTGTTACCGGTTGAATACAGTCCACTGAGGTTTGCATTATCAATGATCAAAGCCAGTTCGAGGTCGGCCTGGCGATAAGTAAAATTGGCGTTATTAATATTGAGTTGTTCAAGTCCAAGACCCCAGGGCTTTTTATCTGGCACTATCTCTGTTTGTGCGGTGCTGTTGTCATCGGTAAGTTTGATACCACCGATATTTAGCTTGCCATTTTGTTTTTTCTCAATCGTAATATTGGTGTCTTGAATAAAGATCTCTTTGAAATAGAGAGATTTTTTGAACAGGGGTAACCAGTCGGTATTTACCCAGGCGTTATTGAGTAGCAGAGTGTAATCATTCGCAACAGTAACGCGCAGGTTGATGAACTCAAGTTTGCCAGTAAAGGGATTAAAGTTTACATCTTCAACTTGTGTTTCATCGGCACCATTTTTATTCATCCAGTCGCGGACACTGTAGCTGATGGCATGGGGGATCAGTATCAGAATAGTTAGAAACAGAGTAATAAGACTAATGGTTATTTTACCGCGACGGGTGCGTGTGAAATCAACAATACCATCGAGTAGTTTAATATGTAGCGCCATGAGTTTAGTCCTTGTATACGATTATCTGTTTCATATGTTCGATACAGATACTTAAGATAAAGGATCTATCACCCCAAAAGCAAAACAACGGTTTGGGTTTTTAACAGGGGAATTAAACTTCAGGTGTTTCTGTGGAAACATTTGCGCCCAGCCAAAAGGCCAGATCACGTTCTAAAAATTCTTCGTATGGCATGTAGTGTGAGCCATCACAGGAAAAGGTCAAACCTAAAATACCGTTCATTAAGTTGATTGAACTTGAACGCAGGTAAATAGTTTCGTCTGCAAAACGTAAGGCACGGAACTGTTCCATAATTTCCTTCACCTTGTCAGCAGGTATTTTGGCATCTTCACGATAGGGGTGTTGCGGGAAGGCTAAACAAATATCAGGATTAATAAGTTCATCGGTTGTGTAGATGCGGTAGCTGAAGGGATCGTCCAGTAGCCACATCGAAATTCGACCACTTGAGAAATGGATCTTGGTATGGAATACACCGTGTTCGATCATGAGTATTTCAATAAGCTCTGATACTTCATTGATATGTTCATCAAGCAGACTTTGTACACGTTCCTGCATAAAGACAGTACCACGTACCGCAGGATCACCTTTGAATTGGGTCCAGTGAAAATCTTGTTTCTCGTGTTGCTGTGGCTCAGGCAAATCCGCGACAGAAAAGTCAGCACAGATAAACCCGAGTAACTCATCACCACGGTTAATGGAGTGCAGTACGGTAATGCATTGTTTGTGTGTGCGCAGGCTCATGTAAAGAGATGACAACATGACACCTCGATACGGCAGATTTTTCATCAGGTAGGGGCGTTTGGATTGATCCAGACCTCGCCATGATGTATCGATATTATTAGCTTCAACATTTGAGCTGATTTGAAAACCGTCAATATTGGTGACAAATAAAAGATGGGCATAAGGAATCTCCTTATGTGCTTCCAGTAAAATCGCGTCAAGCGCATCGGCATCCTGCCAAGCGTCTGCACAACGTTCAGAAAAAACAGCCATTGGTTCTTCAACAAGGCTAGCCAGCGCTTCCTTTTTTGATGAAATTGCCAGCTGTAATTGAGAGGTGTTTTGTAAACTGCTCATAAGTAAAATCTAATATACGTGAAGTTCGTGTCTTGTCCTAGTAAAAGCATAAAATACTATGACCACTATATATAAAGGGGTAATATAAATATACTTAAGGAAATTATTTAATATTAATAGTGTTACAATTCCGTTAATATTGAGAGTAGACATTTGCAATAGTTAATGAATGACGGTGGCGAGAATGGAGTTTGTCAGTAGAACGCAGGGATGATGCGTAATAACATAAATAATGTAGCGTTCTTACGAAGTTAATAATTATGTCGAAAAAATATAATGTCCTGTATGTAGAGGATAATCCGGCCAATATGCGCTTAGTTGAGCAGTTGTTGAAGACCTTTCCTGATATTGAATTAGTGGGTGCTGAGACGGCTGAGGACGGCCTGGAAATGGCTCAAAAAGACGTTCCTGATCTTGTTCTGATGGATATCAATCTACCTGGGATGAACGGCTATGAGGCGCTGGATGAGCTTAAGAAGATTGAAAAAACCAAGGATGTCCCTGTGGTTGCGATCAGTGCTAATGCGTTAGCATCGGATGTAGAAAAAGGGATTAACGCCGGTTTTTCTGATTACATTACTAAGCCGATAAATCTACAAGCTTTTTTTACAACCATTAAGAAACACCTGAATATCTCCTGAGAAATCAGAATTCCCTGACGTTGTTAGCGGCTTCTACGTAAGTACTCTGGCGGTATCGTTTCCAAACCACCTTTTAGCACAGCTGTTGTAAATCCTTGTTGCATACTTAAAAACGAGGCTGTGGTAGATAGTTTTCCATCATTACAGCAGAAGATGTACTCGCGACCTTTACTGAGTTTCTCAAGCCTTAGACGTAACATCGGTAATGGAATATGCAGTCCGTGCCCGTTACGTTTGAATTCATCTGCACCACGAACATCAATGAGCTTTGCCCCCTTACGTAGTTTGTCGATGAGTGAGCGATAGTTAACATAATTGGTTAGAGGATTGACGACGTAGCGCAGGAAATATTTCTTTTCCAGACGCACCAGGGAGCCATTGGTAATCATTTGAATATTGGCATTTCTGACGCTATCCGAAATCAATGCTTCTTCGCCGAAACTGGCGCCTGCACCGAGTTCAGCCAGCAGTATTTCATTTGCGAGTTGGTGAGGACGACGTGTGACACGGCAACGACCATTAAGAATGGTGTAGTAACTGTTATCTTGTTCACCCTGATTGATGACGTAATCCCCCGCAGAAAATTCTACGGTTTCCATCAGTGCCATGATGGTTTCAATATTTTCTGGCGGCAAGGACAGTAAGCAGCGGTTTTGTAGTAATTGCGACATGGAATGCATGTCTTTTTCAACGTGCAATTCTTCAAATTCCAGTACTTTGTCCTGGTGCAGGTGCATAGTAGATTCAAGTAATTCTTTTTCAATTCTCAAAATAGCACTGTTTGTGTGAGCGATAATAACTGAGTAATTTGGCAAGCTGTTGTTCAAAGCCTGTGTGGATTTAGGGTGTTGAAAATGGAGTTGTCGGCGATTATGTTCATGACGCAGCTCAATATCACCGCTGATCAAGTAGTCGATATACTTTTCAGATTGACGTTCTGCGGCCGAGAGACTTAAGTCTTCACCCGGTTGCAGACGATGCAGCGTGGCAAAACGTGCCAACTGAGAGAGTTGGTGTTCATCGAGTAACCCCAGTGGCTCCAGGCGTTTCAGGGTGGGTGTATCAAGTTGTGCGGCAAGATTGTACATAAGGTGTTCCTCCATGCTAGCCAGTCTACTGATTTACCGGAAAATGACCTTGAACCGAGTCACGTTCAAACTGTTAACCAGTCGACAATATGGATATAAACACTGCTCGCTCAAGCGTATAATGCCGGCTGGTTCTTGAAGGTTATGGATTGAAATGAAATTATTTGTCAGCGCACCTCGTGGCACGACCGGACTATTAGGGCGTGAATTAGGTGATTTGGGTGCAACAGATATCAAGGTCGTCGCCGCAGGCGTGCATTGTCAGGCGGACCATAGCGGTCTTTACCGAATTTGCCTCTGGTCACGCATAGCCAACCGGGTGTTGCTGCCCATCACCAGCTTCAAGGCGGGTGACACGGATGCCTTGTATGACGGCGCATCTAAAATCAATTGGCAAGAAATACTGTCTGTTACCGCAACCTTTTCCGTGCACTGTACTTTGTCACAGGCCGTGATTGACCATAGCCATTATGCATCCTTGAAAGTAAAGGATGCGATTGTCGATCAATTCCGTGATGCGACCGGTGAGCGCCCGTCGGTGGATACAGACAATCCGGATATCCGTATTAACCTGCATATACGTCGTCGTGAGGCACAAATTGCACTGGATTTATCGGGTGGCAGCTTACATAGACGTGGCTACCGTGAAGCAGGAGGTGAGGCGCCACTGAAAGAAAATCTGGCGGCGGCTCTGCTGATGTTTTCCGGTTGGCCATCGCAAAAGGCGTTGTTTGATCCCATGTGTGGAAGCGGTACCTTGTTGATTGAAGCGGCCATGATGGCCGGTGATATTGCACCGGGTTTGTTGCGTGATGGATTTGGTTTTGAGCAGTGGGCTGATCATGATGAAACGCTCTGGCAGCAGATTGTCAGCGAAGCGGAACAGCGACGTGAAAAAGGTCTAATGACCCTGCCACCGATACGTGGGCAAGATGCGGATAAAGTCGCGATTCGCAAGGCCATTGCCAATATTACGCGTGCCGGTTTGAAGTCACATATCCATGCAGAAACCTGTGCATTGAGTGAAACAGCTACCTTACCGGCGGCGTTAACGGATATTGACCGAGGGCTATTGATTTGCAATCCACCGTATGGCGAACGTATCGCGGCGATGGGCGGTTTGAGAAATGTATATGCCGAGCTGGGTAAGTTAAAACAATCACAACTATCAAACTGGGATGAGGCTATTTTTACAGGAAGTCCGGAATTGGCGCTGTATCATGGCCAAGTAGCCGATGAAGTGATTGCCCTGAACAATGGTCCGATTGATTGTGAATTACTTATTTACAACCAGACAGACAGTTTGCAAAAAACCGGCGGTGATATGTTTGCTAATCGCCTGCGCAAAAACCTCAAGAAATTTTCACGTTGGGCAAAGCGCGAGCAGATAAATTGCTACCGTGTTTATGATGCGGATCTACCGGAGTTCGCCGTTGCTGTGGATTTATATTACAGCGATAAACTCTATGTACATGTTCAGGAATACACGGCACCGAAAACGGTAGAACCTGAAAAAGCTCTGCGTCGGCTACAGGCGGCGTTTACTGTGTTGCCGGAGGTTTTTAATGTCGCTGCGGAACAAATTAGTTTCAGGCAGCGTCGCCGCCAATCGGGTAAAGAACAATATAATCGTTTAGCGGGTACGGATGAGTTTCATGTCGTACAGGAAGGCGCTTGTCAGTGTTGGGTGAATTTTACCGATTATCTGGATACCGGTTTATTCCTCGACCACCGTATCACGCGCAAGATGTTTGGTGAGCTGTCAACGAACAAACGAGTCCTGAATCTGTATTGTTATACGGCAACGGCATCGTTACAGGCCATTGCTCATGGTGCAAGGGAGTCTGTCAGTGTTGATATGTCGAGAACCTATCTTGACTGGGCGCAGAAAAATTACAGTCTTAATGATGTTGATATTGGTCAGCATCGGTTAATCCGTGCCGATTGTCTGGAGTGGCTGGATTCGGCACTGCAGGATAAAAAACATTTTGATGTGATTTTTATCGATCCTCCGACGTTCTCAAATTCCAAGCGTCTGGATAAAGAGTTTGATATTCAACGCGATCATGTTCAGTTACTTAATGCGGCAGCAAAATTGCTGACAAAAGGCGGGGTTATTTTATTCTCTAATAATTTCCGGCGCTTTAAGTTAGAGTCAGAAGCACTGAAAGGTTTGCATGCCGAAGATATTAGTGCGAAAACTATTCCAGAAGATTTTGCGCGACGTAAAAATATTCACCGTTGTTGGAAAATCACACAAGCAAAAAACACATAAGCCTGTGATAGACTTTTGACATGACAATAGCGCTACAAATCAACGATCTTAGAAAAACCTATGATAATGGTTTTAATGCATTAAAAGGCATTAGCCTTGATGTGGCTGAGGGCGACTTTTATGCCTTGCTTGGCCCTAACGGTGCGGGCAAATCTACCACTATTGGTATTATTTCATCACTGGTCAATAAAACTGCCGGTAAGGTTTCCATTTTTGGCACTGATACTGATGATGATTTTGCTTTGGCGCGAACCCATCTGGGGCTGGTGCCACAGGAATTCAATTTCAATGTATTTGAGCCGATTGGCGAGATACTGATTAATCAGGCTGGTTACTACGGGATACCCCGATCGGTGGCATCGGGACGTGCCGAAAAATTGTTGCACAAGCTGGGGCTTTGGGAAAAACGTTTCGAGATGGCACGTGAATTATCGGGTGGGATGAAACGACGCTTGATGATTGCACGCGCCTTAATGCATGAGCCGCGGCTATTGATCCTTGACGAACCAACTGCCGGTGTCGATATTGAAATACGACATACCATGTGGGAGTTTCTTAAAGAAATTAATGCGCAGGGCACTACGATTATTCTGACAACACACTATCTTGAAGAGGCAGAGAGCCTGTGTCGTAATATTGGAATTATTGATCACGGTACATTGATTGAAGACACCAGTATGCGTGAGCTACTTTCACGCCTGCAGCGTGAGACTTTTGTGCTGGATATTGCTGAGCCATTAAATGAGTTGCCAGATCTTAAAGAGTGCGAAATTAAGGGCTGCGAACTGAAGTTGATTGGCGAGCAAACACTTGAAGTTAGTTTGCCCCGTGATCAGGCGGTGAATGATTTATTCGATTACCTTACTCAACATGGCATCAAGGTGTTGAGTATGCGCAACAAGACTAACCGTTTAGAACAACTCTTTATGGATATGCTCGGTAATAGTGAAGCAAGAGGCAAAGCATCATGACCGGCGCAGAAAAATTGACTGCCTTTCGGACTATTGTCGTTAAGGAGTTTCTGCGCTTTATTCGTATCTGGGTGCAAACCATTTTACCACCTGTAATGACGACTGCTTTGTATTTCATTATTTTTGGTAACCTGATTGGTGCGCAAATAGGCGACATGGAAGGTTTCCGTTATATGGATTACATCGTGCCGGGCTTAATTATGATGGCCGTGATTACAAATTCATACGGTAACGTTGTCTCGTCATTTTATGGTTCGAAATTTCAGCATAATGTTGAAGAAATGCTGGTATCGCCCATGCCGAATTATATTATCCTTTGCGGTTATGTCACAGGCGGTGTTGCACGCGGTATTATTGTTGGTATTGCTGTCACCGTAGTGTCGATGTTTTTTAGTGATCTGCAATTTTATAATCTATGGGTGATCTTGAGTGTTTTCCTGTTAACGGCGATTTTATTTTCTTTGGCAGGATTTATTAATGCTGTCTATGCAAATAGCTTTGATGACATATCGATTGTCCCTACTTTCGTGTTAACGCCATTAACTTATCTGGGTGGTATTTTTTATTCAATTAGCCTGCTCCCGGAATTTTGGCAAACAGCGTCGTTAGCAAATCCCATTTTGTATATGGTGAATGCGTTCCGCTTTGGTTTTCTGGGTATTACGGATATTGATTTGACTGTTTCATATACGATAATTCTGGTGTTTATTGTGATTCTTTATTCTTATTCAATGCACTTGCTTAACAAAGGCAAGGGCATTCGTACTTAACAGGACTATTCATTATGCGTTTATTACATACAATGATTCGGGTCGGTGATTTACAAAAATCTATTGATTTTTATACGCAAGTGCTCGGAATGAAATTGCTACGACAAAAAGATTATCCGGATGGAAAATTTACGCTTGCGTTTGTTGGTTACGGGAATGAAAAAGATAATTCGGTGATCGAGTTAACGCATAATTGGGACACAGAACGTTATGACATGGGTAACGGTTTTGGTCATCTCGCTATCGAAGTAGAGGACGTTTATACCGCTGTTGATGCGATTAAAAATAATGGTGGAAAAATTTTAAGAGAAGCAGGCCCCATGAATGCCGGAACAACTATTATTGCCTTCGTTGAGGATCCGGATGGATATCAAATTGAACTTCTGGGACCGAAACCCTAGTTACGACAGATTTATGGGTAACGTGCGACAACAATCGGTTGACGCGCAGGTTCGTAAACCGGTTGGTAAAGTGTCACGGCATCTTCATCAAGGTTAGCAAGCTCATTACTAACTTCTGTTAATGTTGTTTTAGCGCTAGCCACTTTGTTTTTCTGATAAGCAAGATAGAGCAGGCCACCAGGCATGATAGCCGCAATCACTATATTCTTACCGCTATCATTTTCGTTAATAATTTTTTGCGCTTGCTGACCTTGTTGACTGAGCAATTTATGTGCCTGAGTCAGGGTTTTAAGAATATCAGGTTGCGAAATCATCGGTTGCTGAATAGCCAAACCATCACTGCTAATATGAGTTTGTGTATTGAAAACCTGTGTGGCTTCTTCAGCGCTTGCCTGACTATTTGTCAATAATCCTAGTAGCCCAATCATGAGTACTAAAAATAATCGAGACGGCTTTGTGTGTAGTTGCGTTTTCATCATGATCTAAGTATCGGCTGAATCTGGCAGATTGGTAGTATTAAACATCAGGAATGCGACAAAGGTCACACATTTAGGGTGATTTAGTGCGTTTCAGCGCTTAATCGCTGTTGATCAGGGCACGTTTCTCATGAGTTGGAAGTGATTTGAGCTGTGCTTCACGTTTGCTGGCAGCCGAGCGATCGGCGGCAGATTCCGAGTAAACCAGCTTCACCGGTCGACGCGCGCGGGTATAGCGAGCACCCTTATTGGTTTCGTTATGTTCGATGACGCGTCGTTTGAGATCGGTGGTGATGCCGGTATAGAGGCTATTGTCGTGACAGGAAAGAATATAAACAAACCACTGCTTAGAGGACTTCATAGCAATAGTATAATTGATTTGAAGGCGGGTGTTTAATTAAGAGGCTTATAGCCGGGTAATTCGGTTGCATCAAACTGATCGATTTGTTCATCCGTCAAATAATCACATGAATATTTTTCATAGACTTTTTCATGTAAGAAAACATCGAATAGATCAGGATCGATATGCGAGTCCAATTTCATGTTGCCAAGAATCTTTAATGCCTGTGAAACCGGCATGGCTTTTTTGTAGGGACGATCGGCAGCGGTAAGCGCTTCGAATATATCGGCAATCCCCATGATGCGAGCTTGTACTGACATTTGTTCACGGGTTAAACCGCGAGGGTAGCCCTTGCCGTCCATTCTTTCATGATGGCCGCCAGCAATTTCAGGGACATTTTTTAAATGAGATGGGAAGGGTAATTTTTCAAGCATATTAATAGTTGATTGCATATGATAATTAATCACATCACGTTCTTCATTTGTTAAGGTGCCTTTGGCGATGTTGAGGTTATAAATCTCTTCTTCGGTTATAAGTGGTTGCCACTCCCCATGAGTATCCCGGTAGCGACGTCTTGCAATGTCTTTAACGCGTTGCTGCTTGTCTTCTGCCATATATTCACCACCAATGTTGCTATGGCGAAGAAAATCCAGTTCTTCATCAAGTGTATTTAGTAATTTTTCATAATCTTTTCGAAGCATTTCCTGTTCTTCATCTGTGCTGCTCATTACTTCCTGTAACAGGGTGATTTCAGCTTCGCGTTTTAATAATGCAAAACGGGTTTCGATGATATTTATTCGATCGAAGATTGTTTCGAGCTTGGTTGCTTTATCAACGATATTAATAGGGGTCGTGATTTTACCGCAATCATGCATTAGCGCTGCGATTTTCAATTCATATAATTCCTGTTCAGAAAAATGTAAATTGGCAAATACGCCCTTGTTTGTATTATTAACCGCTTCAGCGAGCAACATCGCTATTTTCGGTACACGTCGACAATGACCGCCTGTGTAGGGGGATTTTTCGTCAATGGCGCCAGCAATGACTTCGATGAAGCGTTCTAGCAGGATACGCAGATCATTAATTAATTGATGATTGGTTAATGCCACAGCCGCTTGCGATGCGAGTGACTCAGCTAGACGTTGATTTTCGGTCGAGAAACTGATTACCTCACCTGTTTCAGAATCAATGGCATTAATTAATTGCAAGACACCAATAATCTGGTTGTCGTGGTTTTTCATTGGGAGAGTCAGGAATGATGTTGAATGGTAGCCAGTATTATTGTCGTAATCTTTAGTGCCCTGGAAATCAAATCCCCTGGCATTGTAGGCATCTTCAATATTAATCACTTCGCCAGTGAGGGCAGCAAAAGCGGCGACAGTCTGGTTGTTGGGTTTGCCTTTGTCATCGAACAAAGGAATGGGTTTAAGTTTTACTGCACTGTGGCTAGGCCCACCTAGAATAATGTCTAATGATCGGGTTCGCATCATTTCAAAGTGCAATTCATTTTTATCACTAAGTAAATAAAGCGTACCGGCGTCGGCGTGTGTGAGTTCCTGGGCACTGACGAGAATATGTTCGAGTAAATGTTCAGTATTTTTTTCAGATGAAAGTGAAATACCAATATTGACGAGTTGCTTAATATGCTTAAGCAAATCATCTGCGTCATTTTGCATACCTGACATATCTGAAGTGTCAGAATCTGGCATAGGTTTTTTTAAGGTTTCCATACGAATGCCCCCACGGCATTACTGTTACCTTAACTATATGCTTTTTTGAGGAGGATGCTAGTTTTTGTGCGTCAGACAGCACAGGCTATTACTGTAGGCTAATGCTCACGACCGGTGCTAGTACAAAGGTGCTAAAAGCGGCCCTAAAAAGCATACTTTAATTAATGAAAATAATTACGCGCAACAGCGTTTATATTTTTTGCCGCTGCCACAGGGACAGGGTTCGTTGCGGCCAGTTTTGTTGCTTTTAACCGGCGTACCTTTTTTCTCTTTACCGTCAAGGTAACGCCATTGGCCATCTTCACGTTTAAATTGACTTCGCTCATGCAAGTTGCCGGCGTGTCCATTCAAGACATAAGAGGCAATGAATTCCACTTCACCTTGTTCGTCGTCACGACCGCCTTGTCGGGTTTCAATAATTTTCAGACCTTGCCAACTGAAGCCATCTTCATTGGGACCCACATCATTGGGGAGGGTCGTGCTGTGCCAGCTTTGACGAATGAAGTCGAGCTTGTCGATGCTATAGGCGCTATAGCGGGCTCGCATGAGTGATTCGGCAGATTCTGCGTTGCTGATATCAGTGTGGATTGGCCCACAACATTTTTCGTAGCCGCGAGGATCGCCGCAGAGACAGTGACTGGTGTTATTCATGCGTAAATTATAGCTAATCTCTGATGCCTGCGACAATACGCACAAAATAGGTGCATATAATGCGACCATATAGAGTTATTCGATATCCTATATGGTAGAAAGCAGTGCAAACGTGATAATGTTGGTGCAATTCATTAAGAACAAATAATAAATAGATTTCGAGGGGAGAATAATGGAAACACTTCAATCAGGTAGCAATACGCTCTTTATTCTTTTAGGAGCGATTATGGTGCTTGCTATGCACGCTGGTTTTGCTTTTCTTGAAGTGGGAACTGTGCGTAAAAAGAATCAGGTGAATGCGTTGGTTAAGATTATCGCTGATTTTGCTGTTTCCACAGTTGCCTATTTCTTTATTGGTTATTACGTCGCTTACGGGCTCGGCTTTTTTGAAAGTGCGGAAATTTTGTCACAGAAAAATGGCTATGAATTAGTGAAATTTTTCTTCCTGTTGACGTTTGCTGCAGCTATTCCGGCCATTGTCTCTGGCGGTATCGCTGAGCGAGCACGCTTTAACCCGCAACTGATTGCGAGTTTGTTGATCGTAGCGGGTCTCTACCCATTTTTTGAAGGGATTGTCTGGAATGGCAATTATGGAATCCAGGATTGGTTGGAAGCAACCTTTGGCGCACCGTTTCAGGATTTTGCAGGGTCGGTCGTGGTTCATGCGGTCGGTGGCTGGATTGCTCTGGCTGCGGTATTGCTGCTGGGTCCTCGTCATGGTCGTTATACTAAAGACGGTCAAATGTCGGCCCATCCACCATCAAGTATTCCTTTCCTCGCGTTGGGTGCTTGGGTACTGACGGTCGGTTGGTTTGGTTTTAATGTCATGTCGGCACAAACCATTGATGCCATCAGTGGCCTGGTTGCCGTGAATTCACTGATGGCCATGGCCGGCGGTATTTTGGCCGCATTGATTGTGGGTAAAAATGATCCGGGTTTCATACACAATGGTCCATTAGCCGGGCTGGTTGCGATCTGTGCGGGCTCGAGCATGATGCATCCACTGGGTGCACTGGTAACCGGGCTGGTAGCAGGTGCATTATTTGTCTGGATGTTCACCATGACCCAAAACCGCTGGAAAATAGATGACGTACTGGGTGTGTGGCCTTTGCATGGCTTATGCGGTGCCTGGGGCGGTATTGCCGCAGGTATTTTTGGTCAGGAAGCGCTTGGTGGTCTGGGTGGCGTTGCCTTTATGTCGCAGCTGATAGGCACCCTGATGGGCGTGGCTATTGCCTTTATTGGTGGCATGGTGGTTTACGGCTTAATTCGCCAGCTAATGGGTATTCGTCTTAGCGAAGAAGAGGAATATCACGGCGCCGATTTGAGTATCCATAAAATTAGTGCAGAACCTTAAACAGCACAGGCGGCTAGCCAAAATCCGCCTAAAATGCTAAGTTTGGCGCCCTTTTTTTCGGTAGTTGGTTGAAATGGCGCGCAAACTCTTTATAAAAACCTTCGGTTGTCAGATGAATGAGTATGATTCATCACGAATGGCTGAAGCCCTGCATGATTCTCACGAATTAGAACGTACCAATGATCCGTCTGAGGCAGACGTGTTATTGCTGAATACCTGTTCGGTGCGCGATAAGGCGCAGGAAAAAGTTTTTTCAGAACTGGGTCGCTGGAATCAACTCAAACAACATCGCCCCGAGCTTGTGATTGGTGTCGGTGGTTGTGTTGCGAGTCAGGAAGGCGAGGCGATTCGTTTGCGTGCTCCCTATGTTGATATTATTTTTGGCCCGCAGACCCTGCATCGTTTACCCGAGATGTTGACGGATACCGAGAAAAAACATCAGCCCAGCATCGATGTCAGTTTTCCTGAAATTGAAAAGTTTGATCGTCTGCCAGAACAAAAAGCTGAAGGTCCAACCGCTTTTGTTTCAATCATGGAAGGTTGCAGTAAATATTGTACTTTCTGTGTTGTGCCATTCACACGAGGCGAAGAAGTTAACCGCCCCTTTGATGATGTCATTGCCGAGGTAGCCGGGCTGGCCGCACAAGGTGTGCGCGAAGTAAATTTATTAGGCCAAAATGTGAATGCTTATCGCGGTGTGATGCATGATGGCGATATAGCTGATCTGGCATTGTTGATTACTTATGTTGCTGCCATTGATGGTATCGATCGTGTGCGCTTCACTACGTCCCACCCTATGGAAATGAATGACAGTTTAATTAATGTTTATGCTGAAGTGCCGGAATTAGTCAGCCATTTGCACCTGCCGGTTCAAAGTGGTTCGGATAGCATTCTTGCAGCAATGAAGCGCAATCATAGCGCGGATGATTATATTAAAATTATTCAGCGCCTACGTGCAGTACGTCCAGACTTAAGCATGTCATCCGATTTTATTATTGGTTTTCCTGGTGAAACCGACGAAGACTTTGAGGCGACGATGAATTTAATTGAAACGATTGGTTTTGATCAATCATTCAGTTTTATTTACAGCCCGCGTCCCGGTACTTTGGCAGCGGACATGGATGATGCGGTGCCATTGCAGGTCAAGCAGGCACGTTTAAAATGTCTGCAACAACGTATTAATGAAATGGCCGCAGCAATCAGTGACTCGATGGTCGGTACGGTACAGAAAGTATTAGTGACCGGCGTATCACGCAAAGACGACAGTGAGATGAGTGGTCGAACTGAAAATAACCGCGTTGTGAATTTCCCAGCCGATGCAAGTTTAGTAGGGCAGTTCGTTGATTTGAAAATAACCGAGGCGCTGCCAAATTCCTTACGCGGCGAGTTAGTTAATTAAGAATTTATTGCATTGCCCAAAGCCATTGGCTATCTTTTAAATAGCTACCTAACAGCGCGAGTGACGCCAGACCATTTTGAGTAACAACATTCAATCTAGCCAGTTCACACTGGAACCCACGGATAATCAGCGTCTGGTTAATTTGTGCGGTCAATTTGACGAGCATCTGCGACAAATAGAACGTGCTCTGGGTGTTGAAATTAATAATCGTGGTAATCAGTTCGAAGTGATTGGCGAAAGTCGTTCAGTCCAGGCTGCTGGCGATGTGCTGTCAGGGCTTTATCTTGAAACAGATTCGGCGCCACTGAATCCTGAAAGTGTACATTTGTTTTTGCGCAGCTCAGGTGTTGATGAAATTGATGCGCCGCCCATGAAGGGTGAGCAAGTCAGTATTCGTACTCGACGCGGCGTTATTAAATCACGTACACCCAATCAGCAAAGTTATTTGCGTAACATTCAACATCACGATATTAATTTTGGTGTCGGCCCTGCAGGCACGGGTAAAACCTATTTGGCTGTTGCCTGTGCAGTACAAGCACTGGAACAGGAAGAAGTGCGGCGAATTTTATTAGTCAGGCCGGCTGTTGAAGCAGGTGAACGGCTTGGTTTCTTACCCGGTGATTTAACCCAAAAAGTCGATCCTTACTTGCGCCCCTTATACGATGCCTTGTATGAAATGTTTGGTTTTGAGCGGGTAACAAAATTGATGGAACGCAACGTTATTGAAGTTGCGCCTCTGGCGTATATGCGAGGTCGAACACTGAATGAATCATTTGTAATTTTAGACGAAGCACAGAATACGACTGTTGAACAAATGAAAATGTTTCTAACCCGAATTGGTTTTGGTTCCAAAGCCGTTGTTACGGGTGATGTCACTCAAATCGATTTACCTAAACACACCAAATCAGGTTTGCGACATGTGATCGAAGTGCTGGACGATGTAAAAGGAATTAGTTTTAGTTTCTTTAAATCAAAGGATGTCGTTAGACACCCGTTGGTTGCGCGGATTGTTAATGCCTATGAAGCACATGATTTAGCTAATGAGTCGAAAAATGATTGATTTGCAATTGCAGTTTGCTACTCAATCAAAACAGTTGCCTGATTCAAAACGCATGGAAGACTGGGTAAGACAAAGTTGTCCAGATCGGGATGAGGTGTCGGTGGGTATTCGCATTGTTGATGAACAGGAAAGCGCTGAACTGAATCAGCAATATCGTCACAAGCAGGGACCCACCAATGTACTTTCTTTTCCGTTTGAATCACCTTTTTTACCGGATGAGTCGGATGAAGATGACGACCCCTTAGACGAGTTTCTTGGTGATTTGGTGATTTGTGCACCGGTGGTGGAAACCGAAGCTAGTCAGCAGGGGAAAAGTCTCGAGGCGCATTGGGCACATATGGTGGTGCATGGCGTATTGCACTTGCAGGGCTATGATCATCTTGAAACGGCTCAAGCCGAGCAGATGGAAGACATTGAGCGCCACATCCTGGCAGGCTTAGGTTTCCCTGATCCATACCAGGAACAATAATACCCATCTATTTATATGGTTTTTGCATAGCTTAGTGGGTTAAAAACGTCGTATAATTCGCGTCCGTTTAGCAATAGGGAGTGGGATTAAGCATCTCATGAACGAAGACCGACATAGTACCGAGCCCATGCAACGCTCATGGTTTGAAAGACTGAGCCAGGTGTTGATGGGCGAACCTCAAGATCGCGACCAACTCGTTGAGTTGCTCCGTGATGCCGAACAACGCAATCTGCTGAATCCCGATGCCCTTGCCATGATTGAAGGTGTATTGCAGGTTTCTGAAATGCAGGTGCGCGACATTATGATTCCACGTTCACAAATGGTTGTTATTGACCGTGATGCTGAGCTGGATGAATTTCTACCGATGGTTATTGAAGCAGCCCATTCACGATACCCCGTGATCGGTGAAAATAAAGATGAAGTCATTGGTATGTTGTTGGCGAAAGATTTATTACCTTTCACGGCCGGTGGAGAAGCAAAGAAATTTGATTTGCGCCAAATTCTTCGCCCCGCTGTGTTTGTCCCTGAAAGTAAACGGCTTGATGTTTTGCTGAAAGAATTCCGCTCCAGCCGCAATCATATGGCGATTGTGGTGGATGAGTACGGTGGTGTTGCGGGTGTAGTCACTATTGAAGATGTACTGGAACAAATTGTGGGTGAAATCGAGGATGAATATGACTTTGATGAAGGAACATCCATTTTACAATTAACCGATAATGAGTTTACGGTTAAAGCACTGACCAGTGTTGAAGATTTTAATGAATATTTTAACACGCGTTTTAGTGATGAAGAGTTCGACACAGTAGGCGGTCTGGTCATTAATAGTTTCGGGCATGTACCTAAACGTGGTGAAACCAGCTTAATTAACGGGATGCAGTTTAGGGTTCTTCGCGCGGATAATCGTCGTGTTCACCTGCTTAAAGTTGAACGTCTGGAACAGGCGGTGAGTGCCACCGGATAACTATAATGTCCGGTCGTCATCCCTGCGAACAACGGATAGTTATTAAAATAATAATACGGCGTGACTGAAAAAAATAAAAAATCAATGTATTTTAAAAGTGGCTTAGCAATTCTGGCAGGCGTTTTACTGGTCGCCGGCTTTGCGCCGTTTGATTTTCCACTTGCGGCATATCTGGCTTTATTGGGTTTACTTTGGTTGTTGCAAGACATCACAGCACGTCAGGCACTTTGGCGTGGTTTTTTGTTTGGTCTTGGTATGTTTGGCGCGGGCGTTTCCTGGGTCATTATCAGTATCCATGAGTTCGGACACACACCGATACCGCTGGCATTATTCCTGACCATACTGCTGGTCGCTTATCTCGCATTTTTCCCCGCATTATTTGCCTGGTTTGTGGTGCGCTTCCGTCTGATTGAAAAACCGTTGTTGTTCCTGTTTATGGTGCCCGCCATGTGGACGCTGACGGAGTGGATACGAGGTACGCTAATGACCGGCTTTCCCTGGTTAAATATTGGTTATAGCCAAATTGATACCTGGCTGGCCGCTTATGCGCCAGTGGTCGGCGTGTATGGTATTGGTTTTTTGATGATGCTGTCGGTGTCGGCGATATATTTAATATCGCGCTGTAAAAAAACGTCGCTATTACTGGTGGCACTGATCTGGGGGGCGGGTTGGTCGTTACAAACAATTGAATGGGCAACACCGGCAGGTAAACCGCTTAATGTCACCTTGCTACAGGGTAATATTTCTCAGTTAAATAAATTTGCACCTGAAAATCGTGCCCGAATCATGAGTCTTTACGAACAACTGACCCTGGAAAATCTGGACAGTGATTTAATCGTTTGGCCTGAAACAGCTGTGCCGGCTTTTTATCATCGTGTTGCCGACAATTACATTAGCGATATTTTAGTGGAAACGCGTAAAGCAGGTACCGAGCTATTAATCGGTGTGCCGATTAAACAGGAAACAGAAGATAGCGAGCGACCTCATTACTACAATAGCGCGGTTGCGCTCGGTGGTGAATTTGGCGTCTATAGTAAACGCCATCTGGTGCCGTTTGGTGAAGTCGTACCATTTGGCAACTTACTGCGTGCTATAGGTGGTATTTTCAATGTGCCATTGTCTGATTTCAGTACAGGTGGAATACAGCCACCGCTTAATATTGCCGGGCAAAAAGCGGCTATTTCAATTTGTTATGAAATTGTTTTTGGGGAAGAGTTGGCACAAACAGCCGGAGACTCAACCTTGCTGATTAATATTAGTAATGATGCATGGTTTGGTGATTCACTTGCGCCACCGCAGCATTTTTCGATGGCAAGAATGCGCGTAAGAGAAACGGCTCGACCGCTATTGAGGGCAACCAATACCGGTATTACCGCCTTTGTTGATCACAGGGCGGTGGTGACTAATATAGCACCTTCCTTTTCAGTTCAAGCACTTAAGGGACAAATTCAACCGATGCAGGGTGAAACCTTCTATGTGCGTTTTGGGAACGGGGTCATTTTATTTATTGTCAGTTTGATACTAATATTGGGTGCTGTGATTTTACGTCGGCACCAATAAGGCGTATAAAATCACCTATACTAAGAAAAAACATCCTTAAGGAAGAATATTATGCTTATTGCCGCGTTAGTTCTTTTTGCAATTGCGATGCTCAGTTACCTTTGGTTAATGGTCGAGGGTTTCAAGCAGCATGTGATGTGGGGAATTGGTATCTTTTTTATCCCGCTGGTATCTATTGTGTTTGCAATTATGCATTGGCAAAAAGCCAAGAAGCCTTTTCTTATTTATTTATTATCATCGGTTTTAATGGTCGTGGTTTTATTCGAGCCTATGACGGTGGTTATTGCCGAGTCAGTGGAAATAACCCAAAAAATTCAAAGAGGCGAAATAACCGAGCAACAAGGCCAGGAGATGATGCAACAACGTATGATGCAGATATTCTCGGGCAACGATACGGTGGTCATTACTGATGAAGATTTGTTAACCCCGGAAGAACAGCGCATTGAAAGTCTTCGTGAAGAGTTGCGAATTAAAAATGACGCGGCACTTGAATCACAGGCTTATGCTGAAGAACAAGCCAAGAAAGAAGAAGTAATAGAAGAACAATTGCGAAAGGTTAAAGTTTTTACGCCCATTAAAATTTCAGAAGTGAAAAATTATATTGGTAAGAAGTTACGCATTGTGAGTTTTGAAGGTGTTGAACGTCAGGGCATATTGCGTAGTGCAGGTTATGATCGCTTAACCCTGGATCGAAAACTGGCTGGTGGTCAGTTTAATTTTGATGTATTGACCAAGGATATAAAAACACTCGAAGTTCAGAAAACCGTTTTGAAATAAACAGGTTTTTGAGAAAGAATTTACGGGAAAAACGAAAACCTGAAATTGTGTTGATGCAGGTTTTGTTAATCTCGTAAATTCTATTCAGGATGTTTTTAACTATGTCTTTTAAACTTCGTGCCATGACATTTCGGGCAAGGTGGTATATGTCCGGTGGCGTGGAAATGTAATTCTTCACCACATTCTTTACAGACGAGTGCACCAATACCAACGATCTCGCCGGTGTGCCATTCACCCACTTCATTAGCCTGTTGTTCGAGTTGTTTTAATTCGAGAGTGGTTTGATCAGCAAGTTGGCCGAAGGCTTCCAGTGCCCGTGATTCGACTTGTTCAATATCAAAGCGTAGCCAGTCAGCCAGTTCACCGCTTTCATTTTCTGCCAACCATTGTGCGGCCGCTTCAATATCCCGGCGCAGGTAGCCGCTGATGGTATCCATTTCTTCCCGACCCAGTTCATCGAGTGCGGCGGCATCTTCAAGTCGTTTTTCCAGATCCGGTTTTAGTTTATCGCTGGTCTCCACCACCGTGTCATAGACACTGTGTAGCAATTTGTTATATGCCTCAATGAGTTTCATGCTGAGTATGAGCTTATCGGCCATGCAGAATCTTCCTAATTTGGGGTCAGAGTAAAACTATAGTTTTTACTCTGACCCCGGTCAATGATGGCGGTTTTTTCACCAATTCGGTATCCTTACGCCTTTTGATGATTGGCTGTAAAAATAGCATGGATAATACCCCCTACGAACCTCAACAGGTTGAACAAGCTGCCCGTGATTACTGGCAGGAAAATGCGTGTTTTCGCGCGGTAGAAGATAACAGTAAAGAGAAATTCTACTGTTTGTCGATGTTTCCTTATCCAAGTGGTCGTTTGCATATGGGGCATGTGCGTAATTACACCATTGGTGATGTGATCAGTCGTTATCAGCGGATGCGTGGTAAAAACGTCATGCAACCTATGGGTTGGGACGCATTTGGCCTGCCGGCTGAAAATGCCGCGATTAAGAACAAGGTCGCGCCAGCTAAATGGACCTATGAAAATATCGATTACATGCGTGACCAGCTTGATCAGTTGGGCTTTGCCTATGACTGGAATCGTGAGCTAGCTACCTGTCATCAGGATTATTACCGTTGGGAGCAATGGTTGTTCACCAAGTTGTATGAAAAGGGACTGGTTTATAAAAAAACCGCGCCAGTAAATTGGTGTCCACATGATATGACGGTGTTAGCGAATGAGCAGGTCATTGATGGTTGTTGTTGGCGTTGTGACACGGCCGTTGAGCGTAAAGAAATTCCACAGTACTTCATGAAAATCACTGCTTACGCCGACGAGTTACTGGCTGATCTTGATGAGCTGAATGAATGGCCTGAGCAAGTGCGAACCATGCAGCGTAACTGGATTGGTCGCTCGGAAGGGGTTGAAGTGGTTTTTGAGGTTAATGGCAAACCACTGAAAGTGTTTACCACACGCCCTGATACCTTGATGGGGGTCAGCTATGTGGCCGTTGCACCAGAACATCCATTGGCGCTTGAAGCGGCAAAAAATAATGCCGAGCTGGCTGGTTTTGTTGATGAATGTAAAGTCATGGAGACATCCGAGGCGGCCATGGAAACCATGGAGAAGAAGGGTGTCGATACAGGTTTGAAGGCGTTGCATCCGATCAGTGGTGAGGAAGTGCCGGTATTTGCGGCGAATTTCGTTTTAATGGGTTACGGCGAAGGCGCGGTGATGGCTGTGCCTGCGCACGATCAACGTGACTTTGAGTTTGCACAAAAATACGGTTTAGCGATTAAACAGGTTATTCAGCCTGCAGATGGTAGTGACGTTGATCTGGAGAAAGCGGCTTATACCGAAAAAGGTGTTTGCTTTAACTCGGGTGATTTTGATGGCCTGAAATTTAAGGCGGCTTTTAAAGCCATTTCTGATCACCTGGCATTGCAGGATAAAGGTGAAGTAAAGGTCAACTTCCGCCTACGCGACTGGGGTGTATCTCGTCAGCGTTACTGGGGCGCACCGATCCCAATCATCAATTGTTCTTCATGTGGCGAAGTCCCCGTTCCGGAAGATCAATTGCCAGTCGTGTTACCGACCGATATTGATTTTGACGGGGTGGGTTCACCGATTAAAAAGATGCCCGAGTTTTATGAAACCACCTGCCCGAGCTGTGGCGGTAAAGCTGAACGTGAAACGGATACTTTCGATACCTTTATGGAATCATCTTGGTATTACGCGCGTTACGCCTGTAAAGATAATGATAAGGCGATGCTCGATGAACGTGCCGCGTATTGGTTGCCTGTTGATCAGTATGTTGGCGGTATTGAACATGCGATTTTACATTTGCTGTATGCGCGTTTTTATAACAAGTTAATGCGTGATGTGATCCCGGAAGTAGCCGATATGGATATTAAGCTGCCGAATGAGCCGTTTAAACGCCTGCTGACACAAGGCATGGTGCTAAAAGATGGCAGTAAAATGTCAAAATCAAAAGGTAACACGGTCGATCCACAAGCGTTGATTAAAAAGTACGGTGCTGACACGGTGCGTTTATTCACCATGTTTGCAGCGCCCCCCGAACAGTCGCTGGAATGGAATGACGATGCAGTAGAAGGCGCATCACGTTTTTTACGTCGTCTCTGGAAGGTCGCTATCGATGCGCCAACAACTAGCACGATGGATTGGTCAACGGCAGATGCCGAGATTCGCAAACAGCGCAGTGAATTACATGGCCTGTTGGAACAGGCCAATCACGATGTTGAGAAATATCAATTTAATACAGTGGTTGCAGCCGGCATGAAAATGCTTAATTTATTGTCGGATCTGGACAAGACCAATGCCAGTGGCAAAGAGGCCTTGTTAGCAGAAGGTGTGGACATTCTCTTGAGCTTGTTGGCCCCTATTGTGCCGCATATCACCCATGCACTTTGGCAACAGCGTGGCCACAGTGATGCCATGATCGATGCGAGCTGGCCTGATGTCGATGCTGAAGCATTGGTACGGGATACTCTTGAGCTAGTGGTTCAGGTGAACGGTAAATTACGCGCTAAAATCAGCGTTCCCGCTAATGCCGAGAAGCAAGCTATTGAAGAACAAGCACTTGCCGATGAGCATGTTGTCAGGCATACCGAAGGTAAGACAGTGCGTAAGGTCATTGTTGTCCCTGGCAGGCTGGTGAATATCGTTGTGTCGTGATAACTTGACGGCAATGGGAGAAATTATGAACTTTTTACGCTTACTGCTGATTTCAGCGCTGTTATTACTGGCCGGTTGTGGTTTCCACTTGCGTGGCAGCATTGATTTGCCTGCCGATTTGCAGCGTATGCATGTTCAGGGAACGTCGAAGTACTCTGCATTGGGTGTAGAGCTTCGCCGCAGTCTTCGAGCTAATGGTGTCGATGTGGTCGATACCGCCAACGCAGCACAAGTGGTACTGAAAATCTCTGCGCCAATTTACAAGCGACGTCTGCTGTCGGTGTCTGGAACATCGGGTAAAACAGCCGAGTATGAGCTGCAATACTCATTAAGTGTGAGCTTGCAAGATCGTCAGGGCAAAGTCTTATTAGCCCCTCAGGCACTGCGTCAATTACGTGATTACACCTACGATCGTGATAATGTTCTGGGTAAAGGCAATGAAGAAGCCCGTTTTCGGGTAGAAATGGAACGAGATTTGGTTCGTCAGGTATTACGTCGTCTTCAGTCCTATCGCCGTGGCTAAATGAAGCTTGATGCTGGACAGTTAGACAGCCATCTACAAGGTGATCTCGCTCCCGTTTATCTACTCAGTGGTGATGAAACCCTGTTAGTGCAAGAAGCGGCCGATGCGATTCGTCAGGCTGCACAACAAAAGGGTTTTACCGAACGTCAGGTCATGCACGTTGATCGTAGCTTTGACTGGAATGCGCTTAACGATGCCGCCAATGCACTCTCCCTGTTTGCCGAACAACGTTTAATCGAACTACGACTGCCGACAGGTAAGCCGGGTGATGCCGGTCGAAAAGCCTTGCAAGCCTGGGCTGAACAGCCCCCTCAAGATACTATATTACTGATTATTACCTGCAAACTGGAAGCCAGTGTCTCAAAAACAAAATGGCATAAGGCGATGGATAAGCTGGGTAAAAACATCGTGATCTGGCCGCTGGATTCGAATCGTTTAGTGAGCTGGATTAGCGCACGCATGCGCGCTAAAGGCCTGCAACCGGAAGCGGCCGCAGTGGAATTACTCAGTCAGCGTATTGAAGGTAATTTAATGGCCGCAGCGCAGGAAATCGAGAAGCTGGTTTTATTACATGGTGAAGGGCCGATTAGCCTCGATGATATTGATGATGCCGTTACTGATAATGCCCGTTTTGACATCTATCGACTGGTTGATACGGCGTTGTCCGGGGATGTGGCGTACACACAGAGAATGCTCAATCGCTTGCGTGATGAAGGCGTTGAAGCGGTACTGGTATTGTGGGTTTTATCCCGGGAAATACGTTCTTTGGCTAAAATGGCGGGAGAATGTGCCTCACCTGCCGGGCGCCCTGATAGTGCGAAACTGGATCAGGTTTTAACCCAATATCGGGTCTGGCAGAAGCGTAAGGCATTGATTAAAAATGTTTTAATGAAATACGGACCACGCCGCTGGCAAGGTTTGCTGGTGGCTGCTGCGCGCATAGACAGGTTAATTAAAGGTCAAGCAACGGGCAATGTATGGGATGAATTGTTACAATTGTGCCTTGCTCTGGCCAGCCTGAAAACGGCGACGGTCTTGCAACGCAGTACCGCACGTAGCCAGG
>Ga0316207_10001691_pt1 | contig 25750 bp, 22 predicted proteins | sample 6weekpyrite_MG_FD_204943 | JGI IMG/M metagenome (GOLD analysis project Ga0316207, IMG submission 204943) | Microbial mat bacterial communities from mineral coupon in-situ incubated in ocean water Damariscotta River, Maine, United States -... | ecosystem: Environmental > Aquatic > Marine >... | reverse complement strand
GTGCAGCAACACCGATAACGCCAATCGCAACGAGTCCCCAGTCAATAGCCGATACGGTTTCGGTTGTGCCAGAGGCCGCGTTGTAAACGTTCGATTGAACCAACGTATTCACGCCATTAAATTCCCAAGCTTGGATGCCATCATGTGAGAAACGCATATCCATCATTGGTTTTTTAAACGCTAAACTGCTGAAAGTAATATCAGCTTGTGATTCGGCTTCTAGTTTATCAACGCGAAAACCAAAGGTATGAGTTTCTTCTTTACGACTACTGCCATCGAAAGGTATTGAGTAGTAAAGCATAAATGCTTGTTCGCGCACTGCTGAATCAGCCAGCGCAGGTAGGCTGCTAAGTCCGGCAAATATGACCGCAACCAGTGATGTTGTTAGATGTTTCATGTATACCCCCCCCATTTAGTGCTCAATTTAAGCATATAGCAGGGGAGAGGGGCAAATCTAGGTGATGACCGTGGGCGAATTCATACCAGTGTACAGTGTTATTCCGGAAATTTTATCTGCAATATCAATAAGTTCATTTAAATAGAGCTGGGTGTCCTCAGAATGCCGCGCACTGTCGAGACAATGATCTTCAATATATAAGCGTATGGTTGCACCTTGAGTACCGGTACCGGAAAGGCGAAAAATAATACGTGCGCCATTTTTAAACAATAAGCGAATACCTTGATTTTCACTCACGCTGCCATCCACCGGATCAGTGTAAGAGAATTCATCGGCTGTGGTAATGGTGTAATTGCCGTATTGTTGGCCATTGAGATTAATAAGGTTGTTGAGTAAATGCTCAATGAGCTCGTTAGCGGCTTTACTATCAACCGCTTCGTAGTCGTGTCGGGTGTAAAAGTGACGGCCAAAACGTTGCCAGTGTTCTATTAATATTTCACTGACGGACTGTTTTCTTACTGCAATAATATTTAGCCAACACAACACCGCCCATAGCCCATCTTTTTCCCGGACATGGTTAGAACCTGTGCCAAAACTTTCTTCACCGCAAATGGTGATTTTATCTGTATCGAGTAGGTTGCCAAAATATTTCCAGCCGGTGGGGGTTTCGAAACAATCAATTCCTAAGGCATTGGCAACGGCATCGACTGCTGAGCTGGTCGGCATGGAACGCGCGACCCCCTTAAGACCATGTTTGTATGCAGGAATGAGGTGTGCATTGGCGGCAATAATGGCAAGGCTATCACTGGGATTCACAAAACATTGTGCACCAAGAATCATATTACGATCGCCGTCACCGTCTGAGGCGGCACCAAAGTCAGGTGCCTGAGGGCTCATCATAAGTTGAGCCAGTTCAGCTGCGTAGGTGAGGTTAGGATCAGGGTGGCCACCACCAAAATCTTGCTTAGGTTCACAATTGAGTAAACTGCTTTTTTGGACACCCAGTAGCTCACCTAAAATAGCCTTTGCATAAGGGCCGGTAATTGCATGCATGGCATCAAAACATATACGAAAATCATCAGCGAGGTGAGATTTTATGATGTCGAAATCGAATAGATTTTGCATTAGTTCTGCGTAGTCAGTCACAGGATCGATCACATCAATAATCGTGTGACCTAATGTGTGCTGGATAATTCTGTCTATAGGTATCTCAGGGGTATCCGCAAAGTGGTAGTGAGCAATGTGCATACTACGCTTGTAAATGGCGTCTGTTAATTCTTCTTGTGCTGGAGCACCGTTCGCATTATTGAATTTAATACCAAAATCACCATCAGCCCCGCCTAGATTATGGCTGGCAGAGAGGATAATGCCGCCAAAGGCGTTATTTTTTCGAATTAAATGTGAGGCAGCAGGCGTTGATAAAAGCCCATCTTTGCCAACAATAATACGTCCTACTCCAGCTGCAACGGCTATGCGAATAATGACCTGAATAGCGGTTAAATTGAAAAATCGACCGTCGCCACCCAGTACCAGTGTCTTTCCCTGGTAGCCATCCAGCACGTCAAATAATGATTGAACGAAGTTTTCCAGATAGTGTTCCTGTTGGAAAACACGCACTCTTTTTCGTAAGCCAGATGTACCTGGCCGTTGATCTGGGAATGGCTTGCTGGCAACAGTGATGATATGCATGCGATTAATTCTAACAAGCTTGTAGAAAAATGGCAGATATTAAGGATAATGCCTTGAAATTGTTGCGCCAGAACCCCATCTGCAGCATAACAAACCTAATTTAGTTGAATATTATGGAGGCATTTTGAGTCATGACTGTTGAAGCGCATAAGGAAACCATGGAGTTCCAGACTGAGGTGCGGCAATTGCTGCAACTGATGATCAACTCCCTTTACAGCAACAAAGAAATCTTTTTGCGTGAATTGGTCTCAAATGGTTCGGATGCCTGCGATAAATTGCGTTTCGAATCACTGTCTGATGATGCCCTCATGGAAGATGATAGCGAGATGGCGATCACAGTTGATTTTGACAAAGATGCTCGCACTATTACGATATCTGATAACGGTATCGGAATGAATCGCCAAGAAGTAATCGATAATATCGGTACCATTGCCAAGTCAGGCACTAAGCAGTTTTTTGAAGCACTGAGTGGCGATCAAGCCAGTGATGCGAACCTAATTGGTCAATTTGGTGTAGGTTTCTACTCTGCGTTTATTATTGCTGATAAAGTGACAGTTGAAACCCGCCGTGCTGGTACAACAGCTGAACATGGTGTGCGTTGGGAGTCAGCAGGCGAAGGCGATTTCTCACTCGAAACCATTGATAAAACGTCTCGTGGCACAATCATTACTCTGCATGTCCGTGATGATTCAGATGAATTCCTCGATGGCCACCGTCTGCGTCATATTGTTCGTACATATTCTGATCATATTAGTTTACCTATTAAAATGTGGTCCGAACCGATGCCACCCATGGGTGAAGATGATAAAGAAAAAGAAATCCCTGCACCTGAGTTAGAAATGGTCAACAGTGCTTCGGCGTTATGGGCGCGTTCTAAGAATGACATCAGTGACGAAGAGTACAACGAATTCTACAAGCACGTTGGTCATGACTTTCAGGATCCTCTCTGTCATGTGCACAGTCGTGTAGAAGGTAATATTGAATATACATCGTTATTGTATGTGCCATCAAAAGCACCGTTTGATTTATGGGATCGTAATTCAAAGCATGGCATCAAATTGTATGTTCGCCGTGTGTTTATCATGGATGATGCTGAACAATTAATGCCACAGTACTTGCGATTTGTTCGAGGTGTGGTTGATTCAGCTGATTTACCTTTGAATGTGTCTCGTGAAATTCTGCAACACAATAAAGCCATCGACAGCATGCGTTCTGGTTCAGTGAAAAAAGTATTAGGCATGCTTGAAGGTATTGCCAAGAATGACCCAGAGCAATATACAACGTTTTGGAATGAATTCGGCCGTGTTATGAAAGAAGGTCCGGCAGAAGATGCGGCGAATAAAGAAAAGATTGCCAAGTTACTACGTTTTGCAACCAGTAAAACGGATGAAGAGGCACAAACAGTTTCATTACAGGAATACGTAGAACGTATGCCGGAAGGTCAGGAAAAGATATTCTTCATCACAGCCGATAGTTTTAGTGCTGCAAAGAATAGTCCACACCTTGAAGTATTCCGTAACAAAGGTATTGAGGTTCTGTTGCTTAGTGAACGTGTGGATGAATGGTTGGTTTCATCACTCACTGAATTTGACGGTAAACCATTACAATCAGTTGCAAAAGGTGATCTCGATTTAGGTGACCTTGAAGACAAGGAAGAAAAGGAACAGCAACAAGCTGCCGAAGAAGAAAATAAAGACTTTACTGATCGCATGAAAGAAGCCCTTGGTGAAGCGGTGAAAGAGGTACGTGTTACACATAGGTTAACCAGTACTCCAGCTTGTCTTGTTTCAGAGAATAGTGACATGAGTGGTAACCTAGAACGTATCTTGAAAGAAGCGGGCCAAGAAATGCCAAGCATGCAGCCGATTCTTGAAATTAATCCGACACATGCCCTGGTCGAATTATTGAAAGATGAATCTGACGATAGCCAATTTGGCGATTGGTCGAAAATCTTGTTTGATCAGGCACTGCTTTCTGAAGGCGGTCAATTAGAAGACCCAGCCGGATTTGTAGCGCGCCTCAATGCTATGTTGTTGAAATTAGCCAAATAAATCACTCGATTCCACCCGACATTTAAGTTGGGTGGGATTTTGCCGACATACTCTCTATGTAAGGTCGTTATTAGGCCGAGGAGGGTATTATGGCAATTACACGTACACTTTTAATCTGCTTAAGTTTAGGCCTAATATGGTCGGGTGGTGCTTATGCAGAAAATGAAGTTGAATCTTCAGAAACTGATTTTGATTTTTCAAAGTACGTGCCTGATGTTGATCTTTATCCCGAACCACAAGCACCAGCACCGACTGCGAGCGATAAATCAAAAACCTGTGTTGCATTAGATGACGAGATCGTTGGGCTGACACCCCTAACCTATCGCACCGTGCCTGATTTCTATGATGATCCCAAGGTGGCTGCGGCAATATGGCTTGGCACAACAAATATGGTATTACTTAACATCCTCCCTGAAGAGATCCCTCTCACAGACATTCCACTGGCATATGCATATCTTGCCTACCCTGCGTACAAGGGTTACAAAGAGGAAGAACGAATTCGTCGCGTGAATTTACGGATTGAGACCTTACGTCGTAGCAAGGCGAAGATGCGTTGTTTCGAAACTTGATTTGTTTTTTCTGACTTAAATCTCAGGCATACTTCTCAGCTATGGCTGAAGAAATTCTCAATATGCGTCTCGACAAGTGGCTTTGGGTCGCGCGATTCTTTAAAACACGTTCTATTGCAACTGACGCCGTAAACGGTGGCAAGGTGCATCGGGCGGGGCATCGAGTTAAGCCATCGCAAGGGGTTCAAGTTGGTGACTTACTCGACATTACACGTGGCCAATATAACTACAGTATCGAAATCAATGGACTGATGAAACACCGCGGACCAGCCAGTGTTGCAACAACCCTTTATACCGAAACAGCCGAGAGTATTGCTATCCGCACCGCACGTGCTGATGAGTTACGCTTGCATGCTGCACAAAACCCTATACGTGAACGGCGACCAGATAAACGTTCGCGACGTCGAATTATTCGTTTTACACGCAAGCAAGAGAGTTAATCACCTGTCATACACGCGGGTATATCCTATTTATAAGCCTGATGCGGCTGCGAAAAGTGCAGTGAACTGGTAAACTTCGTCTTTTATTAATGATGTTATTTGCCTGATGGAGGTCACATGCGTCCGGCCCAGTTATTAGCGGTATTAGAAAGAGAATTTAAGAGCACTGATGCGGGTCATCATACTCCTGTCATGCTATGGGGGCCGCCGGGTGTCGGTAAGTCGCAAATGATTGCGCAAGTTGCAGAGAATCATGGTGTAGAGGTGATAGATATTCGTTTATCACAAATGGAACCTACGGATCTTCGTGGTATTCCGTTTCGTGTTGATGACACAGTTGATTGGGCAATTCCTGCCATTCTGCCTGATGAAAAGCGCCATGGTAAGCGAGGAATATTATTCCTCGACGAAATAACCTCGGCAGCGCCGACTGTGTCTGCAGCGGCCTATCAGTTGATTTTGGATCGTCGTCTAGGTGAATACAAAGTGCCTGATGGGTGGGCAATTTTTGCCGCGGGTAACCGACAAGGTGATCGTGGTGTCACTTATACCATGCCTGCACCACTGGCGAATCGTTTCTCGCATTATGAAGTTGATACACATTTGGATGACTGGGTTGCATGGGCCTATGCAAATGGCATCGATGAAAAAGTGATTGCCTTCTTACGTTTTCGTCCTGAATTATTATTTGATTTCGATCCTGCACATAACCCTGTTGCTTTCCCATCGCCACGTTCATGGGAGTTTGCACACCGTGGTTTGCAGAAATTTGGTGATAACCCTGAATTATTACTAGGTAGTTTGCAGGCCTGTGTTGGTCCTGCAGCAGGTATTGAATTAAAAGCCTTTGTGGATAACCTCGAACACATGCCTGATATTGATGCAATTCTACGGGGTGAAGATATCAGTGTGCCTAAAGAAGTAGATTTGCAGTATGCGGTCGCTGCCGCGTTGGTAGGGCGGGCAATTCGTGCCAAGGGTGAAGGTAATAGCCAAGAAGCATGGGGTTTTATTCTTGATTATGCACGCAGCTTCCCGCAACGAGAAATGGGTGTCATGTTGGTATCTGATATGCATCGCGCAGTTGGTGAAGATTTATTTACAGTGCCACAGTTTGCTGATTGGGCTAAAGCCATCGCTGAAGTGATGCTTTATAACTAGCGGTTATTAATGTTCGAATTTAAACAAGATGTCTAACGAAGTAGAAACCAAACTTGCTGCAGCACGTACACGGCTTATTTTAGATAAACCGTTTTTGGGAGCATTGGTTTTACGTTTACCCATGCAGCAGGCTGCTGAAAGTTGGTGTAACTCCACAGCAACAGATGCAAAGACGTTTTATTATAATCACGATTACATTAAAGCCTTATCAGTTGAACAAGCGCAATTTGTTCTTGCACATGAAGCTCTGCATTGCGCCTTATCACATTTTTCTCGCCGCCAGCATCGCGTTAAACATCGCTGGGATTTGGCATGCGATCTAGCAATCAATCCTATTTTAATTAATGAAGGTATGCAGCCAATTCCGGATACGCTATACGGAAAAGAATATGATGGGATGACGGCGGAGGAGATCTACCCAACTATAGATGATCTCGATGATCGTGAAACCCAAGATCAACATGTTTACGACGAGGATGATCGTGAGCAAAATGAAAATGATGAACCATCAGACGATAATGTGGATGATGACGGAGACAAAGGCGAAAAACCTCAAGATGAAAAAGGATCGGGTGGCGAAAACCCGCAAACAGATACCGATAATCAGTCGAATGGTAATGAAGCTGAGCTGGATGAGACACAAGGTGGAGCAGGGCAGCCACCACCTTTAACTGAAGCCGAGAAAGAATCACTGTCTGTGCAGTGGCAACAACGTCTTGCTGGTGCCGCTCAGACAGCAATGCAATCTGGGAAAATGGGAGAAGCGCTTGCGCGTCTCGTAGATCATTTTCTACAACCGCAATTACCTTGGCGCATGTTGTTAGCACGTTATATGACAGGTATTGCCCGTGACGACTATAGTTTTCAACGCCCTTCACGACGTGAAGGCAGTGCCATTTTACCGAGTTTGAGAAGTAACCAAATTGATATCACGGTTGTGGTTGATACCAGTGGTTCGATTAGTGATACAGAGATAAATGAATTTGTTTCAGAAATTGATGCCATTAAAGGTCAGATGCGTGCACGCATTACCTTGCTTGCATGCGATGACAAGGTAAGTGAAAACGCACCATGGTTATTCGAACCCTGGGATACGTTTGATGTTCCAGACGATATGCTAGGTGGTGGTGCCACTGATTTTCGTCCGGCCTTTGAATTTGCAGAGCAGCTGGGAAAACACCCAGACTTGCTTGTTTATTTTACTGATGCTGAAGGTGAGTTCCCAGACCATGAGCCTGCTTTCCCGGTCATTTGGTTGGTAAAAGGTAAGCACAAGACCCCTTGGGGTCAACGAGTGCAATTGAATTAATTTAGAGATAACGATGTCACTTTCTACAGAAGATAACTTGCGATTAAATGTCATGCTTGCGAATAACGTCGATGCCGTGCGCATTGATGAGGGCAGGATGATGGTGTTTGGTATTGTTAATAATAATGAAATGCAAATTCAACTTAACCCCAATTGTCGGGATGAGCAATACATCAAGCAAGTCCGAGAGCTTTTATCAGAAAAGGTATTAGGTTCGCCGGGCGGATATCCTGTTTTTCTAAAACGTTGGACTCGCATGGGGCAAATGAAAGATGAAAGTTTGTCAGACTTGCTTAAATTGGGTGAACCAGAAGCTGTTATGGCGGTGGTCTGTGCCCAAGGTTTAACAGATGAACTTGCGAGACTAGCATGGTGGGCCGCACCAGAAGCAGAACATGCAAGGCGTATGTTGGAAAGCGAAGTTGTTGTTAATGGTGAAATGGGAAATATACTCGCTGACTTTTTAATTGAATTTTTACCATTTGAAGAAGATCCTTATGCGATCGTGCGAAGTGTTCGATTGGTATTACAAGGTGACCTTATAACTGAAGATGTACGCAATACGCTTTGGGCTCGAGGGTTGAAGAAAAATGTTTTTAGAATTGGTTTTCTTGAAGCCTGCCCAGATGCTTTGCCTGAACCGAAACCAATGCGAACAGATGCAGAGCAACATCAGAAATCACTGCAAGAGTTAATTGAACAAGGTAATCGTTACGCGGCACAACTAAATAAAATTTTATCCTCTTCAGGCCAAAGTTTTATCCACACTAGCGAAGTGATTTTAAAGAAACCTGCAACACAAGAAGCAGTATGTGCTTTGCTAAATGCGGTCGGGAATTATTTTAATCCTGATTATGATGTGTCGTTGAAGTCTCGTAATGAGATGTTGTCGAATGCAATGGCCGAACAAGACATTAATGTTTTATTAGAGCACGCAAAGCATATGACAGAATCTGCAGATGGTGAATTAGCGGTGCTGCTTCAGACTTTACCTGATTTACGTGCAAGTATTGAAGCGATGTTGAGTTTGGCAAGCATTACTGATGCGATAGCTACGCCGGTATTCGCGCGGACTGATGCCATTGGTAGTGTTATGCGCAAGAAACTGGCTCCAGTGACAGATCTACTTTTTGTTCAATTGATGGTTTTACGCCAGCCGGTCGAGTAGTCTTATAAAAACAATTGCACACTTTTTTGAAGATTGTAAATTCCCCCCTTATTGCTTTCGTAACCTGCTGATTATAAATAATAATATATTTTAGATTGTGTCGCAGAATATGTGAACTATGCCCACATGTTTTTAGTCCAATGCACTATATTTATTACAGTGTTGGACTATATGTATGCGCGCAGTAAGGGAATAAGAACTACCAAATAGGATGCGGGTGGAAGTAGGACGTAGAATTATTTTTTTATGGTAGGTAAATAATGTCGATCTCACACTCAATTATAAAATTTATTAAGCACTGTAATGTGCAATACACTGTTTTATCTCATGACCTTACTCGGACACTGGAAGAAACAGCTGATTGTATCAATGCACCTTACGCAAAAATGTTACGAGCGGTCATTCTAACAGCCGGTGAGCAACAAATCATGGCTGTCTTGCCAGTTACGCACGTGCTTGACTTTAAGGCTATTCAATCAAAATTAAGTTGTGAAGTGCAAGTATCAAGCTACAGCGATTTTTCAGATAAATTTTCTTGTTGTGAGCGTGGCTCAGTGCCGCCAATTGGCCAGCCTTTTGAGTTGCCAGTTTTTGTTGATCACAGTATATCTCAGTTAGATGAGGTCTATTTTGAACCTGGCTCACATACAGCGGCTATTAAAATGCTTAGTGCAGATTATATTGAGTTAATAGGTAGTCACAATATGGGGAATTTTGCGTACCCACTTACGGCACTTGCAGACTCTGATGTAAGTGCTCTCCGCTATGCTTCCCCTCATGATACGAAGCGCCGCATTGAAGAAATTTATGAGTTACCGGCTATGCCAGATATTGCTGCGCGAATTTTAGAATTAAGTAAAGATGAAGATGCGTCAATTATCGAATTATCCGATATTGTTCAAACAGATCCTTCTTTGTCAGCACAAACGCTCCGATATGCAAAGTCATCGTTGTTTGGTTATCGTGGTGAAGTTGATTCTATTCAGGATGCGATTGTACGTGTATTGGGTTTTGATATGGCCATGAACATGGCATTGGGTATCTCAGTAGGTAAAAGCTTTCGTAACCCAGTAGATGGTCCATTAGGGATGGATGCATTTTGGATGCACAGCGTAGCCTGCGCAACATTAACACAAAAAATTTCTAAAATGATGCCGGTCGGGAATCGACCCAAAGCCGGGATGGTGTATCTCACAGGGTTGTTGCATAATTTTGGTTTTTTGTTACTAGGGCATTTATTTCAACCAGAATTTTATTTGTTAAATAAAATGGCCTCAGCAAACCCCGATGCGGCGATTACTGATCTTGAGCAACAAGTCTTAGGTATGGGGAGAGCGCGCGATGTCATTGAAATGGGCCACGCACAGATGGGCGCATGGTTAATGGATGCATGGGGTTTGCCTGAATCAGTTTCTACCACAGTTCGTGAACATCACAATGAAGCCTATTCCGGAGAGCATGAAGTTTATGTGAAATTAGTACGGTTAGCTAACCGATTATTAAAACGAGTTGGAATTGGTGATGAATTAAATACAGATATTCCCGGGGCTATGTTTGAAGAGTTGGGATTAGATGAGAGTAGCGTGCTTGCAGAATTTGAATTGCTGATTGAAGGAGAGTTATCTGAAGTTGAAGCGATGGCGAATCAAATCGCAGCATAGAAGTAATTACTGTTTCTTTTCCTGTAAAGATGTATCGACGTCACTGTCTAATAAATTGCGCACGGTTTTTAATAATTGCTCTGCGTTGTATGGTTTAAGCAATAAAGCTCGTTGTAGATCGTTATTGTCATTGTTTGAGTCTTCGCTTTCCGCATAGCCACTTGCTAATTGTATTTTTACATTTGGATGATCTCGTTTAACAATATTGGCAAGTTCATAACCATCCATTTCTGGCATGATGACATCTGAAAGCAATAAGGCGATAGGCTTTGAATCAAGTATTTTGAGTGCCTGTTTAGGATTCCCTGTTTTAACAACGGTGTAACCACTTTTTTCCAAAATTTTTGTTGAGAGGTTAAGGAGGGCGGGTTCATCATCCACTATCAGTATAGTCTCATGGCCGTTGTATTGGTTTTTTTGCATTTTTGAGCGTGTGCGTTGTTGATTGGTATCTTGAGTATCTTCTACATGTTGTGGAAAGTATAATGTAAATTTTGTTCCTTCTTTTAGGGTTGAATCGACACTGATGGCGGCATGACTACGTTCAACAAAACCGTATACTTGGCTTAGGCCTAACCCAGTACCATTCTCACCTTTAGTCGTAAAAAACGGATCGAAAATTCGTTCTTTAGTTTCTTCATCCATTCCGCAACCACTGTCAAGTATGCTGACAGCAACATAGTTGCCTGGAGAGAGTTCATGTAATGCAGATTCCATATTATTGAATCTGATGTTGCGCGTACTAATGGTTAATTGGCCTTGATCATCAATTGCATGCATTGCATTAATACAAAGGTTGAGGAGAGTGTCGACAAGATCGTTATTGTCGACATGGGTATTCCATAAGTCTTTCTCAAGATCAAATTTGAGTGCGACGCGCGCAGTTAATGTACGAGACAACATGTCGCTTTGTTCATTGAGTACGTTGTTTATATTTAGCGAGACCGAGTCACTTCGTTTGTATTTTGAGAATGATAACAATTTTTTTGTAAGTTGAGCACCACGTTCGCCTGCGCGATAGATTTCGTTAACATATGTGGCTGGTTCAGGTTGTTCAGCGAGAACGTGCGTTAATAGTTCTGAATAACCTAGTATAATATTGAGCATATTATTATAGTCATGGGCAATTCCGCCAGTCAGCTTTCCAAGCGCTTCCATCTTCTGGCTACGACGAAGCTGTTCTTCTTGTGATTTTTCATTTGATAAGTCATGGCATGAGTTAATATGACGAGAGCGCCCATCAATGCCTTTTGATAATTCAGAAATAGATATACGCATCGGAAAAAGGAGTTGTGACTTCTTTTTGGCAATGACCTCGATAATTGTTTCTTTAGAAGCGTGACTATCTTGCGAAAAAATAGAGGTCGCCCTGTTTTTATAACCATCATCACTAATTAGGTCTGAAAGGTATAAATTAGATGCTTCCTGAGCACTATAACCAAAAATATTTTCAGCGGCTTTGTTAAAGGATAGAATGGAACCATCTTCCCCAGTTGTAATAACTCCATCTATCATTGAATTGAGGATCTCAGTTTGTTCACGTTCTTTATAGAATAGCTCTTTTTGCATGCGGTCTTTTTCAGCGGCATTTTCCCATTCCTTATAGATCAGTTGGACTGATTTTGGCATGGCTGAAAATGCTTCGGGACTCTTAACAATATAATCTGCCGCTCCTGACTTCATTGCATCTACAGCAGTATTTTCATCACCGTAACTGGTCATTAAAATAAGGGGGTAGCGTTGCTTATCTTCGGGAATAAGTTTAAGACCATTACCATCAGGTAAGTTAAGGTCGCTGATAATAAGTTGCGGGATTTGTGATGAAATGGTTTTTTGTGCGCTGGTTAAGTCGTTACATGTATTGATTTGACATTCAGGATGTTCGTTTTCAAATGCACGACGTATTAACTCGATATGTGCCGGGTTATCTTCTACCAAGAGTATGTTTGTTAGTTTAGTCATAACACGTAAGCCAATCTAAAAAGGCTTGTGATTCCATGCGAGCCAGTAATAACCAAGTTCGTCCATCATTTTAGTAAAATTATCAAAATCGATTGGTTTTACCAGATAGCTATTGGCGTGATAATCATATGCTTGTGCAACATCAACATCAGCCGAAGAGGTAGTTAGTATTACAACTGGAATGGATTTTAATTCAGATGATGTTTTGATATCCCGCAATACTTCAAGGCCATCGATCTTTGGCAAGCGTAAGTCCAGTAATACGACATGGGGTTTTGTTTTTACGTTACTATATTGCTCGCGTCGGTATAAATAGTTAAGAGCCTGTTCACCATCTGATACATGCTCAATCACATTTGCAATACGATTATTTTCAAAGCTGCGCGCTACCATCTCTGCATGGGCAGAATTATCTTCTACTAACAAGATGCGTAATGCTTCACCATGTTTTATTTGTGCATTCATCAAACCATCCTATTCATTTGACTATTTTAATTATTGTCTGGAATTGAAAAATAGAAAGTTGAACCATGGTTTTGCCCTTCTGATTCAACCCAAATAGAGCCTCCATGTACTTCGATAATACGCTTCACAATAGATAGGCCTATACCACTGCCTTCTGTGCCATGATCAAGGCGGTCAAACAGCCCGAATATCTTATGATAATAGCAAGATTTAATGCCAATACCATTGTCACGTACATATAATGTGATAAGACCATTGCCATCACTATTATTATTGTGGATACCAATTGAAATTTCTGGTTTGACATTACTTTGGTGGTATTTAATCCCATTTTCAATAAGGTTTAAAAACACTTCCTTGAAGCGCTGCTCTTCAACGATGACTGTAGGAAGGTTCTCTTCAACTGAAATACGTGCGCCGGTTGAGTCGATGACACCTGTTAGCATTTCGAGGACGTTATTAATTAAAGTATTTAATGGCACTTTAGTGTGTGGAACAGTTGCTCGCCCAATACGGGATAAGGCAAGAAGATCATCAAGTAATTGCTGCATCGTTTTCGCTGCATCACTGATTCTATTTAGATCGGTTGCGATGCGCTCATTATGGCCATCGGCAATGTCATTACGCAATAATCCAATAAATCCACTAATCGTGACGAGAGGGCTTTTTAAGTCATGTGATGCAGTGTATGTAAATCGTTCGAGTTCGGCATTTTTACTTTCTAGGGATTGAAGAAGTTTTTCTTTTTCTTGTTCAGCTTGGCGCCGTTGAGAAATATCCTGGAGCATTGCCGCAAAAATGGTTCCATCGTCTGTTTTGACAGGAGTCAGACTGATTTCTACTGGGACTTCACTTTCATCTTTGCACCGCAATGTGAGTACCATGTTTCCGCCCATTTGGCGTCTGGCTGGTTTGTTCGAATAATGTTGTCTGAGTTGTTCATGTTGAGTGAATCGCTTAGGCACTAATGTTTCAACGGGGTGGCCTATTAGTTCTTTTTCCGTAAAGCCAGACATATTTTGCAGTGTGGCATTGGCCATTTCAATCATGCCCTTGTGATTAACGAGCAATACGCCATCTGCTGATGATTCAAATACGCCACGAAATTTGGTCTCGCTACTTGCAAGTGACTGAATAAGTGCGTTTTTTTCCTGATTAGATGATTTGAGATTCAAACGCATGTCATTGATAGCATTAACAAGATGAGATAGCTCGTCAGCTTCTTTTTGCATGCGATCATAACCATCTAATTCGAGAGGCGTGTCTAATTCTTGAAGGTTCAGTGATCGCGCATATTGCGCCATCTTTTCCAAATGGCGACCAACTAGCTTGTAAAAGATAATAAAAATCAGCGCGGTGATGATGAACATCTGCGTTAGTTCATGATAGAAGGTTTTTGTCCCAATGGTAATGAGATTTTCATAGACTTCATCAAGGCTCGCCGTAATGTGCATTTCACCTAGTTTTATTCTTTTATCTTGATAGTATTTGTATAAAGAATGACTGCGTACAATAAGATTGTTGCTTTCGCTATTGTTTAGGGCGGGGGCATTACCTGATGAGTAAATTATTTCTGGGCCTTCACTTATCGTAACGTACTTAATGCTAGGCAATTGGGTAATGCCTCGTAGAATAATATTGATTTGTTGTGAGTCTGCAATCCATAAGGCATTAATAACTGACTCACGGTTGGCGCTTTCTATGTCGTCAAAGCGACTCTCAATATTTGCTAGTTGCGTATCGTATTCATAATAAGTTTGTAAGGTGACGACAAATACAGAGATAAGTGCACTCGATATCAATAGGTAGAGGACAAACTTACGGGCAATAATTTGTTTATGATTAATTCCAGAAGTAATGTTTTCGTTTGACATATTTTTGAAATTATTCTCGATAAAATACGGTCACGTTACCTGATCTAAAATACCTTAATTACATTCTTATGAATACATTCTTTATGAAGCCCTTTACTCTTACATTTTATATGGGTATGCGGTTTGTGTTGTAAATAATTAGATGTAAGTGCCGAATACTCGGTTATTTCATTATAAAAGCAAGAAATTGTCGTTGTATATTGTTATTTTAACCATAAAAAATGGAAGCGATGGAATAAAGAAACCAATCCATCGTCTATATAAACAACTATTTATACAAGGAATTGTTATGCAACGTAGGATGCAAAGCAATATTATTTATATAGGTATTTTAATTTTTATCCATTTATTGATATCTCCTCTTTACGCCAAAGAGCGCCTTTCGCCAATGGCCGTGGATGGAAAGCAAGTTGCGCAATGGAATCGTTTCGCTGATTCGCTGTATGCCTTACACCAATCTTTTATCGATAATGCAACCGTGCAGACCAAAGAAGAAAAGGGGGGCTATGGTGGGATAGCAGCGGGCGATTTCTATACAGAGGTTAGTTATTACGATAAAAATACGGGTTTATTATTAAGTAAGATTCAATGGGAACTGGAACGTCCCGATGTCATCCACAATATTGAGATATTTATTTATGAGCAAGGTCGCTTAGTGCGTGATTATTATGCGGGTTACCTACCTCACTTTCGCAATGCGCCACTGCACACGATGGTTAATTTCTACGGAGATGAATCAGGCATAAGATCGTTTCGCCAATTTGATGCCTCTGGTGAGCGTATTTATGAGCAATGCTCCGGGAAACATTTTTCAGAAGAGATTGATATTTCTCTCGAAGACTATGAGCTGGTTTCACCGTCGGGTGATATTTTCACACTTATGAGGTCTGAACCTTATATTGCATGTTTTGGTGATCTCCCAAAGCAGTTAGGAAAATACAGTGATCCTTTGGTTGAACTTCCCAAACATGAAAAGCCCGCTGCTCATATAAGTGACGATTTTTCAATTGTTCAGAAAAAAATTGCTAACCTAACGCGTGAAATTGAAGGCCAAGTAAATCGCGCACCGTTATACACAAAGCGCGCAGAAGAATATTTTAATCTAGGTGAGTTTGATAAGGCCGAGGATGATCTTACTAAGGCGATTGAAATTGATAACGCCCACAGTCAGGCATGGTTCTGGCGAGGTATGGTACGGGGACGCTCGGGTAATCTTGCCGGAGGCATTGCTGATCTAACTGTTTTCATTGAACGTCACCCAAACAGTTCTCTTGCATATACAAAACGCGGCGTCCGTTACATATGGAAAGGCGAATTAGAAAAAGCAGCGCACGATCTATTAAGGGCAATAACGTTGAATCCAGCGAATGCAGAAGCCCATGACGATCTCGGGGTTCTTTTAGCACAACGGGAAAATTTGGATGAAGCAATTCGACACTTTAAAACGACAATACGTCTAGAGCCAAGTTATCAAAAGGCACATCACAATCTTGCAACAGCACTGTATTTACAAGGGCAATCACAAGCGGCATTGTATTCAGTTGAGCACAGTTTACAGTTAGCCCCGAATGACCGTAGTTCGTTGATGCTTAAAAGTGAGATTTTATCGAACCTTGGACGTAACACTGAAGCTTCAGCCATTCGTGAACAAGCTGATTTTCTACCAGAAGGAAATTGGTCAGAACGTTTTAATCAGCCATAAATAAAGCCCATTGGCCCATAGATTTACATGGCTGGTATGCTAGTAAATGCCATGCATAATGGATTGGGTGCATATAATCAAAAGTAAAGGGAGAGTGCAATGCGAATTATATTATTGGGTGGACCTGGTGCGGGTAAAGGGACACAGGCTACCTTTCTAAAGAACAAATTTAATATTCCACAAATTTCGACAGGTGATATGTTGCGTGCGGCGGTCAAAGCGGGCACGCCATTAGGTATTGAGGCGAAAAAAGTGATGGATTCAGGCGGTTTGGTTTCGGATGAAATTATTCTTGGCCTGGTTGAAGAGCGTATCAAAGAAGCGGATTGTAAAAATGGTTTTTTGTTTGATGGTTTTCCCCGTACGATTCCTCAGGCAGATTCATTAAAAGAACGTGGTGTGCCGGTTGATGCTGTAGTTGAAATAGATGTTGATGACAGCGAGATTGTAAAACGCATGAGTGGACGTCGTGCTCATCTTGCTTCAGGACGTACTTATCACATCATTTACAATCCACCAAAGGTGGCTGGTAAAGATAATGAAACAGGTGAAGATCTTGTACAGCGTGATGATGACAAAGAAGAAACGGTATTGAAACGCCTTGCTGTCTACCATGAGCAAACCGAACCATTGATTGAGTATTATTCTAATTGGTCAGCGAGTGGTGAATCGGGCGCTCCCAAGTATGTGAAGGTTGAAGGTATTGGTTCAGTTGAAGATATTCGCGATAAAATTTTCGCGGGACTGTAGTCAATTATTTTCGTGTTTTTTAAGGTCGGCATATTGCCGACCTTTTTTCTTGTGCTCTGTTATGCCACAAATATATTATCATCAAAAACAAAATTGAATGGGTGAGGTGGTTATGAGGTTTTATAAAGTAATTATTCTGAGCGCAATCGCGTTCTTAATTACAGGTTGTGTTGGCCAGTCGAACAATAAGTCTGCGGTGTATGTTGACCTGGCAGCTGTTGCAAATGCATTAGGGCGTAATGAAGTGATCAATAAACAAATGGCTGCCGCTGAAAAAAGCGTTAATGAACAGTTGAATGCGATTGCGACGGGCTTAAATGAACAACTGAAAAAAAAGCAAAAAGAATTAACGTCTAAGTCTAAAAAGAAAGACGGGCAAAGCATTGCTCAGTTTGAAAAAAAAGCGCAACAAGTGATGCAAAACAAAAAACTGGAAGCGCAGACTAAAATTAATCAGTTAAAACTTAACTTGCTTAATCAATTCAGAGATGAGATTAAAGTTGTGGCAATACCGGTGGCAAAAGCTGTAGGCGCTGATTCAATAGTGATTATCAACGTAAACATGCTTTGGTTTGATCCTACGCTTGATATAACGGCTGATATTATTGCCAAGTTAAGTAAGAAAAAGTAACCGTATCAAAAGACCAGCGATATGCTGGTCTTTTTGATTGGGTTTAGAAGAAATTAGAAATAGTTTCTAGGTTTATTCCCAAATAGAGGACTGACTAATTTTACGCCAACGCCATGGCGAAATATTAATGCCCTCATTCCATAATCCGGCATTTTGTATGCGAGCACTATTTTCTGCGCGCGCATAATCTCGATAATTATGTCTTGAAACAACTTGGTCGTCATCGATATCCTGCCAAGCCATACCATTTTTTAACATGATTAAGCTGATGTCTTTGCCATTGAGAGTGACTTTCGAGAGTACTTCACCTTTATTATTGAGTTTGTTGTAAGTGATCGTTACATCTTTATCGCAAATGAGTTGGCATAAATATTCTTTAGCAACCTTGCCATGTGATTGCGATATTTCAGGTGCATCAACGCCAGAAAGGCTAACCAAATACTTCATGCCACCACTATCTCTGACTTTGATTGTGTCACCATCAATGACACCGATTATATGGACAGGTATGGCTGTTGCGAGAATCAGTGGCGAAAATACTAAAGTAGCAAATAGTGCCAGGAAACGGATTTGTTTATGCATGACTCACCTCCAAGTTAATCTTCGCTTACAATTACTTTGTTCTTATGTAATGTAGCGTCCAAATGGAGGGTATTATTAGGGTTATTATCAATAAATTTGTTAAATTTGTTAAATCTTTGTAGAGAAAGCTCGAAATATCATCTCAAGAATAGTGATTTTATAACGCGTCTCAACGGTTAAAATTAGTTAAATATTTTCCAGTTGTCATTATCATCTTTGCAAGCTGTACCGCTCACCTGATCTTGGCGGCCATTTACAGTTACATTCGATGTGTAGTCGCGGCAATAGCGACCATTACTTTGTGTGTAACTACGTTTCGGTGTAATAGTATATTCTTGTTGTGTATCTGGATTTATCCAAGCGACAGATTGATTGTCTTTTGCATGAACAAGGGCTTGTCCTGCGCAGTAACGATCTGCCTCGTCCATAGAAGCACCCACATTGTTGCCAATACTTGCACCAATAATCACGCCAGTAATGGTCGCCAGTGTTTTGCCGTTTCCTTTACCGATTTTCGAACCGAGAATGCCACCAATGACACCCCCTATTACCGTACCAATAGCTGAATTGGTAATGCCAGCAGGATCACATGTAATCTGATCGTAGTTTACTTTGTTGCGTTCTCGATAAGCATCATCTCGGTAAGTTTCATGATAGTTTTCATATTGTCTTTTCTTTTTATGTTTGCCTTTACCTTTATTTTTATAATAACCATGAGCAGGTGCCCAACTTGGTGGCTCAGCGAAAGCAGGATTGCTGCTAAGGGCAAGGCTGACGAAAAGGGTAGTGAGAAAAGTGTTAAGTGGGTTTAAAATAGGCATATGAATATACTCTAAAATATCTTGGTGGTAAGAGTATAACAGTGTCCCTTCGAAGTGCCTGCTGCGGTATACTTGGCAAAGCAATTTAACAGAGCAAAAATAATATGACTCAAAAATTTATCGGTGAAGCCGACTATGATCACCAGTCAACTGATTTGACAGGGATTTTATTCTGTAATCTAGGCACACCTGAAGCCCCTACTAAAAGGGCAGTGAGACAATTTTTACGTAAATTTCTTTCTGATCCTCGGGTTGTGGAGATTCCCCGTGCTATTTGGTGGTTCATCCTTAATGCCATTATTTTACCATTTCGGCCGGGCCATGTTGCCAAAGCCTATGCCAGCGTATGGATGGAAGGGGGATCGCCCCTACTGGTGATTAGTCAACAACAGCGTGAAGCTTTAGCCGCTGAGTTAAAAAAACAAACAGACTCCGACGTGCCAGTGGCACTGGGAATGTGTTACAGCACACCTTCAATTCCACAGGCCATGGCAGAATTACGCGAAAAGGGCGTTAGGCGTATGTTGGTGTTACCGGCTTATCCACAATATTCAGGGACAACCACAGCGGCAGTGTTTGATATCGTAAGTCGTGAATTACAGCATTGGCGTTGGTTACCTGAGTTACGCATGATCAATGATTATCATGACGATCCTCGTTATATTGAGGCGCTGGCGATCAGTGTGAGAGATTTTCAAGACAAGCAGGCCACTTCAAGTCAACGCCTTCTGATGTCCTTTCATGGCTTACCAGAGGCCATGTTGTTGGCTGGTGACCCTTATTATTGCCAATGTCAGGCAACGGCACGTTTGTTGGCGGAAAAATTGGGACTAGCGGATGATGAATGGGCCATTTCCTTCCAGTCACGGCTAGGTAAAGCCAAGTGGCTACAACCCTATACTGATAAGACACTAGAGGAATGGGCCAAAACTGGTGTTGAATCAGTCGATGTTATTTGCCCGGGTTTCGCTGCAGATTGTCTAGAAACCCTTGAAGAAATGGCCATGCAAAACCGCGATATCTTTATTGAAAATGGGGGTAAACAGTATCGTTACATTCCCGCCTTGAATGCCGATGATGCGCATATTCATTTATTTGCAGGTTTGGCATCGCAGCATAGCCAAGGTTGGTCAAAAAATGAGCATGATCAGGCCAAATTGACGCTAAGAAGCCAGCGAGCGACTGCTTTAGGGGCAAAAAAGTAAAGTTAATACCCTGATAATAAAGAGAAATAGGCAATAATCGTGCGTCGATAGATTATTCTGCTATGATACGCGTCGCTATTTTGACCCAGTTAGAGGATTTACTATGTCTGAGAAACACCCGATTGTCGCAGTAACGGGTTCGTCCGGTGCCGGCACGACGACCGTTAAAGTTGCTTTTGAGCACTTGTTCCGACGCGAAAATATTAAACCATTGGTGATCGAAGGTGATAGTTACCATGCCTACGACCGTCAGGAAATGAAGGCCGCGATTGATAAGTTTGCAGCTGAAGGTAAACAACTTAGTCACTTTGGTCCAGAAGCCAACTTGTTTGGTAAATTGGCCGATACATTTAAAGAATACGGTGAGTCAGGTGTTTGTGAGCGTCGTTATTACCTACACAGTGATGAAGAAGCTGCTGAACACAATGCACGTTTAAGCCTGAATAATGTTCCTGGTCAATTTACGCCATGGGAAAAGATCTCTGAAGAAACTGATCTATTGTTCTATGAAGGTTTACACGGTGGCGCTAAAGATGGTGACACTGATGTATCTGCTCACACTGACTTATTAATTGGTGTTGTGCCAATCGTTAACCTCGAATGGATTCAAAAAATTCATCGTGATACTAGCCAACGCGGCTATTCTGCGGAAGCGGTCACAGATACGATTCTTCGTCGTATGGCTGATTATGTACACTACATTACGCCACAGTTCTCGGAGACTGACATTAACTTCCAACGTGTGCCAACGGTTGATACATCTAATCCGTTTATTGCTCGTGATATCCCAACACCGGATGAAAGTTTCATTGTTATCCGCTTTAAGGATCCTGCGAAGAGTTGTGTGGACTTCCCATACTTACTTAACATGATTGATGGTTCATTCATGTCACGCCGCAACTCAATTGTTGTACCAGGTGGCAAGATGGGCTTTGCAATGGAATTGATCCTCGGACCAGTTATCCATGACATGATGGAAAGAAAACGTAAGGGCTAATTCGTTTTAGTTTTTTTCGTTATAAAGAAGGGCGGCTGATTAGGCGCCCTTTTTTTGGGACATAATGTAGGTCGGCTTAGGTATTTATACCGTAAACCGACGTGACCATTTCAATATTTGCGCCGGATTACGCTACACTAATCCGACCTACGTTTTTTGTGACACTCGCATTCGCCCGCGTTGTTCATCAATCGTTAACAGTATGATGATTCCAATAACGAAGAACACCAAGGTAACTAATATACTGTGGCGATGATTGCCATTGGTTAGCCAATTAATTAACCCGTAACTGAGTGGCCCAATAATGGCAGCAAGTTTGACGCACATCCCCCATAAACCAAAGAACTCGCCATAACGTCCCACAGGGCTGAATAAGCCAATGAGTGCGCGGCTAGCTGATTGTGAAGCACCGAGTGCAATTCCAATAAGATTTGCTGCAAGCCAGAATGTCGCCAGGTCATGGCTGGCCCACGCAATAACAATAGCGATACACCATAGCAATAACGTAAATAAAAGTGTTTTTACTGAACCAAGCTTATCTTGAAGGTGACCAAAGCCAAAAGCACCTATGGCGGCAGTAATATTAACAACGGCAATGAGGAAGATGTTTTGTTGTGTATCAAAACCCATTGTTTGAGAAGCATAGATAGTGGCCAAGACAATAACGATATAGATGCCGGCATGAAAACTGGTCAAGGCGAACATGAAACGATGTAGATCGGGGTATTGAGGTAATGATTTCAGCGTAAGGTAAACATGGGAAAAGGGAGCGCGTATAGAGAGTTTAACAGTGTCTTTTTTTCGTCCTCTTTCTTTCAACCAAAGCATTGTCGGGATACTGGATAGACTAAAAAAGAGGGCAACGATAAGCATTGTGACTGGCACATAGTCCGTTGCAAGTTGTCCTTGTGCTTTTGCCCATCCGACATAGAGTAAACAGAGCAATAATGTTGATAAGCCACCAAGAAAACCAATTGACCACCCATAGCCAGACAAGCGGCCTATGTTGTCTTGTTTGGTTAGTTCAGGTAAAAAAGCGGCGATGAGGTTTTCGCCACAGGCAAACATAAAATAAGACAATATAATCAAGGTTGATGCAGTTATGATATCGCCTGGTTCAGGTGTCGCGAGTAAGGCAGTAAATATGATGCAACCAATGGTCGATGTTAAGAGTAGTTTTTTTCGTATGGCGTAGGTATCTGCTATGGCGCCAATGAGTGGTGCCGTAGCAAGGACAAGAATATTACCCGCGGCAATGGTTAACGTCCAAACCAAGGTTGAGGAAGCAGAGTTGAAACCATTGCTGCTCGCAATGGTCGAAACGAAGTAGGCGCTATAGATCGTCGTTAATACAACAGTGGTATAACCGGAGTTAGCAAAGTCGTAGAGGATCCACGCAAGCTTCTCGCGAGTTGTGACAGGTATGTTGGTCATGTTGTCATTATTTTTATTGAACAGACTCTATAGTACTTTTTTGTGTGATTTTTTACACCCAAACTATTATCCTGTGTTGATAATCTTTTTTAATAAATACGTTATGAATTGGAATCGTTATGAATAAGCTTTTTTCACTTATTGTTTTACTCCTTATGCACCAAAACTTGATTGCTGCGCCGATTTACGTTGAGCATGATTGGTTAGCTAGTAAGTTAGGTGAAAAGAACATGGTTGTTGTCGATATGACTGCAGATAATGTGCAGTACCTTCGCTATCATATTCCAGGTGCGGTACGTTTAGCCTACCAAGATATTACCACTAAGCGAAAAGACAAAGTGTCTGTAAGGGTCTCCGATGCGCGGCTCTATCAATTGCTTGGCAATCTGGGTATTACGCGTGAGACGCATGTTGTGATCTACGATGATATGGGCGGCCTGGATGCGGGTCGTTTATTTTGGGAGCTGGAACGCATAGGCCATCCATCTGTTTCTGTTTTAAGAGGAGGCTTAGTGAAATGGGTTCTAGCACGCCAAAATATTGATAATATCCCGGTCAAACCACGGCGGGTGCAATATAAGCCGACACAACAGACGATGAACAACGAAGCTTCGCTTGAAAATATTCGTGATAATAAAGCCGTCTTACTGGACGTGCGCTCACTTGAAGAATACGTTGGTCATCCTCGTTACCCTCGTAGTGGACACATCCCAGAGGCCAAGTGGTGGCCGTGGGAAGAAAATGTTGATTTTAAAAAAGGCTTTGTCCCACGAGATAATGAGCTCGTGCAGAATGTACTGAGTAAATTAGGCGTGAAAGATAAGAACAAGCCATTAATTGTCTACTGTCGTACAGGGCACCGTGCGAGTCAAAGTTACCTAACCCTTCGTAACTTGGGATATACCGATGTGAAGCTTTACGATGCCTCAATGGCTGAATATGCGGCTCAGCGAGCGCTACCCTTAAAAAAAGGCAAATAAGACTCTAAAGCTTAACCACAGATGGACGTTACAGACGATGAAGAGCAAGAAAGTAATTAGTGGCTTGCTTATGGTTCAATAAAACCTTATTTGTATAACAATATGGTTTATATGGGATTTTTATCGTTATGGCGATTAATTCAATACTAGCAACAGGTGTGCAAGGCGTTCAACGCGGCCTCAGCAGCGCGCGTGAGCATGCTCAAGAAGTGGCTAGTTTTGGTACGACCGACCAAAATACATCGTTGTCCGGGCTTGCTGAGCCGTTGATTGGGTTACGGCAGGACTTGGCTCAGGTACAGGCATCTTCAGCTGTTGTATCGACCGTTGATGAATTGCTTAATGGCCTCTTAAGAGATCTTAACGAGTCTTAATTTCCCTAAATAGGTAGGAATACAGCGGTAGCAAGCCGTTGGATAACGTTCTTTATTGCCCGTCTTGAACTTTCTGAAATAATCACGGCTAATGTATCTTGTGTTGCGATCAGTTTGCCAAACAGTCGCTCAAAACTGAGATTGACTATTTTGCTATCAATGCCATTGGTTATTAGAAACAGTTTACCCTTATCGTCCCTGTAATGACTTAGCCGCCATACTGCAATTTCAATATTCCTTGCTGAATTGTAGAGTTTTTGTGGGTCTAATTCATCATAAAAGAAAAACTCTGATTTTCCGCCATAAGCGCTACGCAGCATGGCCCAAAGTCCGATAATAAAACGATTGACGCGATCACCTGTAAATTCTTTTGCAACACTTAATTTGATATTGGCAATGGCATTTTTACCTATCAGCGATGTTGTTGACGTTTGTTTAAATAAGCGGTGCACACATTGTTCAATGTTAGGTGTGCCACCATCACAATAGCGTGGATTCCGACGGTATAGCTTGTAACTAAGCTCCTTAAGGTATTGATCAATCTGTCGCAGATGAATATCAGCAACGGTGTCGATATCACTTTTTGCAAGATATTCAATTTCTGATCCAGTGTTATTGGTGGGCTTGGATGTGGTGCTACAGGCAGTTAAAAATAAGGCAAAAATCAGTGTATAGCGTAGTAAAGACATAAAAACACAATATTTAGGTTGTTGTATGGCTATTTTAACGGGCATTTGAAATTAAAGAAATGCCTGTCATTGCCGATTGGGTATGGGTGGCCCTCATTCTTGTAGGGTTAACTAAAACGTAATCAGCAAGATAGGTAAGAAAACAACAATGGTTGATTCTTCAAAAACGCCCGATTCTAAGTATCTTGAGAATTGTGGCGGCGCAGATGAGCTGGTTATCCAACATGCGACGTTGGTGAAGCGTATTGCTTATCATTTGAAGGCGAGATTACCTGATTCAGTACAAGTGGATGATCTCATTCAGGCCGGTATGATCGGTTTAATTGAAGCAGGGCGTAACTACGACTCGGGCCAGGGAGCACGATTTGAGACTTATGCAGGGATTCGTATTCGTGGGGCGATGTTGGATGAATTGCGTAAAAATGACTGGGCACCAAAATCAGTACATAAAAAGGCACGTGATCTTGCTGAAGCTATCCAAATCATTGAGGGTCGGACGGGTCGTGATGCACGTGACCAAGAAATTGCAGATGAGTTGGGAATTGATATTGATGAGTACTACCAGATTCTGCAAGATAGCAATTCCTGTATTGTCAGTATGGAACAATATGGCATGGATAAAGAAGAGTTTCTTCCGGGCCTAGCTGATAACACAACTGATCCTGATAAATTGCTCGTTAAAGATCGCTTTAAAGAGAGTTTAAGTACGGCGATTTCGGGCTTACCTGATAGGGAGCGTATTGTTGTTTCACTTTATTACGAGTCAGAACTTAACTTACGCGAAATCGGCTCTATCATTGCAGTGACAGAATCACGTGTGAGTCAACTCCTCAATCAGG
>Ga0316207_10001690_pt1 | contig 25755 bp, 24 predicted proteins | sample 6weekpyrite_MG_FD_204943 | JGI IMG/M metagenome (GOLD analysis project Ga0316207, IMG submission 204943) | Microbial mat bacterial communities from mineral coupon in-situ incubated in ocean water Damariscotta River, Maine, United States -... | ecosystem: Environmental > Aquatic > Marine >... | reverse complement strand
CACAGGCAGGTGTGGCGATTGGTATGGCGTTGGTAGCGAGTAATCAATACCCTGAATATAAACAGACACTGTTATCAATTGTGATCAGCTCTACGGTCTTTTTTGAAATAGTAGGGCCGGTTTTCACGAGACTGGCGCTAAAAAGATCGCTATAAAATGCTTTAATGTAGTGGCGCGAGCTCTTGGCTTGTTGTATTGCTGATCTAAGCTTTTAAATTGTGAGGTATATTAGGTAAACTGTCAGTCCCGATGGTTCTATTTATAATTAATTATGATTACAGTTGCTAGCTGGCTAAGTTTTGCCTTTATATCCGGTCTTATAATGCGTTTCATAGGTCTGCCACCTCTGGTCGGCTATCTTGCAACCGGATTTATTCTCAGTTTGTATGGTTATGAAAGTAGCGATCTGCTGTCTTCGGTAGCGCATGCGGGTGTACTGATCTTATTATTCAGTGTCGGTCTTAAGTTAGAACTCAAAAGCTTATTCAGGCTGGAAATCTTTGTTGGCTCACTGGTTCATATTGTCATTAGTGTCGCGCTGTTTTACCTGCTCTTATTTAATATGCAAGACCTGACCACAGAAACAGCACTGTTTCTGGCTTTAGCGATGTCATTTTCAAGCACGGTTGTGGCTGCCAAAGTCCTTGAGAGCAAACGCGAGCTCAGGGCTTTTCATGGTCGAGTCGCAATCGGTATATTAGTGGTACAGGACATAGTCGCGGTTGGCTTTCTGAGCACGGTCGGTGACCTGAGTCCGTCACCATGGGCAGTGGTTTTATTAGGCTTCTTTTTAATACGTCCTGTAATCCATTGGTTACTTTCGGTCAGTGGTCATGGTGAACTGGTTGTCTTACTGGGCATAGTGCTGGCAATAGCAGTGGGTGCGGAAAGTTTTGAATATTTTGGAATGAGTTCAGAATTAGGCGCGCTGTTGCTGGGTATTCTTTTATCAGACCATAAACGCTCAAAAGAGTTATCAAATGCTCTGTGGGGTGTAAAAGAGTTACTGCTGGTAGGTTTCTTTTTACAGATAGGTCTGGCAGGTCACCCGACGCTGGATACATTGTATTATGCTCTCGGGTTTAATCTGTTATTACCGGTTAAAGCTGTCTTATTCTTCTTTATATTGTTGTTATTCAGATTACGTGCACGAAGCTCGTTTCTTGCCGGGCTATCACTGGCAACTTATAGTGAATTTGGTTTGATAGTGGCAAGTATGGGAGTTAGTAATGGCATGCTCGGACAGGAATGGCTGGTGCTACTGGCATTAACAGTGGCTATTTCATTTGCCGTCAGTGCACCAATAAATCGATATGCACATGAATTGTATACGAGACTGGAAGATAAACTAACAAGATTTCAAAGTGACAAAAGGCATCCGGATGATGAGCCGGTAAACTTTGGTCACTCCAACATTATTCTGGTTGGCATGGGCAGGGTTGGAACCGGTGCTTATGATCAGTTAATTAAGGATAATAAGCGGATTGTCGGGCTTGAGTCAGATCCGGTAAAAGTAAAAAATCATCGTGAAAATAAACGCCGCGTTTTATATGCCGATGCAGAAGATTCGGGACTTTGGTCACACCTTAACTATCAGGGAGTGGACCTGATAATGTTTTGTGTACCTGATATTGATGCAAAATTAATGGCAATCCATCAGCTTCGTGCTTTAGGTTATGAAAAAATGATTACAGCGACAGCTTTGTTCAGTGATGAAGTGGAAAAATTGAAGCGGGAAGGTGCTGATCATGTGTACAACTATTATGATGGCATAGGCTCAGGTTTTGCTAAGCTTTCAGCTGATAGTCTGCAAAAACGAGAAGGCTAATTTTTTTATTATGTGGTTGCGGTTCACAAATTAGCGAGTAAGCCGGAGCGGCTTACTCGCAGGCAATTAATGACTTATTCAATTTTAATATGCCTTTTATGAGATGCTTCGTGTTTAGGCAGGGTTAGTTCTAATACGCCATTTTTGAAGGATGTTTTGATTTTATTATCATCCACATCAACGGGAAGGTGAATGGACCTGTATATTTCACTGCTACGAATTTCCTGTTTAAGGTAGTCGCCTGTTTCCTTTTTATCTTCATGTTTAGTGAATGCTTTAATAAGTAAGCGGTTGTTAGAGATAGATACTTCAATATCTTCCTTATCAATGCCGGGTAATTCAGCCTTAACAAATATTTCCTTGTCGCGATCTATGACATCCATTTTGGGAATGTTATTAAATGATACAGGGAAAGCATATTCAGTTTCATCTTCATGTTGTAACGGTTTATGCCACAAATGATTAAACATGTTTTCAATCTTATGCTCAAGATTTCTAAAAGCAGACAGGTATCCGTGCTGGTCGTTGTTAGAGCTTTTTGAGAGATCTTTATTGGTTTGCATGACAAATACTCCCTATAGTTGAACTGCTAAAATTAAAACATATTAAGAGAGCAGTATGTTGATAATTGTCAAAAAAAATATGCTCTGATAATTGAATATTTATTGATTCACTAAATTTATTTTATAACAACTGTTTTATTATATAATTGTTTTATTGATGTCAATACATCGATTTTATAAGCCGCTGTTTTAGGGAAGGATGAGGTTTAATGGCTGAAGCACTTAAAAATATGTTGTCACAAAAGACGATAGTCGCGATGTCTCATCATTTTAAGAAACATTATCATTTGTTTGATGAAAAAGGTTTTGTGAAAGATGCCTCTGATAACTTCGAGCAGTTAGAGTTAAAAGCCAGAACTCAACGCATTACGCAAACAATGATTGATTACCTGCCGAAGGAATTTGAAAAAGCGGCTGATATTCTTCTAAAGAGCCTGGGTACTGAATTAGACGATGATTTGGCAGATTGTGGTATTGATGAAAATGGTATAGCTGGCTGGGCGACAATGTCGCTGTCCTATTTTGTAGCGCTGAAGGGGAAAGATCATTTCAAATTATCAATGAGATTGTTAAGAGAAATGACCAAGAGGGCATCGGCTGAATTTGATATACGTTTTTTTCTACAAGATCAAACAGAACAAACTTTGCGGCAACTCCATGACTGGCTTGATGATGATAATCAGCATATCAGGCGACTGGTGTCTGAAGGTACTCGTCCCCGTTTACCATGGGGTATGTCACTGACAGTGTTTATAAATGATCCTTCTCCGGTGATTGCTTTATTGGAGAAACTGAAAGATGATGAAAAAGAATACGTAAGGCGATCTGTTGCAAATAATCTCAACGATATTTCGAAAGATCATCCAAAATTAGTTACCAGAATCGCTAAACAATGGATGAAAAATGCATCAAGTGAGCGGGTTAAACTGATCAGGCATGCTTGCCGTAGCCTTATGAAAGACGGTGATAAAAATGTACTGGCTATCTTTGGTTATATCAGGCCGCAGCTTAAAAAAACAACGATTAGTTTGATTTCCACGGATGTTGTTTTTGGCGAGAGTCTTGAATTTGAACTGGTATTAAATTCAAATGTGAAACAAGATCAACCATTAATGATTGATTATATTATTCATCATCGGAAAGCAAATGGCACAACATCACCAAAGGTCTTTAAATTGCGTAGTACGATACTTAAGGCTGAACAGGAAATGACTGTGTCAAAACGTCATGCGATAAAAAAAATAACAACTCGAAAATATTATGCCGGTAAACATCAGCTTGAGGTAGTGGTTAATGGTGATTCGATAGGCAAAAAAGATTTTGAACTCATTATGCCTTAACTGATTTATGTTTTACTGCCTGCAAATGCGAATCTGCAATTTTAATACATTTCATCAAGTCATTTTCCATTGCAGTTCTGTGTGCTTCAATTTCATCATCGGTGAGTCTTTTTTCGGTGTTATGAGGCTTACCAACAACGATTGCGATCGTGGAAAAGGGTTTAGGGATAATGAATTTATCCCAGGATTTAAGTTGCCAGTAACGACTGGCGGCATAGGCAATGGGTAGCATTGGTGCTTGAGTGAGCTGAGATATCAGAACGGCCCCCGGTTTGAAATGGTGTATTGGTCCGGTAGGGCCATCTGATGTTGTCACCGGTGAGATTTTATCTTTAACGATCGTGTTATACATGTCTCTCATGGCTTTTGCGCCGGTATGTGTACTTGATCCGCGAATGGCTTCAGCACCCCAGGATTTAACCAGATTAACGATGACTTCACCATCAACCGATGGGCTTATTAAAAAGCCAATCTTAAGGCCTTGCTTTTGTAAGCGGCGCATATACCATGTGCCAAATACATGCATCTGATGCCAGTAGCAGGGAATGATCGGCTGACCGTTTTGAATAAGTTTTTTAGCATGCTCATCACCGTCGATAATTTTTACACGACAGCTATGCCAGATTACAAAGAGAAAGGTTTTTATAATGGGTTGTATTAGTGCATAAATAATACGACGCTTTGTTGTCATGGTGCGCATAAAGAGTATCGTCCTGTTGATTTGGCTTTATATTTATAAATAGCTTATTGCAGATTTAATTTATAAACAATAGGTGCTCATAGTTTTGTGATTTTCATCCTGTAGCAGATGTTATATAGTAGTCACATGAAACAGACTGGTATCTCCCGGTCCTGTTGTTCAGGGATGAGTTGGAGACTCTATGCAGTTTCGTTGCCAGACAGAAGGATAGTCATGACAGCCATTATTCAAGAAAGTAAAACCAATCCGCCCGGGCCTTCAAAAGGCATAGATCTGAATATGACGGAAGCGTCATTTCATCAGATAGATCAGCTCATTTCAGAGTATGGTGATATCTGCCGCTTACCCCCTCTGAGCCGAAGAGATGACGGCTATCTTATTAATCACCCTGATTACATCAAACATGTCTTGCTTAAAAACCACGAAAATTACATTAAAGGCGTGGGTTTTGAGCGTGTAAAAATGCTACTGGGTAACGGTATTATTGTGAGCGACGGCCCGTTCTGGCGACGACAAAGGCGCATGATGCAACCGGCCTTTAATCGCAAGGTAGTCGCTAAGTTAAGCGGGCAGATTAAACGTTGTAATCTTGATTTGCTAAAAAAGTGGCAACGATTAGCCGAATCAAACAGTGCTATAGATATCTCTGAAGTCTCCAGTGAACTGGCTCTGGAGATTGTACTGAGGTCATTATTTAGTGATGATCTTGATACTATGATCGAAGAATATGGCAGTAATCCATTCTCAATTTTAACAAAAGATCCTGCGCGTGATATTCAACTGGTATTGAAATTCAGAGAGCTGAGCAAAATACTACTTGAATTAATTATCAGGCGTCGAGCAGAGCAGCCGGAGCGAGTAGATTTTCTGGCGATGTTTATGAATTCGACAGATAAGGCAACCGGGGAAGCCATGACGGATAAAGAACTGCTTGATGAGCTGATGACCATGATTATTGCCGGTCATGAAACCAGTGCTATTACTTTAAACTGGGTATGGTATTTTTTATCTAAATACCCTGAGGTAGAAAAAAAGGTACATGCTGAAGTGGATAATGCCAGTTATACCGATATCCCTGAATTTGATGACCTTGAACAGCTGCCTTATGTGAAACAGGTGGTGGAAGAAGCGCTACGTTATTACCCGCCAGTCTGGCTTTTTACTCGAAAGGCTATCGAAGATGACAAACTGGACGAATATGATATCCCTGCAGGTAGTAATATCTTTATATCACCCTATTATCTTCATCGTCATCCTGATTTCTGGGAGGACCCCGAGAGTTTTAAACCGGAGCGTTTCGAAGAAAAGACTATTAAACAACAACATAAACAGGCCTATATTCCTTTTTCAGCAGGCCCCAGACGATGCGTTGGTGATTTTTTTGCAACGGTAGAGATGCAAATGCACATTGGCTTGATGGCGCGTTATTTCAGACTGAAAAATGTAGATAATGGAAAAGTGGAACTGGCACCTGAAATTAATATGAGAAACAAAACCCCGCTTAAGATGGAATTACAAAAACGATAAATAAGGAATAATAGATGTTAAGTTTTACAAACCTTGCTGAAGTACTTGAAAAAAACGGCACAGCAGAAAGGACTCTGACCTATATTGATGGTAAAGAGTCGGAAAAAACAATTACTTTTGAACAGTTACATCAGCAGGCATTGTCTTTGCTGTGTTATTTTCAGCAGCAGGGTTTAAAGCCAGGTGATGAGCTGATTATTTTTTTGCGGGATAATCAGAGTTTCTTAAATGCATTCTGGGCTGCGATACTTGGCGGGATGATTCCTGTACCTGTGGCCGTCGGGATCAGTGATGAACACCGGTCAAAGCTCTATAAAATATATAACAGACTTAATAAACCCAATATATTTACCGATGAAGACAATTTGTCACGACTGGAAAAATATGCGGAAAGTAATGATCTTAATGACGAGTATAAAAAAATACAACAAACGGCTATTCTTAATTCAGAGATTACAGATCTGAGTCTGCAAGGTACTACACATTATGCAGATCCTGATGATGTTTGTTTTATACAGTTTTCATCCGGTTCGACCAGCGATCCCAAAGGCGTGGTACTGACACATCGAAATTTAATACTTAATGTGCTGGCCAAAGCAAAAGCCGGTGGCTATAACAAAGATGATATTGCCCTGAGCTGGATGCCGTTAACTCATGATATGGGTCTTATTGGTTTTCATATCAACATGCTGGTGTGTTACATGCATCACTGCATTATGGCAACTGACTTATTTAGTCGTCGTCCGGTTTTGTGGCTGGAAAAAGTGAGTGAGAAAAAGGCAACGGTTATTTGCTCTCCAAACTTTGGCTATAAACATTTCCTGAAAGCACTGGGAGATAAAAAGTTAGATAAGCTTGATCTTAGTTGTGTTCGGGTTATTTTAAATGGTGCGGAGCCAATTTCAACGCGATTATGTGATGAATTTCTGGAACGGATGGCTGTGTATGGTTTAAAGCATAATACAATGCTGCCTGTTTATGGTCTGGCAGAAGCGACACTGGCCGTTGCCTTCCCCAAATGGGGACAGGACTATCGTTCAGTACATGTAGATCGTCACAAATTAAAAATTGGTGATGTCGTCAGCTACCTTCCTGCCGATAATTCGAATGCCGTTAGTTTTCCTGTTGTTGGTTTTGCCGTAGCTGATATACAGATTCGTATCGGTGATATAGATGGCAGTGTTTACAGTGAGAATGTTGTCGGCAGTATCTTTATGGTTGGTCCAACTGTCACTCAGGGCTATTATGGCGATGAACAGGCAACCAGCGATGTATTAACGCCGGATGGCTGGTTTGATACCGGTGATCTTGGTTTTATAAGCAATAACGAGCTGGTTATTACAGGTCGTAGCAAAGAAATTATCTTTGCTCATGGACAGAATTATTATCCGCATGATCTTGAATCAGTATTAATTCGTCACTGTGATATCGAGCTTGGAAAAGTGGCTGTTTATGGCGTGTGGGATGAAAAGCGACAACGAGATGAAATTATTGTCTTTGTTATTTATCGCGCAGGTATCGAAGACTTTGTCACCTTAGCCAGGTCATTATCAGCAACCTTAAATGAACAAACCGGGCTGGAAATAGATTATGTGCTTCCGGTAAAACAAATTCCTAAAACTACGAGTGGTAAGTTCCAACGACGTATACTGGCCGATGGATTTGTTAATGGCCAATATGATGAAGTTATAACAACCATGAAACGCCTGTCTCAGGTCGATGACGAATATGGTAATTCAGTTGTGGAAAATCAGACTGCACCGGATTTACAACAGCACCTGTTAAAAATATGTAATCAGACTTTAGAAGATCAGGTGCTTAAAGTAGATGATAATTTTTTCGAAACGGGTATCAGCTCGCTGGCGTTGTCCGAAATGCATCAGTGTATTGATGATGAATACCCGGACATGGTGGATATAACCGATCTGTTTGAATACCAGAGTGTAAGTGATCTGGCTAAGTTTATAGAAGAAAAATCAACAACACTGACCGAAGTATAGAATTACTATGACAGCTTTTGATATATTGATCTATCAAATGAGTTTTAAAAGGAATTATCTTTTCCGCAAATAAACGGGAATAAGCGCCAATTTAAAGGCAGAGTATTTTATAGTATTGTTTATGCTATTAGTAGCCCGGTATTGAACTAGTCTTGCCGGGAAGGGATTCACAGCCTACGATAGATAAAAGAAGGAGTATTGCGTTTATTCGTGTCCATTTGCGGAAAACATATCTTTCAAGTCCACTTCAGTGTGTTGAGATAATTCTTTCCACTATATGTGGTGATTATATTTTAAGCTGTTCGCGATATGTTAGATTGAGTTGGAGTTATACAAGTAAAGAGTATTATTGGGATCCATAAAAAGCCGCAATAGAGCGGCTTTATTAATGTTACTAATATAATGTTGTTTATTCCATGCTCATGCTGGTAACAGGCCGTTTTTCAAGTGTCCACTGATGCATGGAGCCATCATACATTTTTACTTTTTTATTACCCATTAACTCGCTCATTACAAACCAGCTGCCGGTGGCAAGATGACCACTATTACAATAAGTGATAGCGGCTGCATCTGTATTTATACCCATGGTTTTATGTAGTGCTGTTAATTGCTTAACGGACAAAAAATTTGCCGGTGCTTTTGGCGCTGTCAGTAGTTCTGTCGGGTAGACTTTGGCACCGGGTATGTGACCTTTGGCATATACGTAGGACTTTTTCCATGTTCCAAGGTACTGGCTGATACTGCGTGCATCGATTAACTGACTTTTACTGGCAACAGCTTTAGCAACGTCATTACTTGTTGCTAATATATCTTTGTTTTCTCTGGCAGATGTCCAGTTACCTTTTTTTATTTTGTTTGAGCTGGTCTTAACAGCTTTGCCGGCAGTAATCCAGGCTGCAACTCCGCCGTTCAGTATGGCCATGTTTGTATGGCCGTAATACTTCATTTGCCAGTAAAAACGGGTTGCGATTGTCATGTCGCCATTATTCTGTCCTTTAGTGACGAGAATAACCGTATCGTTATTGTTAATGCCTGCATTTTGCATAAGTTGTTCAAAGGTTTTTTTCGCGGGTAGCATTTTCGAGACCTTTTTTCCGTTAATTATCTTCTTGCTACGAACCTTTTTATAATTGACTAATCGCGAACCAGGTATGTGGCCGCCAACTTTATAAAGTTTCTTTTTATTGGTTTTTTTATTCTTTTTAAAAACCGGTTTTTTATTAAAACTCTTTGTGTCCTTTCTGATATCCAGGATCACAACATTATCAATATTGGCCTGGAGCCATTGCGTATCAATCAGCGCTGACGGAAGCGTTGTTGCCGATGAGCCGGTGGCAATTAGCATTGAGAGGATAAAACCGGATAAAAATAACAGATTTTTCATGATGGGCTCCTTTAGCGAATATCGGCTTCTGATAAGGCATTTTCTAATGTGGTTTTTAGATCTATATTGTAATGACTGAGGTTATATATTTCTCTGTTTTTTAAGATATCAGTATCAGCAGAAAGTGACTTGATATGACTCAATTCCTGATCACGTTTATGCAGTAGTCTCTGCAGTTCTTGTTGATATAGGTTTAGCATTGCAATGAACCATGCCTGTAACAGATCATCCGGGTCTGATTCAGCAATATGCTCAAAAAGAGCTATTAAATCATCATTGTCTGTCCACGGACTATCGGTAACCCACTGATTGACTGTCAGCCATTTAATGGGTTGTCCGTTGTGATTCATCGAAAGCGCAGCAAGGTGCTTCCAGTCAGGTTGCTCATGGAAATGAATAAAGAGATGGAAGTGACCATGTTCATGCTCGTCTTTATCAGGATAGGGATGGCAATGATAAAAAATCTTTAACGAAACCTGATCAGCCTGAATAGGAGCAATATAATATTTTTCTTTTAGAGTAATCTTGTCAGGTTCTGGTATCGATAGTAAGACAGGATTGCAGTGTTGTTGGCCCATTGCTGTAAGGATCGCTAATAAGTATTGCGCGTTATCTGCCTGAAGACTCATATCAGATTAACTAATCCAGACTGCAGGGTGAACTGTCGAGTGAGCATGGGGACTCATCCAGAGAATCATCTAATGAACAGGGAGAGTCGAGACTGCAGGGACTCTCTTCATCATCAGACTGGTATTCTATGTTTGTCTCAGGCTTAGGTAAGGTATGGCTGGTGTGATCAATGGCAACAGCAATACTGGCAATACCAATTGCAGAGCCCATAATCCAGTGGTTTCTTTTTTTCATGATTAGGCCTTTACTGGTTTGTCGAGTTTAAACCAGACTCTAAGATAAACACCGGCAATGGCACCTGCAAAGCCGGTTACTAACCAGAGCCAGCCATGCAGGCTGCCAGTGGCCATGCCCGCAAGCAGACCGCCAATATTACAACCAAAAGCGAGACGAGCACCATAACCCAGACATAAACCGCCAATGGCTGAAATTACTAATAAGCGTTTTGTAATGGTTTTTTCGGGTGCGAAGTGGCCAGCCAGTGCAGCGGCTAAAATAGCACCGGCAATGATACCGAAATTGATAATCGAGGTTGTGTCGGCCAGAACACTGTTATTTAAGGCTCTTGCTGGATAGCCACTAGCCCAGTATGTCCAGCTAGAAATGTCGCCTCCCAATGCGGACCAAATTTTTGTGCCCCAAAGACCAAAGGCGAACGTAATACTCCAGGCGTGACCCGCGAGCAGCATTATCAGTAAATTAAGAACAGTCAGTGATATGACAGCCCACCAGAGTGGCCAAGGGCCAAAGATAAGCTGCTGCAAAAAACTTTGTTGAATAGCCGGTTGAATTAAAGCCTGAACTTTACCGTGTCTGTTTTGTTCAAGTTTACGTAGCAGGAAATAGAGTATTGTTAATAAAGTGAGCTGCAGCAATAAAGCGGGTAACCAGCCAAATGAGGTAATACTCGATACTTTACCGATATCCGGTAAGGATAACCACCAGTTAAGATGTACCGAGCCTGTGGTGGCGCCGATGATAAAAAACAGGAGAGTGACCAGCATATTGACATGGCCACCACCCACCGTGAACAGCGTGCCAGAGCCACAACCACCACCTAGTTGCATGCCGATGCCAAAGATAAAGGCACCTATGGCCACAGACAGGCCTATTGGTGCGAGTGCTGCGGATGCCTGCAGGCCTGAAAAAGCACCGCCAATGATTGGAAAAAACACCAGAGAGGTCAGTGCAATCAGCCAGATATGGGAGCGAAAGCCACGACTCATGCGCTTACGGATAAAATCACGCCATGCGCCGGAAAAACCATAGGCCGCATGTAACAGGCTGATACCCAGACCCGTACCTATGATAAATAAAAGTGCATGTTTAAGTGAGAATAGGTTTTGAAGCAGTAAACTGATAGAAAATAAAGCAACAAGACTTAATAAAACAACGGGCAGGTCAGGTTTTTCGCGCGTGTGGCTCATAGATTATATCCATAAAATAGGCAGAATTTAGTTTGAGGCTAATCTGCTTGATTTAATTCCAGATAAATTATGCATGCTCAGAAAAAGAAATAATAGTGATCTGAATTAAATATTGAAAGGAAAATAGGGTTGTTTTAATGGCCCGGGAAACATGCCGTGAATGAATACGTCAGATCACCATTTCCAGTAGTTTAATTGTTTTCTTAATTTATAATTTCTCACTAAATTTAATGGTTTTCTTTTTGTTGGCAAGTTTTCACCGGATAACATTTCCTCAACGGCTGTTAAAATGCGTTGACTGGATTTGCCATCAGTATATGGATGAAATGTACTGACACTGGCCTTAATGTTCTCAAGATTTGTGTCAGGGTGCTTTAAAGTATCAAGAATGGTTTCTTCTAATAGATCAATATCTTTAATATTAATAAGATGAGGTTCATCTTTCTCGGTCTGGAAAGTAATAACCGGCTTTAACTGAGTCAGAAATTCATAAATGATAGAAGATGTGTCGCATAACATTAAATCTGATTTTTTGAAATGCTCGATCAAATCTGTTGTTTCGACAAATTTTACATTAGGTAGTTTAATTGACTTATATAAGTCAACGATTTCTTTATCCATTTTTGGGTGTAGTGTTAGATACCATTGAAAACCATATTTCTTCATCATATCGAGAAGTAGAGGGTACAATATTTTAGCTTTTGAAAACCTGGGGCTAAAGGTCGATGCAAAAAAGATAGCAGGCTTTCCAGGGGTGTTGCTGCCAGTACTGGCTTTAAAGAGGGGGTCTAGTTTGCACCAGCCCGTTTCCACTACTGAAAAGAACTGATGCTTTTCCTGCAGTTGTTGAAACTTTTCTGTCGAATCGGGTCCCTGAGTGCAATATAAATCAAACATTCCTCTGATTATATAATGATACAGCTGGCCGTTTTTCTTCGCTTTAGTACTGGGTAAGCCGTGAAATACCTGAATTTTAAGGCCCGGAATAAAGGATGGTACAACGTTGCCGGGAACAAATACGGCATCAGGCTGGTAATCTATAATATCAGCGACTTCAGTTATTAATTCGTCACTTTCCTGTAAATTCTCAGAATGTATTTCTGAACCATATAAAAACCACTTGATCTGGTCACCACGTGCCAGTATTTCATCCTGCAATGGACGAAGTATGGGGAAACTATAGTCCTGAGAGATAAAAAATAAGTATTTTCTATTGTTTGAATTCATAAGGCATTAAATCGCTGATGTGCCGTCTCTTGTATGAGATATATTTCAGAAAAAGAATAGATTCTAGCATTATTTTATAATGATCAGTATGTTTACCTGCTTGATTTTTAGATTCTGACAGAGCTGCTGTCAGATAAAATATAATGGCAAGATTGAAAGGGTTCATAGAATGATAAAATAACCAAGAAGAGAAGGTATGTGTGAGAGGTTAGTTATCTAACTTCTTTATGGGAAGCTATCTATATGATGTTAGAATGGCGATATATGCTTGAGTCTTAATTATCAGTATATTCTTTGATTGTTATCATATGTGATATGAGATAATGAAAGGGAACCGGTTGTTTTATATGAAGGTGAAATGATGGCTAAACTGCCGATTAGTGTTTTTATAATTACACTAAATGAAGAAAAAAACATTGCTCGCGCATTAAAAAGTGTTGAATTTGCAGAAGAAATAATAGTTGTCGATTCTGGCAGTACAGACGCGACGATTGAAATCGTTAAATCATTCGGCATAGAACCTGTTCATAATGACTGGCCAGGCTACTCGAAGCAAAAACAGTTTGCGATGGATCTCTGTCAGCACGAGTGGGTACTGAATATTGATGCTGATGAAGAAGTTAATTCAGCGTTGGTAGAGCGTTTTGTTCAGGTTATGGAAAGCGATGACTATGCAAGTGTTCGTTGTTTGCGGCATGATGTGTTTATGGGTTCTGCGTTGTCGCCTTTGACAAGGCTGGCAAGAAACACCCGGTTTTATAAAAAATCAAAAGCCGTTTTTGATGACACACGTCTTGTGCATGAGAGGGTGATTGTTTCAGGTAAAGAATTACTGGTGTCTGAGCATATTACGCATTATGGTTATCCCGGTATTGAATTGTTTACCGATAAAAAAAATAAATATTCATCTTTAAAAGCAAAGGAAAAGTATTTAAAAGGTAAGAAGTTTTCCTATCTTAAGCTATTTCTAATTTTTCCACTGGTTTTCTTTCAGGAATGGCTCTTTAAAAGAAAAATATTCTCAGGTGTTCCTGGTCTGGTTCTTTCTATTATTCAGGCTCACTATGCTTTCATAAAAGAAGCAAAATTATATGAATTGAATGCTAAAGATAATAAGGATAATGATTAAGTAATATCAGTCGTTGAGGTCATGAATTTGTATAAATACTGATCTGTAGTTCTTTATTTACTAAAAAATATGACTGATAGATTAAGAATAGTCTCTCTGCTTATTTGATAAGTATTGTGCTTGAAATAGGGTAGTGATCTGAAAATGGGTATTCATACAGTTTGTAGTCAGTGCTACTTAGCTCTCCTGTGATCAAAATTCGGTCGAGTCGTCGACTATTTTCTGATATAAACTTTGTTTTCCCCGCAAGCTTGTTTTTTATGGTGTTATAACTGGCTCTTTTGTCGTTACCTGCACTATCTTTAAAGTGCTTTTCTGTGAGTATGTTTTCTTTGTTATCGTCGCCATAATTTACATCACCACATAGAATGAGGCTTTCATCAGAATTAATGTGGCTCAGGATCTTATTTATTTGATTAATTCTTAGTTCTGTGTCGTTTAGCATGCTGTCTAAATGTACGTTTGCAAGTTTGATGAGGGTGTTATTTTTACTAAAAGTAATATAGGGTACAGATCTGTTCATATTAGTGGGTATTTGTATGGATCCTGAGTTTATGCTTTTTAACTTTGTTAAGATGATGTTTCTGTAATTCTTTTTTTCAGATGTCATTATCAATTTATACTGTGTATTAAGCGAGCTGATTTGAATGTTTTTGATAAAACTATCGGTTACTTCCTGCAGGCAGATAATGTCTGCCTGGTGTTTATCAATAGCGTTGATGATTTTTGGGTAGCGGGTTTGTCCGGAAATATCATCGAAATAGACATTCCAGCTCATAACGGATAATTCAGCAGCACTTGAATTAGTGCTTAGTGTAAGTACTATTAAATACAGACTTATTTTTAAATACTTATAAGAAAAGCTCATGCGATTTCTACTATTGATCGAGTTTATTGTTTTGACTGTGCATTTGGGTTACATGTCATCTTTTTATAATACTACAGTATGACAAAAATCATAATATTCGTCGAAAATACTGTGTGTAACACTATATAAAGTGATGGATAAATAATGGATATTGTCATTATGTTGTGCATAGGTGCACTGGCTGGTATGTCAGCCGGTCTGCTGGGTATTGGCGGGGGTATTATCATTGTGCCTGCGCTGGCAATTATATTTGAGACTCAGCAGATTGATATTGATGTACTGATGCATCTGGCTATTGGTACGTCGCTGGCAACAATTGTAATAACTTCGCTATCATCTGTCTGGGCGCATCAAAAAAAACAGGCAATCGACTGGTCTGTGGTACGTATTATGGCTATAGGTGTTTTTATCGGTGGAATATCAGGTGCAATGCTGGCAAATTTTATTCAGGGAATAGATCTGAAGCGGGTCTTCTCTATTTTTATTTTTCTGATTGCAGCACAAATGTTCTATAGCAAAAAGATTAAAGCGCATCGAAAGTTACCGGCTAAGACAGCTATGATGAGTGTTGCTGGTATTATTGGCATGATTTCGTCGCTGATGGGTGTGGGTGGCGGTTCAATGTCCGTGCCTTTTCTGACATGGTGTAATGTTAGTATCCGAAAAGCGGTGGCCATCTCTTCGGCTATTGGCTTTCCGATAGCTGTGTCAGGTACGATAGGTTTTATTATTATTGGTTGGGATGCGCCTGGGCGCCCCGGCATGAGTTTAGGTTTTGTGTATTTGCCGGCATTTCTGAGTATTATTATCGCCAGTACCTTGTTTGCTCCTGTGGGAGCATGGCTTGCTCACCGTGTACCCGTTGAACTATTAAGAAGGTTCTTTATTGCTTTTTTACTGATACTTGCTCTGCGTATGTTGTTGTCATAAGTGATATAAAAAATCACGCTGAATAGCTTCAGCGTGATTAATGGTTATGATTTAATGAGTTGCTCTCTCGCTAATTCTGATCAGAAGCTTCGTAAAGTAGCTACCAAACTGGTAAAAGCTTAAGCCGGAAAGAATCAAAAAAGTTCCGGCCCAAACACGGGTGTCGGGTTGTTCGCCATTCAGGTATTGCCCGAGTAAAAGCGCCATTACCGGTGTTATTAACGGGATTAATGCAATTTTACTGGCTTCTATTCTTTTCAGGATATAAAAATAAACAGTAAACCCAATTACCGATGCAATAGTACTCAGGTAAAGTATTGAGCTCCAGCCAAGTGTTGAAATCGTAGCGGGGAATTTACCGTCAGTTATTAACCAGAATGTTGCCAGAAAAAAAACACTGACCCAGATGCTTCCGGTGGTTAATGAAAAAACCGGTAAGTCAGATGCAAAACGTTTAAACACAACGGTACTAAAACTGTGCCAGATAATGGCAGCAAGCACGGCTGTAGTAGCAAGAGCATATTGTGCATCTCCGGCAGTACTTGTGTAAAAGATAATCATCAAACCCGAAAAAGCGATACCAATACCTAAAAGCTTTTGTGGCGTAAATGATTTCTCTTTTAAAATCAGAGTGGCAAATACCCCTGTGATAATTGGCATTAGCCCGAAAAGTAGTGCAATTAATCCGGATGATATTGTCAGGGCACCCCAGTAAATTAACAGCATACTAAAGAAAATATTAAAACCACTGAGAAGGTACATAGACAGAGCGCGTTTATGCCATTCCCATTTTGAACGCAGTGCAATAATAATTATCTGGCAAAGTACGGCTGCGATTGTCATGCGTGAGAGCACGGCAAAGATAAAGCCTGCATCAACGGCACTCCACTTTACTGCAAGCGGAGTGGTTGCCCAGATAAAAATAATAGCAGCATAAGCTATGGGTAATGACATAATGTTCTCCTGTTGTTGACCATCCATTAAATTTAAAGCAAAAAAAAGGCCGTAGATCTTTCGGTCTACGGCCTTTAGGTTATGCTTTGTATTAACTAAACTACATGAACTCTCCTATTGGCACGCAAACACGCATTTTAACCACGGGGCAGCGGCAAATGGCGGTAAGTACGTGTTTAAGTGAAATTGAGTACATGTCTTGAGTGTCGGTCTTATAAAACAGATTGTCAATCTATTTTTAAAAATTAAATAGGCAGCGGGAGCAGGGAGTGCATTGTTTATCAGAAATTAATGATAATAATAAAGCGAAATGATAATTTTATATCAATTACTGACACCTTAATATTGGTAAAAAAACGGTTATTCGTTGATGAGTTTTTCAATGATAGCCATTGTTTCTTGTGTATCCCATTCAATACTGCCAAATAGTGAATAGCGGATATTGCCATTCTTATCAATCAAATAACTGGTAGGAAAAGCAAACACCTGCCACCGTTTTAAGGCGTCACCATCTGTATCCATAAGGAGGGGAAAATCGACGGCGACTTTTTTCTTAATAAAGGATTTTATCGTTTGTTTATCTTCGGCCATATTGACACCAAGAATAACAAATTTATCTTTTTTGAAATGATCTTGAATTCTTTGCATAGAAGGCATTTCATGTACACAAGGTGGGCACCAGCTCGCCCAGAAATTAACAAGTACAACCTTGCCTTTCAAATGCTTCAGATTGATCGTTTTGTCTTTAACAGTCAGTAGTTCAAGTTCAGGAGGTTGAGTTTTGCCTTTGTGGGGTTGAAGGCTTTTCTCTTTTTTAGTATTGACCGCTTTTGGTTGAATGCTGTTGTTCTGGCCGGGCTGCCTTATCTTCTCAGGGTGGTTATATAAAGCAGTCATAGCATTATGTATCAGGTGTGATAGTTTATTTGTTACTTCTTTTTCGCCAGTGGTCGCATCGGGGCGAAAATAAAAGCGGTCACGTACACCATTTATTACCTGTAAATAAACATCACTGCCTGATTTTTCTAATGCAGGTATGGTTTTATCGAGTTTCCAAAACCACGGAGATTGCTTAGGCTGAATAACAAAGAGTAAGACGTTACTGTTACTGACAACCGGCATTAACGTGCCTTCTTTACCCGGCTCAGGCGTTTTTGTGTAGAACTTAGGACTGATTAACATCAGTCCCCTGAGTGCGTTGCTGCCTGATAATGATATTTGATGTTCTCTGACGGCACGTAATAAGGGGATGGCTGAACGACCGGTCGAGACAGCGGTTATTGTTTTACCAGACTGTTGGTGGGCGGTTTCAAACAGTTCACTGATATCACGAGCCGGTATTTTATCCATGCTACTGAGAGCAATCGGTAAAAAATAGCTGTCAAACAGATCGATTAGCCACACTTCAATACCAAGCTTAGATAATTTGTCAGCTAATATTTTATCGCTAGTTTGTGGGCCGGCCTCAGAATAAAACCAAAGTAATAATTGTGTGCCTTCGGCTTTATAGACGGTGTAATTGATCTCAGCATCAGAACTTAAAGTGGCAGAAGTACTTATTTCAGCTTGTAAAAGCGGCGAAAAAAAGAAGAGGCTGGTTAAAAGTAACAGGTTTAGCCTCAAATGCTTAAGATTAGTTGTCATATATTGCTACAAATGATCAATTTTATTTTGATATAGTAAAGCACAATGGTGGTAAAATTTAAAATACCTTTACATTAAAGCCTGAAAACTATTAACACTAATCTATGAGATTTGAGAAAGTTTGTCATCTACACCGCTCACTACTTGTGATTACCGGTGAACAGTCACGCGTTGCTCATATTCTTGAAGAGATATTTCAGGATAATGAGCCGGGGCTATTATGGGTATCAAATAATGATACCGCTGCTCAGCGTGAAAACGCTATAAACTATAAGCAAGCATCGGGCTTGTTAGGCCAGGAAAAAAAGCTGGTTATCTTTGATGTTTATGAGGCTATTCAAGCCGATGCGTTAGCCGCTGTTACGGGATTAATTGTTGGTGGTGGCTGTTTAGTGCTGTGTTTGCCGCCAAAATCGGACTGGCATGCGCTATTTTCTTCTGATTTTTCTCAACGTTTTGTTCGTTTGTTAAATAATGCTTCTTTTGCAAAGAGCATTGATATAGATACCAGCGATTCTAGCCGGTTGATTAAAGAATATTCAGCGGCATTGAAAACAACGGCTGATTTTGAGTTAACAGCAGATCAGGTCACAGTTATTGAACAGATCACCGCTATGCTCAATACAAAAAGCAGGCAGTCATTGGTTGTTGTGTCAGACCGGGGGCGGGGAAAATCAACCTCTCTGGGCTTAGCTGGTGCAAAATTATTAAAAGAAAGAACAGTAAAGATACTGCTCACAGCACCACGCTTCAAAGCTTGCGATGCTGTTTTCTCGGCATTAAGTGCCATGCTGGGAGGTGTTGATGTAAAACAAGCGGCTGTTCGATATCAGCAATCAATGTTCCAGTTTATGGCGCCTGATGAAATATTGCGAACAGATGTGTGTGCCGATATCTTGTTTATTGATGAGGCCGCTTCTATTCCGTTGCCTTTGCTAAAGCAATTGCTCGAACGTTTTGATAAGACTGTTTTTGTATCAACCGTACACGGTTATGAAGGAACGGGCAGAGGTTTTTCTGTGCGTTTTAGTAAAACGCTCGACGACAGTATGAATAGCTGGCAGCGAGTTGAGATGAAAACACCGGTGCGCTGGGCTGCTGCTGATCCGCTGGAAAACTGGTTATTTAAGGTTTTGTGTCTTGATGCTGAAATAAGCAAACTCGAAAAACAAGTTGATATTGAATCACTTGAAATCACACAAGTGACAAGTGCTGAACTAATAACTAATGAAGCTTTATTAAGAAATATATTTTCACTGCTGGTGCTGGCGCACTACAGAACACGACCGTCAGATTTGCAGCGAATGCTTGATGATGAGGTGGTAATCACCATCGCCAAATCATCGGCCCAAGTGATAGCCGTTGTATTAAGTGCAGACGAAGGTGGTTATGATCACGATATTTCAGCCGCTATTTATCAGGGTGTACGGCGGCCTAAAGGTAACTTATTAGCGCAGACACTAACTTATCATTGCGGGGTGGAGGATGCAGCCTGTGCGATTTCACACCGTATTCAGCGTATTGTCGTTTTGCCAGAGCTGCAACATATGGGAATTGGCAGTCTGTTGTTGCAGCACCTTGTTAATGAGCTGACGTCATCAGGTGCAGATCTGATCGGTGCCAGTTTTGGGCTCACAGCTGAGCTGGCTGGCTTCTGGAAGAAGAATGAATTCGATTTACTTCGTATCGGCTTAAAGAAGGAACAAAGCAGTGGCGAGCATGCGGCTGTGTATGTACGGGCGGTCACTCAGGAGGGTGCTGATATCGTAGAAAAAGCGCAGCAGCGATTCATTTCTCATTTGCCTTTCTTAAAGCAACGGCAGTTAAAAGATGTCGATATTGATCATTTGTCTTTACCAGAGGCAATTCAGTCGGACGAATTTACCGCAGTAGACAGAGAAGATGTTGAATCATTTGTTACATACTCAAAAGCGTATGAACTTTCCATCGGTGGTATTAATAAATTTCTGAAACAGAATTATTCGATACTGGAGAGTGAGCTTGATGAGCTTTCCTATAAACTGGTGAAAGCCATTATTGAAAACAATAGTGACTGGAAAGCCATTGCCAATGAGTTGGGTTTATCAGGAAAAAAACAAGCTCAAGCGCTTTTTAAAGCAGCAGTTATTAAGCTTTGGAATAATAGAGTTGATCCGTGTGGAGGGTAGTTAAGCATTCTGCTTAATCAGTGCTCATCTGCATCAGAATAATATTTTTACCACTATCAAGGTATTGCTGAAATAGCTGTTGTATTGCCGGGCTGGCATTGTCAGTGTGAATGAGTTTAAACCCCGCTTTCTGATAAAAACCTTGTAAATGACGATAGGGGAAACAATAACAGCCTTTATCTTTAAGCGTTTGCTGGCTTTCTAACAGTATTTTCAGGCCAATACCGCGAGCCTGATATGCCTGATCAACGCTCATGCTTCGCAATAACCAGCTGTCTTCATACGGGCATAAACGTAATGCCGCGATAATCTTCTGAGCTGTTGTTTGTGAATCGCGGGCAATAATTACCGTATCATTTTTTGCCGCCTGCGCGCGCATCCCCTGAGACTGAAAAAAACGCTTTACCAGTGGTAGAATAGCAGTGTCAGCAGTTGAAATAGTTATATGTGGTAATGAGTCGGTCATATTGTTATCAGTGTCAGCGTGTGCAGCAGGCGTGCCTGTGTCAGCAAATTTCAGTAATCGATAATCCGGTTTCTGTTTATGTATTGCAGCACCCGGATGAAAGTCGAGTTAATAAAGGCACAGCGATTATAGCAAAGTTGAGTTTGAAAAATTATACCTGCTGGACAGGTGAAGATTTTACCCTGCATGCAGCCTTAAATCAGATACTTGAAAAACACTCCGGGAAAATTTCGATTGTTTATCCTGCTGAGCATGCGCAGACATTACATATAAATAGTGATGGAATAGATGATGATTTTAAAATAGAACATCTGATATTTATTGATGCGACCTGGCGCAAGGCAAAAAAAATCTGGTCTTTATCAACAAATTTACATAAATTACCTGCGATTAAGCTTGATGCCCGGCAATCAAACTATCGTATCCGTAAAATACCGGCAGATGGTTATCTGTCAACGGTTGAAGCAATTGCTGAAAGTTTGTCGGTTTTAGAAGCTGATGATAAAAAATACAAGTCTATGCTCAGTGTTTTTGATAGCATGATAGATAACCAGATTGAGATGATGGGTCAGGAAACCTATAAAAATAATTATGATAAATAGAATTAACCAAAGAATTAGTGGAAGTAGTAATGAGTGATAAAAAACTCGTCATTGCAATATCTTCCAGAGCATTATTTGATCTTGAAGCAGCACATAAAATCTTTGAAAAAGAAGGTGTGGATGCGTATTGTAAATATCAGATTGAACGTGAATCAGAAGTGCTCGGGCAGGGGGTTGCCTTTCCACTGGTTCAGAAACTACTGAAACTAAACGATCCGGATGATGGTAATGTTCAGGTCGAGGTCATTCTATTATCACGCAATAGTGCCGATACCGGTTTGCGGGTTTTTAACTCGATCGAGCATTATAAGCTTGAAATTGTTCGTGCGGCTTTCTCCGGTGGTGAGATGCCTTATCGTTATGTCCGGCCATTTGGTGCGCATTTGTTTTTATCAGCCGATCCGGAAGATGTGAAGGCGGCACTTGATTCAGGGCTGGCTGCAGCAACTATCTTACCCTCAAAAGCGAATGATTCTGGCGAAAGTCTGGTAAGGATTGCCTTTGATGGTGATGCAGTATTATTTTCTGACGAAGCGGAACAAATCTATCAGAAAAGTGGACTGGCAGAGTTTGAAGCAACTGAAAAAGCATCTGCCGAGACACCATTACCCGGCGGGCCCTTTAAAGAATTTCTTGCGGCTTTGCATGAGATACAAAGCCATTATCCGGCAAAATCGTCACCGATACGTACTGCCCTGGTGACGGCGCGCTGCGCACCTGCTCACGAGCGGGTTATTAAAACACTGCGAGCCTGGGATATTCGTATCGATGAGGCCTTGTTTTTGGGTGGCAGACCCAAAGGTGAGTTTTTGGCAGCATACGGTGCCGACTTGTTTGTGGACGATCAGCAAGGGCACTGTGATATTGCCAGTGAATACGTGCTGACAGGTCATGTTCCCAGCGGTATCTCGAATAAAGATGCGTGATACCAGCGTGAGTCGAAAGTCGGTAGTCATAAGTCATTAGCTAAAATCAAAGAACCTACGACTTTGGACTTTTGACTACCGACTTTCGACTGTGTTTAACCAGTTATCCCTGAAAACAAGAGATAAGTCGTTATTTTTTATGAAAACCTTTCGTAATGAGTGCTTTTCTTTTAAGCTATTGATTCAGAATAATATACGGAGATGTTTGTGTTTACCCGATCTAGATTGATTTTATTATCTTTAAGTTTCCTGTTTCTCCATAGTGGTTATGTTCTGGCTGAAAAAGCACCCTCATTCTCTTTAAAAAGCGACAATGGCATAATTTCGCTAAAACAATTTCGAGGTAAGGTTGTTTATCTTGATTTCTGGGCTTCATGGTGTGTGCCCTGCAAAAAGTCCTTTCCCTGGATGAATGAAATGCAGCAGAAGTATAAGTCGAAGGGTTTGGTGGTTTTAGCTATAAACCTTGATGAAGATAAAAGTGCGGCTAAAGTTTTTTTGCAGCAGGTGCCGGCAAAATTTACAGTGGCGTATGACCCTGATGGCGTAACTCCCGGTAAATATCAGGTTGAAGTAATGCCGACATCTTATTTAATTGATCGTTCGGGTAATCTTGTTGATTCTCATCGCGGCTTTAAAAAATCTAAAAAAGATAAAATGGAAAATAAAATAAGCGCTTTATTAAGGAATAAGTAAATGCTTAAAAAGTCCCTGTTACTATCAATGTTATTGGTTTTGACGGCTTGTTCGACAATGAAAGATGTGTCGAACACCGTTAAAGACTCATTGTTTACCTACGAAAAAGTCAAACCCTGGCAAAAAGGCGAGCTGGCAAAAGAAGATATGCAGCTGGTTGATGATGGTTTAATGAATTATGCCGATGAGCATATTTATTTTAGTAAGGAAGCTGCAACCGGTGGTAAAGGTGTCGGCGGTGGCGGCTGTGGATGTAATTAAAAATGACAATTATAAAAAAGAAACGGAATATTCAGAAAAAATTAGCACTCGCTAGCTGTACCTTATTATCACACGGTGCCACAGATGTACTGGCGGCTGAAGCGGAAGACTGGGCTATCGATGGTTCTCTATTACACTATGCAGAAGAAGACCGTATAACAGTTGATAAGTTTATTGGTTCGCTGGTAACCAATGTGTCTGAATCGGATAAAGTAAAAGTCGATCTGGTGTTTGATACCATGAGTGGTTCGACCCCCAGTGGAGCATTAGATGGTGCAGGAAGTTTTACTACTATAACAACGCCTTCAGGTGCCGGTGGTTTCAGCGCATCATCTGGCAGCACGGCGATAGCCAAATTTGATGATACGCGTCTGGGTGTGTCGATGGACTGGGAGCATACCAAAAAACGCTTACACAGAATTAATTACGGCAGCAGTATTTCAGTTGAAAAAGACTACACATCCTTCGGCTTAAATACGAAGTATGCGCAGGATACCTCAAGCCGAATTGTGACCTATTCAGCAGGTGTTGCAGTGGCATTTGATGATGTGCGTCGTTCAACCGGTGGCACGCCTGAACCGTTTGCAAAATACAATGAAGGTAAAACATTAGATGGCGGTAATCGTGTTACCGTCGATACAATTTTTGGTGTAACCCGAATACTTAACCGCCGGACATTAGCGCAGTTGAACTTTTCCAGTGGTCTTGCTGACGGTTACTTAACAGACCCTTATAAGCTGGTTAGTCGTACTCAGCTGATTGATCCGATGGACCCGACGGCAGGCTTTGATGAGATCAATACTTATTATGAAAAGCGACCGTCATCGCGTCAGCGTAACAGTATCTATACCGCCATGGCGCATACAACGCGTCACAATAATGTACTGCATATGTCGTATCGATATTACTGGGACGACTGGGAAATACAATCCAATACGATCGACTTCCGTCTGAAATTTCGCTATGACGATGGTCTGTTCATCGAGCCGCATGTCAGGTTGTATGATCAGACGGCAGCGAGTTTTTATACTTTCGCCATCGCTCAGGAAGAATACGGCATTAGTGGTTTTCCAGAATATGCCAGTGCTGATTACCGTCTGGATGAAACGGATGCGACGACCATTGGTGTCAATATTGGTAAAACATTCCCCGGGCATGGCAAGCTCAGAGTTCGTTTCGAGCAGATTCAATGGGAATACGCTAACTCACTATTTGATGTGAATAAAGCAATTGTTCTTCAAGTGAGTTATAAAAAGTTATTTGAATAATTCTGCATTACATTCCTTTGAAAAAACAGATGATTACTGGCGGGCCAGGTTTCAGGCCATGGCCAGTCCCTGTGAGTGTCTGATTGCCAGCAATAATGAAAAACTGGCACGCGGGCTTGCTGAGCTGGCTTTAGCGGAAGCCAAACGCATCGAAATAAAATTCAGTCGTTATCGCAGTGATAATATTGTTTATAAAATTAATCATGTTTCCCAATCAGGAATAGATATTGATAACGAGACAGCGGATTTGCTTGATTTTGCTGCTCAGTGTTATGAGCTGAGTGATGGCTTGTTTGATATCAGCTCTGGCGTGCTGAGGGAAGTCTGGCAATTTGATGGTGGTAATCAGATACCTTCTAAAGAAGAAATTAAGATAGTGTTGCAGCGCGTTGGCTGGAACAAAATACAGTGGCAACGTCCGCATTTAGCGATGCGAGATGGTATGGAAATAGATCTGGGGGGTATCGGTAAAGAATACGCTGTGGATCAGGTAGCTAAGCTGATAAAAAATCATTCGCCCGAAACTAATGTGTTGGTTAACTTTGGTGGTGATCTGGTGGCAACTGGTCCGCGATTAAACGGTAAAGCATGGACGGTTGGTGTGGATGACCCATCACGAACCGGTGAAAAAACAATCGGTGGTGTGGAATTAACTAAAGGCGCGTTTGCAACCAGTGGTGATGCGCGCCGTTTTCTATTAAAAGATAATATCCGTTACAGTCATATTTTAAATCCAAAAACAGGCTGGCCAGTCGAGCAGGCGCCACGCTCAGTTTCCGTGATGGCGACAACTTGTATTGAAGCAGGGATGTTAGCAACGTTTGCATTATTGCAGGGTAAAAATGCCAGAGCGTTTCTTGAAGAGCAGGAGATTCCTTTTTGGATTTGTGAAGCGTAAATCCAAAAAGAAAGTTTGCAGTGGGCAGTGTTCAGTTTGCAGAAAAGTCAAAAGCTAAACATAGTATGCAGTTGTCAGTTTGCGGTAAAGTTAAAAGTTTAAAAAAGTTCGAAGTTGTCAGTGTTCAGTTTTCAGTAAAAATCAAAAGAATTGAAATAAGAAGTTGACACCAATGTCTCTAATTTTAAAATTCTGCCAACTGCCAACTGCCAACTGCCAACTGCCAACTGCCAACTGCCAACTGCCAACTGCCAACTGCCAACTGCCAACTGCCAACTGCCAACTGCCAACTGCCAACTGCCAACTGCCAACTGCCAAC